>Ga0209770_10000256_pt1 | contig 31291 bp, 41 predicted proteins | sample LauGreSu1BDMLBDD_2_FD_187572 | JGI IMG/M metagenome (GOLD analysis project Ga0209770, IMG submission 187572) | Freshwater lake microbial communities from Lake Michigan, USA - Su13.BD.MLB.DD (SPAdes) (version 2) | ecosystem: Environmental > Aquatic > Freshwater > Lake | place: Lake Michigan, USA...
CATGCTCGGACAATCAAAGCAGAGATCAAGTCTATCCTTGGGAGGAAGTAACATGAAACAGCCTATCAAACTAAAATGGTACTCAGATCCTTCACATGCCTGGTTGAGAGTATTGCGCAAGGATGCAAAGGCGCTTGGGATACTAAACTCTATATCTGGATTCTCTTATCAGTCTAAGAACGGGAATGTTCTGTACTTAGAAGAAGATCGAGATGCAACTTTATTCTTGAATGCGTTAATCGCTCAAGGGGACAAGTACGATCCACAGTGGGGGTGCCGAGTAGACGAGAGAGATCGGCTTTCAGGCATTCGAAAGTATGATTATTTCATCACCAATCGCCTACCAGTTTGTTACACTGTTTACAGTAAACAGCATAATTTATGGGTAAAGGTAAAACTGGTGAATGAGTTCATCTTGACGGTTATTTCGAGCACGTTTAAGCCAGTAGAACCGGACCCTGAGTACCCTTGGGGGATCGATAACTATTACGAAGTATTAGAGAGAGCAAGATCCTTCATTAAGGATTCCGGTTACTACGCATATCACGATGATGAAGAGACCTTGATCGTAACAAACTCACGTCAACGCATGATGCTCGATTGTGCAAAAGTTGCCGACAAAATCGCAATCATTCACGTTAAATAGGGGGAACGATGCCACACTATAATTTACTCTCAGACAACCAAGCCAAGATGCACAAGAGCCTAGAACTAGGATTCTACAGTGTCATCTTACATCTTGAGCCAGCGTATACATATAAAGGTCTAAAAACATGTCCTTGGTCCGGTCAGTGTGCTGGATACTGCCTAGGCAATTCTGGTCAAATGCGTTTCGAGGTAGCACGAAATGCACGTATCCGCAGAACTCAATTGCTCGTGGACCATCCTGATGAGTTTCACGGCGCGTTAGTGCTGGATCTATGCAAAGCGCGAAGATACGGCGACTCGCTAGGTCTAAAGTTAACCGTGAGACTTAATGGAACTAGCGATCTACGTTGGGAAAGCATGGCAATCTCTCAAGAGGGAAAGAATATCTTTCAGGTATTCCCGGAGATCCAGTTTATTGACTACACCAAGAGCGTAGAACGTGCGCTCACGGTAAAGATACCCAACTACGACCTCACGTATTCACGGAATGAAAAGAGCAAGGAAGGTGAGATCGTTGAGATATTAGACCACGGCAGCAAAGTAGCCGTTGTCTTTGATATCGCAAAAGGTGAGCCATTACCTAAGACATACAAGATCGGAAGAAGGCGCTTTAGAGTAATTGATGGCGATATTTCGGACTTAAGACACCTAGACCCTCACGGGGTCATAGTTGGATTAAGGTACAAAAAAGCATTCAGCAAAAAAACCGGAAAATCCGTAAAGGTTAAAGCTGGATTTGTTATTTTAGGACAATAAAAGGGGACATTATGACTATTACACTGAAAGCCGTTTCAAACACACAAACACACCGAACGCTAATCTGCACCATCAGATCGGAGTACTCTGATCACGATCTGCCTTTACGTGTGAGATTTAATGAAAATGAGGTTGAATTAAAACCCAATTTAGACGGCTTGGCATGGATAACAAATAAAGATCGGAAATGGCTAATAGACGAGATAAGGGATCTCGTTACGGATTGGAGCGAGTAACCTACAGGGGGATCGGTACGCCGATCTCCCAATAGGTTAATCGATCCGGTTTTATTCATGTTTTAGACTATAAAGGATGGTTATATGAATGATTGTGATAATTATATTGCTCGGTATTTTCTGCGAGATCGTGACGCTAATACATTTCTGCAAGCGCTATTAGACTCCGGTGTTCCTTTGTGTGTGCTCACGGAAAGCCTAGAGAACTACGCAAGAGAGACAATCGCGATCTACCCTCACGATCTAGTTAATTATGAGGGAATGGCAAATTCGTTCTTGATGGATCACTATGGAGCGAGGGAAATGGGAGAACCGATTGCCGAATGGTCAGATCAATTTGACTCTAACGAATGCTAAAAAAAGTGGGGGGATAGGGTAATATTTTTATCCTATCCCCTTGCTTCTGTATACAGTAGTGATACAGTCGGCGTGTCGATTGGGAATGACTCCCACAACGAATGGAGAAAACAAAAATGTCGTCAGCAATACTAGTAATCACTTATGGAGCGGTAGCATTCTGGACAGGATACAATTGGGAAAAGCTCAGGAAAGGGTAAACACCCCTAAAAAACCACCCAAAGGGAGACCTGCAGACCTAAGCAGGGACCGGACAGGGACCGCATGCCGGGTCCCGGACGACCTAAACCACTGCAGCCAGACTGACCGCCAGCCAGATTTTTTTGGGGTGAAAATAAAATTCGGAACTTTAGGTTTTGGGTGAAATAAAAATTCGGAAAATTGAATTGGAGATAAAAGACTATGATTTGGAAATTGTTTAAGAAAACCAACAAAATACCAGCAACAAAAACGGAAGAACTATTAACTTGGCCTACTCCGCTTGCAAAGTTACCAACACGCAAGAAAGAAGTTTTAAAAACGTGCAAGCATTGCAACACCGCAAAGACGGCAGAGAGCTTCAATAAATCAGTAAACGCTAAGGATGGATTGCAACCTTATTGCCGAGTGTGTCAAGCAAAGGTTGGCAAAAAGCATCGCGTTAAAATCAACAAGAAACTCGTTAAGAAAGCCAACAATATTTCGAAGAGTTCAATAGCAATAACAATCAAACAAGTGCCGCTTTCTGTTCATGAAAAGTTCACCAAAATCGCTGAGAAGCGTGGGTGTTCACGGAACGATTTGTACATGGATATGATGAGCACATACCTTATTCTTAACGATAAGTAGGAGAAGCAATGACTACCGAATTAACTACAGTTAACTATCAAGACCCACACATTATCAAAGTGCTAAAACACACAGTTGCTCGCGGAGCTACAGATGCAGAGTTTGCGCTGTTTCTTGAGTACTGCAAGAGCACTAAGTTAAATCCGTTTAAGAAAGAAATCTGGTTTATAAAGGCCGGAGATCGCGTACAGCTTATGACGGGTATCAATGGCTATTGGACCATAGCAAACGCTCATCCTGAATTTGATGGATGCGAGGGTGGCATGATTAACAAAGACGGTGAGTGGGTAAAGTCCGTAGGCGATACCAGTTTCATTGGCGCTTGGTGTCGCATTTACCGCAAGGACAGGAAGTATCCGATGGAAGGCGAGGCTATGATGGCCGATTACGACACTGGAAACGGTCTGTGGAAATACAAGCCACGAATCATGATCAAAAAGGTCGCAGAATCCATCGCGTTGCGTAAGGCGTTCTCTCAAGAATTAAATGGCTTGTATACAGAAGAGGAAATGCCTGTTAAGTATGCAGCGCCAAAAGAAGAGTTTGTTGAGGTTCAGCCAGAGCTTGTGGTGAAGACGAAAGAGGTCTTGAACAAGCAAACTGGAGAGCTAGTTGATGTGGTTTTTACCGACGATGATCTTCCGTGGGAAGCAGAAAGAAAGTCGTCTAGTGGAAAGAAAAAATGATCCGTTATTATAAGCCTGGTTACGACAAGCCGAGAGAAGGGTACGTTCGTTACACAATTTACCTGGAAGCAGAACTATTGGAAAAGTTTAAAGATTTAGCGGCGGAAGAAAAAAAGTCCATGCTGGAAGCGGCAAACGAGGCTATTAGTAATTGGGTTAATGTAGACAACGAATAGCGGTGGTTGAGGAGAGGATATGGCTACAGTAAATTTTGACTTGCATAACACTTTTGAGAAAGAGCTAAGAACCTATCTTGAGCAACACATTAAGGAAGCTGTTAGAAACCTTCGTGTGCAGGCGATGCAGGATTTAAGTGACGAGATAGACAAGTGGGTTGCTGCGACCGCTGTTAAAATTTTTGAAGTGTGTAGTTTTGATAGAGCAGGACGAGACCTTCGGATCACGGTAGATACCAGTAATGTATTTGCAAAGAGTAAAGAAGACTAAAGGTTAATACTGAAGCGTAGTTCAGTTGGTAGAACAGACGGCTGTTAACCGTCATGTCGGAGGTTCGAATCCTCCCGCTTCAGCCAATAAAAAACCGAGGGTAGGTAGAATCAAAAAACTACTTACCCTCGGCGATTGGAGACAATCGACAGTGACTAGCTACCGAAAATCAATAAATGAGTATCAAATACCCTAAAACAAAGCAACTTATGCCAATACACGATAGAGGGTGTTTAAATGATAGATACACATCTTCCTACCGGAAGACGATTGATCTAACTAACTACTTACTAGTTGATCCTACTAACTCACTAATGGGGTATTGGGGGAAGGTATTCTTTTTAACAGACAGAGCTAAGGCTGTTATCGAGATTAGTGAATGAGTAGGGGGGTGGGGGGTATTAGGGGGGAGGGACACCCATCTTGTCAAGACCCTCTCTGCAAAAAAAGTTTAATTGGAGACAAAAAAGTTTATGAATGTTGAACAAATCAAACAACTGATGCTCATTTTAAGAGCAGAGTATGGAAACAAGGTCGTTTGCACCGAGGAAAGGGTAAATGTATGGCAGGTCGTTCTTGCTCATAGCTCGTATAACGAAGCACAGCTCGCTGTGGCGAAACTTCTCTCAGAGGCTAGAGCTTTCCCTCCCTCAGTCGGAGAAATCAACCAGGAGGTCATTAAAGGCCGTAAAGCCGAAGCAGTTGACTGGTCAGAATTATGGAACACCGTAGCAAAGGCAGGTTCACGCTCCCTGTACTACGCCGAAGAAGAAGCCGCCAAACTGTCACCAGAGGCACTAAAGGCCATAGGTGGCACGGACGGGTTAAAGGAGATCGCTAAAAGCACTCCAGAGCATATAGCGGTAATCCGCGCACAATTTCGTCAGAGACTGGAAGTAGGTACTGAGAGCCAGGACAACCAGGCAACTCGCAAAAACTTGTTACGGTCCCTGCCGAAAATCAACGTAAATGTAAAAGAAATAGGATGAATATGGCGTTCGCAAAGAAAACACGTGAAGAGTGGGATGCAGAGGCTAAGGCTAAGAATCTTCAGAAGGCGGTGGACAACATCGACATGGTTAAGCAGATCGCGAAGGCGGCAGATATCGGAGCCAACAGCAAGACCGATGCGCTGATTATGATCCTAATCAGTGAGGTGATGAACCTGAACAACAATCTGTATTGGATCAATCACGCACTAAAAAAGTCTAAAACATCTAGCGACAACGTGCCGTTCTAATGTAGACAGATGGTCGTGGGTGCTTTCTCCATAAGCGCCTACGACCTAATTGGAGACACATATGACTAGACAAAGAAACGATTCGCACTCAACTGAGTTTGGTTTATGGCTTAGAAATCAAAAAAGCCTAGATCAAAAACACGGGTATCTTGCAACTAACCTTGATTATATTTGGGGTAACTACGAGAAACTCAAATGGATGATGATAGAAGAAAAACGATGGAAATCTTCGCTTAGGCAAGCACAACGCGACCTTATCGAAGTCATAGATCAATGCTGTAAAAAAGATCCAATGTACGAAGGATTCCACCTCTTACAGTTTGAAAGAACCTCTCCAGACGATGGAAGGATTTGGTGGGACGAAAAAGAAATAAGCAAAGAAGAATTGCTTCAGCTATTATCGTTTAGGATCGCAATATGAACAAATACTACAGCAGCCACAGAATCACAGATGGTAGGTGGGAGATCGTTGTTTGGATACGCGAAGACGAGAACTACACGCACGATCCAATCCAAAGACCAGACCTTAGAGAACTTATAAACATATACTATTGCTGCTCTCCAATAGAGATGGCACAAGCCATTCTTGAAACGGTGCTACACGCAGAAAAGGTACAAGTCGATTTATTCGGAGGCAAAGGCGTTTATGTTGAAAGATAAAAAAACAAAACAAGAATTGGCACAAGATTACGTTGATTTCATGATGGAGATAATGAAAGACGGCAAAATCTATCCAGAGAACCTTAAAGATGCTTATTGTTCCGGTTACCTACGAGGTAACATAGACGCATTGCTGAACGACATTCATTGCATGAACAATGACATGTTGCTCTTCTCACCCGATAAAATAAAAGAGGATGCGTAATGCCACTAAACAAAAAAGGACTTAAGATTCGCGCCGCAATGGAAAAGTATTACGGCAAAGAAAAAGGTGAAGAAGTTTTCTACGCCAGTGAAAACAAAGGCACCGTTAAAAACGTAACTAAAAAAGAAGAAAAGAAGAAAAAGTGAATGCAGATATCCCACCTCTAAAAGTATGGATTCATAACAGACACCTTCTCGACAATGAGGAGGCAGATGGATATGAGGCGGGATATGCATTCGCTATTCAATCTTTCAAAAGTCGCGCACTGCAGTTTCATGTATTGCTACAATCAGGTGCACACTTCAGGCATGTTCCGTTACATTGGGTTCTTCACGACATAACAGCAACAGAAACATATGACCTGGAGCGTCTACAACTTTGGGATTGTTTTAGTTACAAGCCAATAGTTACTGTATTTGACTTTTTGCGTGACTACTCATGCAACGCTACACTTAAAGACAAAAGAACTGTACATGGTCAGTATTGGTTTACGATTGATTGGCTACCTGATAGCGATGATAAACCTGGCCTCCTGCTCCAGCCTGATCAAAACAAATGTGCACACGTCCTATTGCTTGCTAACGGACAAATTGCATGTTTGCCTACCAACAGAGTTGCTTTCAAAGACGCCTACTTCTTGGGTAATAATCCAGAACCAGGCAAGCGAGGATACAAAACAATTCCTACCGTTTGGAGCGCCGAGAATAGTGATAGATGGTCAGTAGCGGATACCGATGAAACGTATTACTAAGTTTAAACACGGTCCTGAAGAACTTGAAATGTTCACCTTCTTCGACTTCTGCCGTTACATGGAAGAACAAAGTCCTGCCTATCGGCTTGCGTTTCATGTCCCAAACGAACGCAAGGCCTCTATACAGCGCCGTGTTGCGTTAAAACGAGCAGGGGTAAGGAAAGGTATACCCGACATAGTTATTCCTGTACCAAACGATAAATACGCAGGCCTCTATATCGAGATGAAAGTTAAGCCAAACAAGGCATCTCCTGAACAAATGGCAGTCCTGCGGCATCTCAACTCAGTAGGAAATTATGCCGTACTATGTTGGTCAGCGTCTGAAGCTATAGAAACACTTAAAAAGTATGTAGCTAATCAATTATGATATCCGATAGCTATAAAAACTGGAGGGTTTCTAAGAGTGGCGAGGAGCCACCATCAAACGAAACTCCAGAGCGCAATTTGTGGTTTGCAGTAATAGAACGCGCACTTAAAGATTATTGTTTTTTCTTTAACAAACTTTCAAATACAGGACAGGGACAACTGATCAATTGCGAAAGTAGATCACCCACTTTCAATAACGACTTTAATATAAAAGCAATTAACGAGTTTAATAGACTACGGTGGTTTTTGTTTGAAAAAGAACCACTTGCCTTTAACCTGACCTACTTAACAGAACAACTATACAACGATGGGGATAGCGCGGCCTCTTGCATACGGAAACAAGCAATCATGCAATTTAAACTACACTTTCTTACGATAGAAGAAGCAGGTCGTTTCGTAGCAATAACGTCTTATGTTAGACAAAAAATACGCATAGAACCTTCCCAAGCGGCAGAGAAAGAAAGCACATTACGCTACAAAAAGTTTAGACTTTAACTACTTTTTCTTTTTATCTTTGAGCGACCAAACTTGAGATACGCCGTAAAGAATTGCTCCAGATACTACAGGCGTTGCTGCTTCTGCTAACTGATGTGACTCAGCCTCAGATACTCCAACAGTCAAAAGACCTCCAGCAACCAAAGTAAGAAGATGCCTAATTACCGAGGCGATAATAATTTCCATGCGATTCTCCCAGCTTCTTTAATTTTAAACATAGACGAATTGCAACGACGCTCGGATGGTGGCGTAAATAAGAGGGATATACTTAGCGAAGGATCTTTAACGCCGCTGCAATTCATCCATGACGACCAGTAAAAACGTAAGTCGCACTGCCTAGTGTTTCTATAGAACCTTTGTATGTCAACAGTTTTTGAAAGCTCTTCCCCGTCAAGGTCGGCGATACAGGGAAAGGACAGTCCTGGATCGGAGCCATGCCGCTCACACACCGCGCCTTCAATGCAACGTCCCTTAAGCGGATTGTCCACAAGGATACAAGCAGGCAAAGCAATAGATACAATATCAAGCATAGCTTTCCGAGCTGGTTCATAAAGATCACACTCCAGACAAGGCGATACATAACAAGTAAGCGGTCCTTTGGAAGCCGCAATACGTCTCTTAAACCGCTCTACAACGCGTTGAAATTTGCGTCTTAGGTTAGACCTAGGCTTGAGCATCTTACGGCTTGCAGAGGTCGCTGACTGCCTATAAAGCACATCAGACGGTTCGCACCGCTTGTTTCTCATGCACGGAGAGTTTATCAAATGAATACGAAGCACCTTTTCTTTCTTGCTACGAAGAATACGCTTCCCACACTCACATCGCGCACCAAAAGACTCTTCAAGCCATCCAGTGATAATAGGCTTGCTATCCCAAGTACGCATTATGCTGTCACAGTCCCAAGTACTGTTGCACAAACCTATGTAACTAACCCCTTGTGCTTGTGCTGTTACCATAAATGCTAACAACACAACTAGGATTCTCATTTCTCTAGTATCCTATCCAACTTTTGCTCTATTCGCTCAAGTCGCGACTTAATCGTACTAAGCTCAACATTGGCAACCTGAACTTGCATCGTAAGGTTGTACTTACTCTGCTCCAACTCTTTAAGAGAGTTTTTAACTTGACGATAATCCAGTCCAACAAGAGATAAGATCACACCAATAGCACCCTTAAGCAAAAGGTCTAGCCAATAGCGAAACTCAGTAATGTCGTGTTCCGTCATACAATCTCAAGCGTTGCTTCCTCCACTTCAAGCATTTCTGTCATGAAGTTGGCGACCGCAGCTCTACTTGAGAGGATTGCACTGTTCGTTCCAACTGTTCCAAACATCAAACCTAAAAGAATACAACCATGAGTATCTATATGCGTGTTTCCCGCATGGATAAGAATATCACTACGATCAGGCACATCTTGTACCTTGAAACACTCTCCAAACTTAGGAGATTTGTGTCGCTTGATAACGTACTTTCCTTTTGGAATGCACGACACCAAACGCTCATTGTCTCGCCAAGCATCCTCTAACGTAAGAAACATAGGCCTATCATTGATACAAAGCACACCAAACGTAGCGTTATTATGTTCTGTGACTCTGACAAGCCTCAAGGTTTTCATACTGGAGGCGTCGGGAACACAATCAGTTTAGGGTCTTCGTTCTGCGCCATCATATCCCGCAATGATTGGCGATAGACTGCCCAATCCCATTTGTTTGCAAGGTCTACGTCGGGTAATTGCGTCCAGTCTGAGGCTGCTAGTTCACGGTTACGCCAGCCACGAATTGCCGCTTTAATATTTTCTTCTGGCGGATTTTCATTTCCAAAAGGGATAATTAGCAAGTCATTCCATTTCATAGTTATCCTTATGCGCTCATGTAAATTCCACCAACACTTAATAAATTTGGGCCAGTGCCCCAAGTATTTTGATTATAATTATAGAATCTGAATGTTGTAGCTGTTGGCAAACAAAAACCAGAGACAGTAGACCCGCCAATTTGTGCAGTAACCGCTAAGGTTTGATAATTATAATAGGGAGCAATTGGAAAAGTAATATCAACGTAAGCAGCCGTGGATGTATTTTGCGTCCACAAGACGGTTAGTTGCCAATGTACAATACGACTATATTTTTGATAAACGGCATGATCGTAACTAATTCCTGTTGCGGTCCCTGATGGCACAGTAAGCGTAGGAGAATACGTTATCCACGTTCCAGCAGCATTGTTTATTCTAAAATTAGTTCCATCATAAACAAGCTCAAGCAAGCTATTTGCTATCCAATCACCAATTGTCGGATCAAAGCTGCCCTGTCCAGTTTTAATGCTTTTAGCAGCTAAACCGTTAATGGCTAACGAATGTCCTGTAACATTCGTGCCAGTGCTCGCAGTGCCAGTAAGCATCCTAAACTTTTGACCAGCTTTGTACGCTGTAATCGCAGGAGTAGCTGAAGCAGTCATAGCTGTAGCAGTGCCAGCAGTGGTGCCAAGCCAGGTAAAGTCACCGTCTTGTACCTGTGCAACTTGTGGCGCGTCGGTACGAGCAGTTGCCGTTGCTACGCTTATAATACGATTGTTGTTGAGATTTGCATTGCCAGTAAAGGCATTTGAACCATCTTTATTAACACATTGATTAATACCAGTCGCGAAGTCCGAGTCTTGAGTATCATGGCGCCCCGCTTCAATGCCTATACCAAGGGATGCATCTCCTACCCACCCTCCAGTAGAAGAGTTTCCTTTGCTATAATTTCCTCCAGACCAACCCATTTTATTCTCCTACTTGCGAAAGTTTGCTTTTACTCTTGGTACATAATCAATAGTTTCTTGTGGAACACCTATCTTAGAAGCGTATTTTACCATGTTCTTAAATGTTGGGGACACGTTCTTTTTCTTAAGATAAGACATGGCACGATCCATGTTCCCTGGACCCCAATTATACGCAGCAAGTGCAAGGTCGGTGTCTTTGTACTTATCTTTCATTTGCCTTAAGTATTGTGAACCACCACGAACATTCTCTTCTGGATCGTAAGGATTAATACGCAAATGAGAAGCCGTTCCAGGCATAATTTGCATCAACCCTATTGCACCAACAGGACTAATCTTTGCGTGATCTCCTGTTGATTCAGTCATGATCACAGCACGGGTAAGAGGGTCTACCTTTTTAAGCAATTTGTCGTATGGCTTGTTAGTAGCAAATTGTTTCAACAACCCAATTTGTTCACTCTTTTTCATATTAAATGCAGTCTTTAGTGCATTAATACGCTGTTGGGACCAATTCTCGCCAACAGGTGGAAGCGGAATGCTCTTTTCTTTTTTAGTTAATTGAGGTCGTAACGAAAGTTTTCCAGGCGTTGTTTTTGCTTGTACATTACCTTCTGGCATAGCTCCACGAGCACGAAGTTTTGCTTGTGCTGCTGCAACGCTTTTTGAACTTGAAACTCGTTCAGCAGCTTCAGCAGGAGGTATTATTATATCCGAAGCTTCTTTTAATATGTCGCTAAATGTACGAGGCGCGGCAGTAGGAGTTGCAGTAGGAGTAGGAGTTGCACTAGGAGTAGGCTGTGCCATTGGGATACTTGGCGCAGCAGCCTCACCTTGAAGAGCACTTTGAAGTGCAGCACCTCGAGCCCCAGCAACTACTCCAACACGCTCTGGAGAAACAACTTGCTTTCGTTTGACAGCAAGGTCTTTTTGAGCTTTAACTAAACGCTCTTCTACATTCGAAGAAGCACCCCTGTTATTTATTTCATCTGCCGCATCTAATATCTCTAATGCCTTAGTTGGTCTTTGAAGTGCATTTGCCAAATTGCTGTTAAGTTTTTTGACGTTTTTTGCGTTATTGGCAAGTCGCGCAATAGCAGTTGCACCAACCGCAAGCGCTGCCGTAGGAGCTACTATATACGATCCAATACTGCTTAACCCTCCAACAATAGCTTCTTTATTTTTTAATAATCTGCCAAATGCGTTTAACCCTTGGCGGGTTTTATCTCGAATAACTTGACGAGCAAGCCCACCTTTAGCTTTTTCAATCGGAGAAACAGAAGAAAGTTCGCCACTAAATCCAACTTTTGCCAATTCACTTAAATCAAGCGATTCAAGTTGATCCAGGTTAGGTAACAAATCTTCAAGTTGCTCTTTGTTTTGAAGTATCTCGTCAAGATTTTTTAGTGCAAGGTCTGCCTTAACAAGCGTCTCGTTAAACGGAGTTTCTTTAAAATTAGTGCGTTGCTTTTTAATCCATGCTCGTTTATCAGCAATGTTTTTTAATTCTTTAAATTCTTGAAATGTAATAGCAATAATTTTTTGAATTGCTGCGGGGTCATTTTTAAACTTAGCAAGCGAATCTCTCCACGCAGTAGTATTTGCCGTTATCTTTTCAATAACATTTTCTGGAGTAATAACACGAGGGTCTTCAAGTGACTTAACCGCCCCCTCTGCGTAAGTTTCTGCAAAATCGCGATATTCAACATTTGTTTTTTTAAGATCGTTTCCTATTGGTGTTTCGTACAAAATATCATCAATAGATTTTGCTAAAGAACTGTAAGTTTCAGCAATTTGACCAGTTGCATCCCGTGCTTCTTCTTTAAGCGTTGAACTAACGCTATGCAATTCTTTTGAGGTTACTGAAGTTACTCCAACCCTTCCTCCTCTATTTGGATTTAAAAATTCAAGCGCTGTTTTTGCATTGGAACTTAATCCTCCCTTTGCTTCACTTGCTAACGGAGGTTTCCGTGTAGAAGTAGAAAATAAGTTTGGGTCTATTTGTTTTAGTTTGGCCGCCACATCATACAAAGAATGTGTTGGACCTTGCGCTAAAATATTTTCATAGGTTTGCGTAAAGCGAGTTTTTTCATCTTCAATAATTGTTGCAAGTTTTGTTTGAAGATCCTTTCGCAGTTGAATTGCGTCAGTCGTATCCACTCCAGTTATTGCATCAAGTTGATTAGTAATGTTATAAATTTCTGCTTTGCGAGCATTAACTTCAGGAGATAATCCCCCTACGCTTTCCTGAGTAAATTGTTGTATTCGATATAAATTTGGGTCTCCAAGCAATTCAGCAGTTGTCGCATTACCAGCAAAGGGATTGCCGCTATATTTAGCGTTTTGCAATGCTGTCATTATCTTTTGCTTATCAACACCAACTTCATTTAAAACTTTAGCAGTCTCAAGAATAATAGCATCATCACTTTTTTTGTTAATAATGGTATTATAAATGTTGGTCGCTGCTTTAGGTGCCGCATTTATTTTTGGAATTGCTTTAATAGCTTTAATAGATAATTTTTCAAACCCTTCTCCAAGTACGTTTTGTGGAGTTTCGTATGCCAAACGACCAAGAGCTTCTCGCAAAGTTTTTGGTACATCTTCTGGCATTGGAAGTTCTGATTTACCAGCAACGCCTCGAATATAATTAGCTGCGTCAGTAGCAATTCCTTTTGCTACATCCCATACTAAACCACCAGCAGCTTGTCCCATTGCAGGCCCGGCCATAAGTGTAGTTGCAGCAGTGGCAGGACTACGTGTTAAAGCAAGAGTTCTTGCAGCCGCAGGAAGAGATAATGCGGTTCCAAGCATACCACCAGCCGCACGGGTTGAAACATCGCCAATAATATCTAGTCCTGTTTCTGCTGCTGCTAAAGGATTTTGTGCAATGTATGAGCCAAGACCTGCATACGTAGATGGTGATATTGCCGCTTGTCCAAATGATGGAAGCGCTGCAATAAGGTTAGCGTATGCTCGAGGTGTTTCAGCGATTCCTCGACCAAACTGTTGCGCTGTATAACTTAATAATCCTGGCTCCTCATATGGTGTCATTTGACCACGAAGAGGTTCTATTGCAGGAGTCATGCTGCCAGGACGATACATTGGCGTCATTACTTGTGGCTCGGAAATGAGCGACGTTATCGCAGGGGATAGCGGTTGCGTAGATACGTTAGACCCTCGCGCCTGTGCCAATATGTCTTCATATGATAACGCCTTATCAGCCATTTTATCTACCTTCCAATGCCGCTATCGCTTGTGCTTCTTTTCTGTCTTCGTCAGTTACTTTGCCACCAGCCGCATTAACTTTGTTAACTAGCGCTTGCTTGCGAGTTTCAAGGTCACTTCCCTTTGGTTGCATCGCAATATTTGATGCTGGAGTGCCAGACAATTGATTGAATACACCATCAATATCTGCTGCAACAGGTTCCGGCATTACTGCCTTTGGTGCAGCGGCAATATCCATATCTGCAAAACCACTCTTATTAGCAATCATTTTATCCAGCATACTATTGATAGTTACTGGCTTCATTTGACTAACTTGCACACCTGTCTTTGCTTTTTGCAAAAGTGCAGTAGCAGCATTGCGTAAGTTTCGAGCAAACGATTCGGGTCCAGTTGTTAAATCATCGCCAAATATATCAAACAACATCTTACGCTCATTGCCAGTAAAAGATGCTCCATATCTGACGTTACCAATAGTTCCGGCAATATCTGCAAACTCTCCCTTAAATGAATTAGGTAGAGCATCCCAATTCTTATAAAGTTTAAATTCTGCAACATTCATTTGCTCAACTCGACTTGCAAGGTCAAAGATGCGACTTGAGACGCTCGTTGCGTCTTGAACCTCTTCTCTAACATCTTTTGGAAGGCTTGACGTTTCTGTATCAAGTGCAGATTTAAACTGATCTTCTGCCATACGGCGACGAGATTGAGCTTGATTCAACGTATCTTGCAAAACTGCTTTTGCTTGATCTCGACTTAATTTTCCTTCTTGAATTGCTGACTCCAATTGAAGTCTTTGAGTCCCTTTAAGTTTGGCTAAATCAATTGCTGATTCTTTGCGGAATGCTTCCAATGCCATCTTATTTTCAAGATTCGCTTCTTGTTTCTGACCATAAAGATCCGCTTGCGCTTTAATATATGTTTGACCAGCAGGAGAACCGAGTGCACCATACAACGCCTCTTGTCTTTGTCCAGCCTCAAGAGCGCCAAGACGATTTGCCTCTTCACGGCCTTGTAATGCCGACTGTAGGTCAAGTAATCGTGGCTGTATTGCCGAATCGTCTACACCCTTAATAAGTGCAAGGCGTTCCTCTGGGGTCTTCATACGCAGCATTTGCGAACCAAGAGTACTCGCAAGAAGAGATTGCTCAGTTGCCTGTTTGCGCGCTTGATATCCAAGTAGCGACGACATTAGTGCGCCGCCAAGAACAACTCCAAGGTTCCTACCAACGCTTCCTGTTGGATTAACAAGTTTTGGCAAAGATTGTGACAATGCAACTGCGCCAATTCCATATCCTGTATTGGTAGCAGGAACATTTAAGTTTTGCAGTGCTGTGTATAAATCTTCACCAGCCATGTTAACTTCCTTTTTTAGGTAATTGATTTAAATAGTTCGTAAACGCATTGCCAAACCCAGCAGCTCCACCCTGAATGCCAGCGTTTGCATAGCTAGGAGAAGACCCTTGAGGAGCGTAGTTTTGACCAAGCGTGTTAAGTACATACTGACCAAAATAATCAGTTCCTCCACCGCCACCACCGCCGCCGCGAGGAGCAGATTGCTGAAGTTTTTGCTTATATTTAAAATCAAGTGCCGCAAGTTCTTTTGCGTAATCGTTTTGTTGTGACGCAAGATCCATCGCGGCACGGGTTCCATATTGCGCCATATATGGAGCTACGTATTGGTTAGCAATTTGACCACCAAGAAGAGACGCTCCGGTTGCTTGCTCATAACCTTGCTGGTTAACTGCGTATGCCTGTTGTGTTGCAGCATTTTGCGCTTCCTGTCTTGCAAGGTCTTGTCTATCGGTCATTTGCTTGGAAAGCGTTTTATAGGCTTCTGAATTTGGGTCCAGTCCACGCTCTGCCATTGATTGCTGAAACTCTTGATTCTGTCTTGCAAACTCACCTTGGTTACGTCTGTTAAACTGATCATAAACTGCGTTGTAAGCACGATTCATTTGCTCATTAAACTGAGGTTCGTATTGTTGTTGGAAAGTTGCAGGATTAAACTGTGCTGCGTATCCACCCATTTGTTGAAGAAGATCGGATCCAACATTTCCTACTGCAGCATCTTCAGCACGAACATCGGCACCTATTGGAGGAGGTTGGTTGTTTGATCCTTTTGGGATCCATTGTTGCCATTTAAGGCCATACTTAGCGCCAATAGTTTCCAAGCGCTTTGCGGCACCTTTGTATTCAGGAGAATCATAGGTGTACTTTTTAATGTTTTCTTGTGCTTTCTTATATTGATCCATTTCACGAGGATCTCGCGACGGACTTTTTTGTGTTGCTTGTGGTGTTTTATTAAGTGCACTTGCCATAATTATACCTGACCTCCTAAATCAAAGCGTATCTCAAAACCAAAGAATTGGCAGGTGCTATTCTTTATAGAACCGCCAGCTCTTATAGCCGCGCAATGTCCTTGTCCTTTGACCGCAAACCTATCAAATATGTATTCAACGTCAGACGACCAAGGAGTAAACACGGTTGGTAAAGGCAATCCTGTAACAGTGCTAAGTGTTCCAGCACCAATTCCCCACGCGCTTCCCCATGCAGTATAATAACCAGGCGACGATGTAACTGTAGAAACAGTTTGAGATTTCTTAAAATCCGTATCCAACCCAATGTTAAAAGTTACTCCTCTTTTTGCTTTTATAAGAGGTCTAATGTCTTTATAGGCTTTATAATTGCCGCGACTTTCGTAAAAACTAAACGGTCCTCGATATGAAAATACAATGCTATCTCCAGTGCCGCCTGAAAGTAGCAACGCATCAGCTTGACCAGTTTCTCCTTGCCATACATTTCCAGTATTGGAAGCGTAAAACGGAAGATTTTTAAATACACATGAGGATATGCCATGTGTTTCAGAAGACAATGTAAACTTGGTCCACGCTTTAGTATCAAGGCTATAAACCAAGAAGAAAGACGTACTCGATGAGCTTGGCACGTTTACATAAACTCTTCTGCCAGCAGGCCAGAAAAAACCAGTCCATTCATGATCAAATGAGTTTATATTTGCAAACTCAGTAATAAGCGGATTGATGCGTTGGCTTACTACGTTTAACGCTTGCTCTGGATCCATTTGAAACAATGAAGATACCGGAACAATTCCTTGTTGTGTAAGAATCCAAATATCATTGTTTATGCGAATAAAAGCTCTGTAGCCAAGAGGACGGCCAATAAAGTAACGCGCAACTAATCCCCAGGTGTTAACATCTCCAGCATAGCTACCTGTGTAAAATACAATTTCACCTTCGCTACTAACAGCCATAAACAATGACTGTGAACTTTGAGAAAATTGATTTGTGTAGCTACTTGTAAAAAGTAGTCGGCCACCTTTTGTAAATACATATTGCAAGTCAAAACTAGTAAGAGCAGGACTACCACCAGTGCCAGTTACTTGAACTCCACCATACCAAAATCGCGCAGAGTTTTTTTCAACAAAATAAAGACGCTCTTTATATGCGTTTACGTTAACAAGAGTACTTAGAGTAACTCCAGTAAAAGTTAGATCAGTTGCAGCCGTACCAGTTCCGTCATACACCTTTGCATTATCCACACCATTGCAAAGATACATGCGATTGCCAAAAACAATGCTTTGAAACTCTCCGTTAGTATGCGCGGGAACGCTAGTTATATCTGTAACAGTTGCGGTTTCTGTTATTCGATATAATTTTGTTTGGGTAGCAAGAACTAGCTCTGAAGTGCCATCGGCTTTATGAAGAGTGTCCATAAATAAAATAGGCACAGATCCAGCAAGACTACTTGCTGCAACATATTCACTGTATCCATTGCGAACTGTTGGAGAACCTGCGCCAGGAAACACGTTTACCAACTCCAACGCATAGGTTGGCTCCATGTTGTCAATGGCGCTCACTAAGTCGAGGCCATTGTACGGAGGTGGCATTGTGTATCCTTGAAACGCCATTACTTCCCTTTGCTAGCTTTATAGTTTGCTCTTAGTGATTCTTTTATTGTTTTAGCTGGTCCTACGTGACCTTTATCGTTCATGTACATTCCTGGTGAAACGCGCACAACTTCACCCTTTGCTGGTCGTGGTGGTGGCGGTGGGGTAACACCAACTCCTGCTTCTTTAGCAAACGTAGACTTACCAAGCATGGCCTGGATGTTGTTTTGCACATCCTGCTCTGACTTAGCATTGGATGTGGCCGCGTTTACTAACATACCCGTATACTGCTCAGGCTTTACGCTTTTAGGTGACCCTGCATAAATGCTGCGAATCATTGGGTCAATTTGGTCGGTAGCATACTTGGCGAGTGGATTGCTAAAATCTACGTCCCACGCTTGACGTTCTTTCTTGCCGTCAATGTTTTCGCCTACGTTTTTGTAACGAGTTTTACCATCAAGTCCGACATTAAACTTAGAACCATCGGCAAGAGTTACATGATAGCTTTTATCAGCAACGCCTGTTTCTTTGAGAATACCTCGGAAGTCATCACGCTGTAATTGAGCATCCGACTTGCCAGTGGTCATCATCTGTCCAATAGACCGTTTGCCAGCTAAACGCAGTCCAATATTCGCAATTCTACCAACAGGACTAATGTTTGCGGCTTGATTCAAATAGTCCTCACGTGTCCCACGACCACGAAGGATATCTTTCATGCCAGTTTCCCAAGCATTATTAAGAGTTATTGCCGCAGCCGCCACAGGTAAGGCTATCCCGCCAACAGAGCCAAGAGTAGAAGCTCCTGCTGTTTGACCACCTACAACATTTGCTCCTACAAGCTGTGGGGTAGCTACCGTAGCTCCTGTAGTTCCAGCCGTTGTTGCCGTTGTCGCTGTTGTTGCCGCAGGAGCAGTACTGAACAACCCTGCTACATTTGGAAACCCTCGAAGTGCTTCTCCTGCAACCACAGCTCCTCCAACAGCACCACCTACCTGTGAAAGTTGTGAGTTTGACTGCTGGCTTTCTGCTTCTCTTTGTCGCTGTTCTGGAGTTTTTCCAGGACCAAAGCGCGTATAAACCGCTTCTTGAATTTGCAAAGGATTAAGACCGCGAGTCCTAAGCCATGCAATATAGGCCAAGGGATCTTGGTATGTAATTTGAGGATCTTGTTGTTGTTGTTGTTGAGGATAATTTTGTGCCATTAGATCCAAGTCCCAAATACAGCAGTTCCACTACGTGCAAAGATTTCAGCGCGAGTATGACCACCAGCATAGTAAATCTTGCCAGGATTCTCACGGCTAAACTCTTCATCTACTTGTTGTTTAAATTGTGGGACTACTCCAGTTAACCCATGTATCTGAGCAAATCTTTCAATGACTCCTTGCTCAACCATTTTTTCGTTAAAAATACTAACGTCAGTATCTGCAATAAACTGATCGTAAGCTCCGCTATAATATGTCCAAGTTACTCCACCATCAGACACAGAGCCAGTTGTATGCGTTGGTGCAGTAACTCCTGTAGTTCCTCCGGCAGTAGTTTGGTAATAGTTGCCGTTATAAAAACAATACGCATTCGCAGCAAACAATGTGCTTGCGGTCCAAGTTACAGGACGCACACACCTATCCGCTATATATTCAAAAACAATAACATTGCCACTTGATGACGGAGTAGGACTAATTAACAACTGATTATTGCTTAATCCACGAATTTGAAATCTTTGGTAAACTGTAGTGTTAAGACCAAAACCACGGATCTCTCCGTACTCCTGTTCTGTCATTGGTCCAAGTATTCGCCAACGAGTACTACTATTCCAAAACGTCTCATATTGATACCAGGAGAATGCTGCAGGAAGTTCATAAGTTGCTTGTCCACTTACAAGCGTAATAGACCCAGCCGCATAACATTTTGGCCACGGATAAGACTCAAATATGTCCTTATTTATGCGCTGGGTCATCGCTAGCAACTGTTTCGTTGTGGTTTCTGTAGAACCAGTAACAGTCGATTCTACGGTATACCCGCATTCAGCCGCCACATTCGAAACAATCGTTGCTAAACTCATACTGTCATTTTCCTTGGTCTACCCCTACGCTTAGGAGTTTCTTGTGTAGACTCTTCAAAAGTTGCGTTTTCAGCTTCATCTAAACCATAAGAAAACTCGGTAGAATGGATCACCTCCTTTCGTTGTGGTCGTAGGTCGATACCCTCGTTGCCTTCAATACGTTGCATTAACAACTCTACTTGCTCTCGAAGTTTTGCTGTTTGTGTCTCTGCACGATCAAGTTGCTGTTTCAATGTAGTAACTTGATATTGAGACGAAGTAGCCGCATCCATCCAATCCTTAGCCATTTTAATAAAACGGCCAGTTGGTCCAAGTTTGCGACGAAGTTCATCATGAGCTTCAGCCAACTGTTCTACTGTTTTAAATCCAAGATGTTGCAACTCTCGCAATGTTGACCCATTCATAAGAGGCCATTCAGCAAGAGGAGTTCCGCTAACTACAGGTTCATTTCCTGCTTTAAATGCCGCATGAAGCTCAGGGTAGTCCTGAATATCTTGTGGCTCTATACGACGAACTGTCTCATCTCCACCCGGATATTGAATGGAAATGGATGGAATCTCGTCAAAGATTGCTCGACCTGCGGCAAAACTTTTTTCTCGGTTTTCGTTGTAAGCGTTAAAAAAACGAATATTAGCACCATGGTACCGACGACGATTTTGTTGTCGTCCGTTTGCAATGGAGTCCCAATCTATTTGTGGCATAATTCTCCTATATAAGATTGCCTATGCCATTATGTATACACTAGAAATTAAATCTTTGGACCAGTGCATTTAAATACCCCATTTGGCCTGTATCCAGGTCTGCATCTTACCTCTTGTCGTAGCGTCATGCGCTCCTGCAAAACAGGATATGTGATATAGATCCATAGCCATGCGTCTTGCCGTGCCAAAACCTTTACCAATCAAAAGTGGTTGAGCCAAAGTATTTGTGTCTAAGGTGTAGGTGCCACTGATTTGACCATCTTGAACATTGTTTGTGTAGGAAGTCGTGGGATTTGTTGCGCTGTTTCCAACTACCCAAGCTAGCGTGTATTTGTTATTGGCAACATACGTTGTAGCACCAGTCCCATCATACGATACCTGTGGCGCACCAGTCTTAGCGTATACAGCACTTTTGTACGTGCTTTTAATATAAAACGTATAACCAGCATTGCCACCTAGTCCCTGATAAGTATCAATGATTGGACCGTAATCCACCGACAACGTAGGCACCTTCAATGCTACATACCACGTAACGGGATAAGCAAATGGTCCAGTAAAAAGAGGTATTTGTAAGAAATCAGTGCTACCATCAAACCTAAGAATATTGAGACCGTTTTGACCCGCTGCAACAATAAGAGGTCTATCAGCAAGAGTAGCTTGAGCGGCATTGCGTGAATTGCCAGACAAATCTCCCCAAGCGGAACAGTTGCCACTACCGTCATTAGTTACGTTTTTATCTCCCTCAAGCCACACCAAAGGACTTAAAGAACTTGGATCAAATGACGCACCCTGCTTGCCAGGACGACAAATTGATATGCCATTGATTCCAATAAACATACTAGTAAAACGCCACAATAGACGTTGCGGTAGTAGCTGCCATAACACGACTAGCAAAAATCGGAATAAGCACACCAGCCGCAGGAATAACGATTGTAACAGATGAAGCATTGTCCACTCCTTTGACAACTAGGTTGCCAGTACCGCCAACCCACAAAGCTCTACAGCCAGTTAGATCGGTAGAATCAGAAGCAGTCACAGCGGCAACGCTTCGAGCGGAAAATAATGCACTAGGATTAGAGGGTGTAAAATCTGGCATAAATCACCAATGAAATGTGGGGAGCTGAACAAGCCTCCCCATTTGTTATGATTCCTTAGCAACAACGTATACAAGCCAATCTGTTGACGAGCGTTTAATACAAATGTTACCAGCCGCAGCAGCACACGTTACCGCAGCACCAGCAGTACCACCGTTAAGTGTTCCTAGTGATGATTGCGGAAATACGTTGAGAGCATTTGCGCCATTGTTTTGCACAACCACGATTCCACCAATCTGAACATCAGGAAGTTTAACTCCTGTCGAGGCAGCAGTGGTTCCTACAAGGTTAAGAAACGATGTAAGAGCAAGAGCATCTGCAATTGTTGTGCCAGTAGCAGTCAAACTTCCACTCGATGAGAGTGCAGGAGCCGACGTAATGCTAAAAGTTGACAACACATTTGCTTGCTCTGGAGGAAGTCCCAAACCAATCAAATCTGTAAGAAGTGACATATAATCTCCTTAGAAGCGAGGGAGCTGTACAAGCCTCCCTCTATTACACAACTAGGTTGTGATGATTGACGTGGAAGTAAGCTCTACAGCCTGAGTTGCTGTGGTAGCTGTAAGACCCACTACTCCAATCAACTTAGTCGTAGCAGTGTCATCAGCAGAACCGGCAGTAGCAGTTGTGTAAAGGGTGTTTTTAGCAACATACCCAGTAAGGATACTGCCTTTAATTCCCTTACCCGTTCCACCACCCTGCTCTCCACCAATCCATACCCAAAGGTATTCGTTGTCAGCAGCAGCTACCTGAGCAGCACCAACCTGGCTAGTTTGAGCAGCAAGAGTCGTTGTGCATTTAGCAGCTTGGCCTTCGGTATCAATATGCACAAAGTCATACTGAGCAATCGCGCCATTTGCTTGAACAAATACAAAAGACCCTTCTGTCGAATGGCCAACGTCTTTGAGCTTGGCAGGAAGAGGAGATGAAACACCATCCCATACCTTCTTGTAATTAACTCCAAATGATCCTGAACCTGACATATTATGTTCCTCCTACAATTAAGCGTAAATAACAGCCTGAAGCGCAGGAGCAGCACAGCAGAGGTTACCCTCTACAATGATCACGGTGAAGAACGCATCCTGGTCAACAGGACGTGTCATTTCAGGTGCCAAAGGCTTAAAATCTGCTCCTCGGACTAAGTCCATCGACCAGTATTTTGTGTTCAAAAGGCGACAGCTATTGGTTTCAAGAACCGTAGAGCCATATCCACCATCAAACACAAAGTCACATCCGTCATAGCTAAGAACGCGGAATCCAGCGACAGCCTTCTTTGCAGGAAGCTGAATGCGCTGAATAGCCGTAAGCGAGCTATGTAGGAATTTCCATGCTGTTCGATCCATAAGTCCAAGGTCAGGCTGCTCATCACCACGAGTGATCTGGCTGATTGCATCCGTGATTTGCTCTTGTACGTTTGAAGCAGAAAGTGTGACGTTTACTGCAAGGTTACGTGCAAAAGCATTGGAAGTACGATCAATCGTTCCATAGGTACCGGAAGAAGGTGAGGTCGAAACCGCTTTCTTAATACCGTCAAACTCAAGTCCTCCAGAGCCAGTTCCGTCGCCACGAAGCGAGGTTGACACTGTGTTTTTAAGTCGAGCGATAGACGCATTCATCTTCGATTCAACAAGGTCAAGAAGCTGTGCTTGATCTCTGTTGGCTCGTCGCTCACGACCAGAGATAGCTACAGGCTCATAACACTGCTTAATAGCGAATCGGAACGCCGTAAGGTCGTCGATTGCATCAAGGTTAAACGAAGAATAACCCGAATAGAAATTACCCTGAGCCGTATCATTGTACATGATTGGCTTACGAAGCTCATATCCACCAGAGAACCTACGAATAAGTCCCTGAGCATCAAGAGATTTCATAAGTGGGTTATGATGTAAAACCTCGTCCGCAATTTGATCGCTTTGATCAAACAGGGTAGCTACCACTGCTTCTTCTAAATTTGCCATTTTAGTTGTCCTTTTAAATTTATTACGAAGGACAACTAAAATAGCTATGCGCTATTCGCCGCCAAGACGACGCCGCAAGTTGTCCCTCAAGTGTCGTATTTCCGATCTGGGAGTCCCCGAACCAGCGGAGCCAGATATTGTCTTTGAAGCCGCTTTTGCTTTTTGAGCGACGGCTTGTTTTTGTTCTACCATCGGCCTTGCAGTCATCGCTGATTGAAGACTGGAAAAGGTCGGGTTGCCAGCCACTACATAGTTATAGGCAGTTTCCAGGATCTCTTCGGGAGAGCTGTACTTGCCTGTGCTAGAGAGCGCACTTACTATCGGTGCCATTTCAGCTTCTAATTGCGAAGCTGTTTCTGGGTCGCGAAAAAGTGGCTTGGCTGTCATGAAAGATTGTACAACTCGCTCATTGAAATAAGCAACGGCAGATTGTTTCTGTTCTTCTTGCTGTTGTTCAAACAAAGCGCGAGCTTTATCTTCCGCTATTTTTTCGGCCTGCTCTCTAGTCAAATAATTTGTTGGAACTTGAGCCGCTGCTGCATTTTGCGGTATAGAACGATTTTTTAAATCTTCTAAAGTTAGGCCATAAGAGTCCAGCCATTCCAATGCAGTTTCAACAGGACTGCTTTGCATTGCCTTATCCCAAGCAATGGATCGCTTAGTAATATCTCCAATGTTTATGCCTTTGCGAGCATAGTCATCTTCATATTCTTTAATCGTGTCATAAACGGACGAAGTTTTCTTTCTAAGATCCTCGACTTCCTGCATCTTGCGTTGATAATCCGTGCGAGTCTCATACGCACGTCGGTTCATGTATTGTTGCAAAATATGTGCATTGTCTATTGTTGGATTAAGAAAAGCGTCTTTTTCCAACTTGTTCATATCTGCGGGAGGAACCAATGGAATTCGCTCCACTGCAGGTGTCTCTACTGGTGATACACTCTCTTGCAATGCAGGAGCTTCTTGAGGTTCTAAAGTTTCCAAGGATTCGTCTAAGGCAACGGCTTCTTTTGAATCTTCAATTATTGTGGGTGTTTGTGGCTCAGTATCTATATTTTGAGCGGCCAAAGAACGACCAATAGACTCTCTTAGTGACGGTTTAGCGTCTTGCGCTTCTTCTACTTGATTTTCTACGTTATCCATTTGCTCTGTCCCTTACTTGTTTCATAAAATTAGCGACTACAGCCTTTTCTCGCGAGGAACTTTCCTTTTCAGGGGAATACCCACGGTCGTATGAGTCACCTACTTCTATCGCGCCAGCAGCTCTATAAGCCGCTCGCAGTTTGCTTTTGCTTGTGTAAATTTCTTTAGGATTTAGTGGGTTTCGCGTGGGAGGCATTTCGTCGTGGATAAAGTTATGCGCTGCATTGGCATGAACTCGCACCATTACTTCATCAACTGAAACAACCTTTTCTTGTATCGGACACCACTGAAATAGTTTGTATTTACTCATACTCGTCCAAGATTAAAACCATCATTAATAAACGAACTCTATTTGCTCGCTCTTTTCCAGCAACCTCATCGGCTTTTGGCGTATCAAACAATTTGCCTTGTAATACGCTAGCTAATTTAATCTTATTTATTTTTTCAGGTATTACTATATCTTTTTGTCGTTTTTTAAGAAGTTGTGCGGCAATTTCTTCTTCTAGTAGTTCATCCTCACGCTTTTTACGGCGCTTTCGGTAAACATCCAAAATATCGCTAGTGTCTGGCGTTACAACCTCACCACCGTACTGCTTTGGGTTAAGAAGCAGTAACAGGCTCATGTGGCTTTTATGATGTAATTAACAACCAAATAAGGGGAGTTTTGACTACCAGAGGTCATAGCAGCGTTACCATCAACTCCACCTGTTACAAGACCAATGCGACCTGAAATACTTGGCGCTGTATAAGATCCAGCAGAAGTATCTCCTTTTGGAGCTGTTGTCGTAATTTGACCACCCCAAGCACTGTAACCACTAGGAGAATTGCTAACTGCCAAATCAGCACCAGTTCCCATCCCGTGATAATGCGCAGGAACGCTATGGGTATGGTCTATACTACCGCCTGTTCCAGCAAGAGTGTTGCCTGTGCCAGAAGCCGCTTTACCCATCGGGAAACGCTGTCTAAGGTCAGGAATGTTAAAGGTTGTGCCGCTTGCTGAACCGTAAGTAGTGTTTATTACGGCAAACAGTTTTGGGTAATCAGCTCGGTTTAAGCTACTACCATCAGCAATTAACCAGCCAGCGGGAGCGGTATTGGTATACCAAATCATGCCAGCACCTACAGGTACATCTGATCCATAAACTGGCATTATGTGATCTCCGTAACCCGCATACTACCCGTCGGACTTGCATCCCATATAGCATCAATAGCGCCTGTATAAATTGGAATAGGAAGTTCCAATATTTGACCAGGCGACAGTTTGTACGAAAAACTGGTTGTACTAGCAGTAGCACCAAGTTTTACATAAGTGTTTCTGTCGGTGTCATTCACCATGATTGCCATGCGGCGATTTGCGTTACTCGCAAGAACACTTGTGCTTGTTGCCGCTGAAACGACACTTGTTACAGCACTTGTTGAATAATTCTTCAGCGCAACATCCGGCAACGTAAGAACATCAACATCGCCTATGTTATTTGTTCCAGCAGGTAAAGCCGTAGAGATAGTAACTGCACCTGTGTTACATGCCGTAACTTTACCATTGAGGGTGGAAAGCGTTGTTTCTGTTGCAGCACCCGTAGGTAAACTAATCGTACCGCTTACATTGTTAATGTTCCAAGTGCCGCTTTGTGTTGCAGCTACAGTACCGTCAACTGTAAGTGAACCACCATTATCTGTAACAGGTATGGCAGTTTGGTTACTTGCTATAGCTACTGGCAAGCTGTTTGCCATCGTATTTTGGCCAACAATGCCTGTGATATCGCCAATAGCAGTAATAAGGGAACCAGACGGATTAACTTTTACGTTGTAGTACGTTCCACCACCAGTGCTGGAGCGTCCGGCAATAATAGCACGGGTAAGGTTAGCCATGCTGTAATCAGTAAGAGTTTCTGTAACTGGATTGTAATCTGATGTAGTTCCAGCCGCCCAACATGCTGTGTAAATTGATAAATTTGTGGCTCCACCACCTGATTTAACGCATTCAAGTTTCATTCCAAGATTAGGAGTTTGAATTGACGGTGCAAGTTGTGAGTTAGGTATGCGAATGGTGTGGAAGGTTACCCATTTTGCGTCAGGACTAAACACTTCAAATATAAATGATGCTGAGCCAAGCCAAGCAAATCGAATGCGATAAAGATTTGAATACGCAAGATTGATTGCTTCTGGTGTGCCAGCACGAGTAAAGATTGAGCCAACAGAACCATCAAGCGGATCGCCATTCCAACTTGTTCGCGCTATTCTTGTATCACTAGTTCCACTACGAAGCGTCACGCCAAATGACGTACCTTCGTATCCAATGAAAGCGCCATTATCAGTATCGTAAATACCAATGCGCTGATATGAGTTTGCAATTCCTGTTGTAAATGCCGCAGTAAAAAAAGCGTATTCTTCGTGTGCAGGTCTGTAGTTACATTTGTAAATGGTTTCTCCACGCGAAGCACCGTTTGTATTAGTTCCAGTGCTGTATTGTGCGTGTCCTGCTGTAATGGTTGCTGAACCAGTAGTACTATGAGTGTTGTTAATAAGATTTGCATCAAACGAGTCAAAGAAACTTAGTTCGATCTCATTGTTTCTTCGGCCTCCAACGCTTACGCCGAGAATGTCTGAGTTGGTTGTAATGTTGAAATACAAGCCGCCAGCGATTGCAGCGTTAATACTTTGCAAAGTGTTTTCGGTGGCAAAGTCTTTTCCTTCCAGAGCCGACAATGTTGTTTCCGTAGCAAAGTCTGGAACAGTAAGATTCTCTGCGCCAGCACCACCCCAATCTACAGTCATGACTTGTACCTGCTCGCCACCCTTATCAAGTGTGCGAACAGGTATGTCAGTGTTAATGCTTGTAGGTGAGTTAGATACTGTTACGTTATCTGACACGTTTATGCCTCTTCATCCATGTCGTTAAGCTCAATGCTTGGATTACCGAATTCATCCATTGTTACCTTACCAACACGTTTTGCACGTTTTGGAATGACATTATTGATAACAATTGGTTGAGACTTTGTAGCCTCTTGCGAACCTACCTTGATAGAATCCATAGCGATACGGATCTTTTCAAGTTGTTGCTCAGATTCAAGACGTCGCTCTTCCATGAGCTTTTCTGATTCAACTAAACGCATACGCATTTGTTCAAGCTCGAGTTTTTGAATCTCAAGAATTTGCGACATGCGATTGCTTTCTTGTGTAATAGCTTGTTTAGAAGCCTCAGATTCAGTCATTGCCTGAACTTTAAGCATGTCTACTTGTACGCTATTAGCCTTAACTTGCGCCTCTTGTTGCGAGATCGCTACTTCTTGCTGTTTTATGTACTCGTTAAACTGTTGCTTTTGAATCTCAAGCTGAGACATTAACTGTTCTCGTTGAGCTTTAATTTGCTGTTCTTGGAATGCTAGCATGTTCTTTTCGTGAGCATCGGCCATTTGCAATCGAGTTGCTTCGATACGTGCTTGCGATTCAAGTTGTGCTATTTGCAAGCGTCCCTGAACTTCTTGCATGACAGGATCTGGCGGCGGCGGTTGTTTCGCAGCTTCCTCCTTTGCCGCAGCGATTTCACCGATCTGTGCAAGCGCCTTAGTAAAGATTCCATCCAATTCCTTGCCACCTTTAAAGCGTTTAATAACATTTTGAAATAGCTCTATAGAAAACCCAAGTAGCGGTGGGTACTGCTCAATAAGCGACCGCATTTGGTTGAAAAACTCTCCTGTGGTTGACATGAGTTGCGCGCTTTCTTGCTGTTCTTGTGCTTGATCAACGGCAACCATTGAATCTGAAGCAATTCGAATGCGGTATGAAAGCCTATCGTCATTACGATACAAACCAATAATTTGTTGTTTAACTTGGTCTATCTGTATCTGTGGGTCTGGAAGAGGGACAGGAATAGGCTGTCCGTCTGGACCTACTGGAGGTGGAGGTGGTGGAGGAAGAACTGCCGATATAAGTCTATCCGCATCTCCGATCTCAAATATGTCCTCTGGCTCAAATTGTGACGCAATAATTGTACCAAGTTTTTCAATGCCGTCCGACATAAACTTGGTGAACATATTTTGACGCACAATAAGTCCCATTGAGGACCATGCGTTTTCAAGGCGATTTGCAGTGGCTGACTTATATTGTTCGCTTGTTCCGCGAAGAAGGTCTGAAACTTTTAGTGTTTCGTAAAGCTGTTGTAAGGCCGTTTGGCGAGCTGCCTGCAGCACTTGAAGTGCGTTAATATATGGAGTCACATCCATAAACTCTACGCCATTTGCAAGACCGCCTCTGCCTTTATATGACGGCCAGTTAATAACTGGCACCATTTTAAGGTCACCAATAAGCATTTGCTCTACTTGGTTTCCAAGGCTTGAGTCATAAAGAGCGTTGGTGCGAATAGCTTGAGTTACGGCATGAATGCGGGTGGTGAGACGCTCTACCTCAAGAATCTGGTCTTTAACGTGAGCATAGTCAGATACTGGAAGCACAGAATCTGGATCGGTGCTTTGCGCTATAATAGTGCAAGGATAGAAATCTTCGAACTCAAATGGAGGCTCGGACTCCAAAATAATTCCTTCTTCAAAACTATCGCTATACCAAAATACTCGCTCTGCGTCTTCGCACCAGATTTCGTAAATTTCAGCCTTACCTTCAATGTTTGTATTATCTCGTTGACGGTCGCGACTATTTTTATCAGGAAACGAATCGTATTTAAGTTTGTCTGCGCGGTTTCCAAAAAGTTTTTCTGCTGTTTCGCGAGTTAAGTAAGCGCGTTTTGCTCTCCATTCAACTTCAGTTTCGTTACGAGCATCCGAGCAGAAATAATCGCTGTATTGCACTACATCAAGGCAAGCGTACTCTTCTTTCTTTGCTTCAATAGTAATTTTTACAAGAGTAATGTTGCCTGGACCTTGGCGTAACTCTTTGTCGGTAATATCAAATGGCGCACCCTTATCGTCAACGTATGTGCCGTCTGGTGCCTTAAAGATGGCAATTTCTACCATCTCATCGTCAAGCTCTACTTCGTAGCGAGGCCACAAAACCGCACGGCCTGTAAGGAGAAACTGCAATGTTGCGTTAGATCCAATGGTATCGAATGGAAAATTTACGTCCATTTGATACTGAACATTTCGCTCGAGAATAGTAGCGGAAAGTTCTTCTATAATTCCTCCGGTTCGCTTGCGGAGTCCTACTTCGGCTTTTGGTGTAGATGAGTAATAAGCAGGCATGAGAGTATTAACGCAATACCACCAACTATTAAGTCTTCGCTCGGTATCGGTAAGTACATTGATTTGCTTATGTGCGTTATAGACTCGAATTGATTCTTCGGCCATGTCAATGAATGACTTAGATCGCTCTTTGGCTTTAGTTATTTCTATTTTCCAATAGCGACCTGAGTATTTATCAACGAGTGGCTTCATACTTATATCCTTGGTCTACCTGCGTTTGCTCTCATTTGAGCGACATATGCCTGTAACTTGATTACACCTTTGTTAAACACTTCAGGTGGTTGCTGCCACTTACTATCAATAAGACGCTCTTTACACAGATATCGTAAAGCATCACAAGCGTGGTCGTCGCCAGTACTATCGGCGTCTTCCATTTTCTTCTTGTTAATTGCCAACGCTGGTAGTGTCTCTAACAGGTAAGGACAGTTAGCCGTAATATATAACAGAGGAGGCGTTGCCACCAACCTCTGTCTTATCTGTGACCATCCTCCCGCTCTTTCATTATCCGCTTGCCTAAAGTTTGGGTGTTTGTACCGTGCAAACACTGAATGAAACTGATCTGCAATAGTTGGTCCTCCCTGATTGTTGAAGATGGAGGGGTCGGCAGCAGCTTGTACATTCTCACCAACCGAGACGGAGGCGATACGATTGGCTTGTTCGACGTTATCAATGCCTTTTCCGTGCATTTCTCGATAGATAATGATGGCTCCCTTGGGGTACGGAACCTCATTGCCGTGATCATCGCGTCCAGAGCTGACAGCACCCCAAACAGCAGCGAAAGGACTATGATACCCCCAATCGTAGCCAAGGTAGCGAGGCCAATGCTTAGGAATGTTAAAAGGCGCAACGATGTGTTTACTACTAAACTCAGGAAAGAATGCTCCTTCATGGATTTCCCAATCTCCTTCTAGCCATGCACGGACAAGTTGGGGAGAACCTACCATGTGCAATCGACTTATATACTTAGGGTCTTTAGCAAGGAGGATTTGGTTATCGTAAACCTTGCTTGGAATGTAAATGTAGTCAAATTTGTCGCCGTTTGGCAGTTCCTTCCATAGGATCTTCTTTCCCATAGGACTAGGTTCTACAAACATCCTTTTAAGCCACGTATGGCCTACGCCGCCTGGGTTAAAAGTAAGAATGACCTGACCACCACCCTGTCCTCGGAGCGCTCCAAAGAGCTTCCAAATGCAACTTGGGTCGGAGAAGTTACCCGCCTCCTCGATACAGCAGAGGGTTAAGTTCTGTCCCTGATATTTCTCGGCATCATCGTCATTAGCGAGAGGACGGAACCGAAGACGACCGCCTTGAGGGAATGTGAACTGCTTTTTTTGGTCTTGCCAGTGAGCTTTTAAGGGTAGGTATAGCTGTTTAGCTCGCTCGATAAGGTCGTCGGCTTGAGGAAGTTCCTTACGAAAGAATATGGCGTTAAAATCGCGTCCTTGACGGTCTTGGTCTACGGCTATCTTACCCAAGGTGCCGTCAGTTTTACCGCCTCCACGAGCGCCACCGTAGCCTATAAGGGTAACAGGACAGTTAACGAGCATCTCCTGAGGTCCAGGTTGAGGCGACCAGACTATACGCTCGGTGG
>Ga0209770_10000257_pt1 | contig 31265 bp, 32 predicted proteins | sample LauGreSu1BDMLBDD_2_FD_187572 | JGI IMG/M metagenome (GOLD analysis project Ga0209770, IMG submission 187572) | Freshwater lake microbial communities from Lake Michigan, USA - Su13.BD.MLB.DD (SPAdes) (version 2) | ecosystem: Environmental > Aquatic > Freshwater > Lake | place: Lake Michigan, USA...
CGGTTTTCCGAACCTTTCCCTCCTCAGGGAACCTATCAGGGAACCTAGGGTTCCCCGAACCCCTCCTCCGACCCCTCATTATTATATCACATACGGAATGTAATACTCTTCTGATTCGGAATATTTTTGCATCTGTTTTTGTGTTTGGCGCAGCATTTGGTCCTGTTTCATCGTTTGATTATTTTCATTTTCATGGCAGCATCCGCAGTGGTCTTCGTTCGCTTGATCCACCTTGAAATTCACAATCTTGGGGTCGTAATGCTGGTGCCACCTTCCTAATTTGGTAGGTGGCGTGGTTGCTGAAATCAATCTTCGGATAAAACTCATTTTGTTGGGTGCGTTGTAGTTGCATTGTAGTTGCGTTTTCGCTGGTTCAATTTTTTAATCAATTGCATGGATTGCATGCATTAGGAGGTGGAGCTCGTCTCGCCCACGTTGGACAGCGCATCCGCGCGCTGGTTTTTATCCCGGTACACGTGCTCGTAGTCTATTTTCGCGAATTTTGACGCCAGGGTGGTCGCGCATTGATGCAGCGGCACCAGTTTGGGCGAATTCACCCGGTATTTGCCCTGCATTTGTCGGATGACGAGCTGGCTGTCGCCGCGCACCTGCAGCTCCACGATGCCGCATTTCAGCGCCGCATTCAGCCCCAGTATGAGCCCCGTGTATTCCGCCTCATTATTGGTGGTGCTGTATCCGGCAAACACCGATTCCGCAAACACTTCGTTGCCGGACGCGTCGTATATGACGGCGCCCGCGCCCGCGCGTCCTGGGTTGCCCTTGCTGCAGCCGTCAAAGAAAAGGGTGTGCATTTTGCGGTTTGTGTTTATGGTTTATGTTTATAGTTATTTTAGGGGGAATCAATTTTATATTCATTTTGCGGTTTTAAAATTTAAATACAACGTCATTGAATATGATACGATACGAGATGCAAAGCATTGCGCACGCGCTCTACATCAATCTGGAGGCGCGCACGGACCGGCGCGCGCACGTGGAAGCGCAGCTGGCCGCCCTAAAACACTCGGACAATGGCTTGTCCAATTTGACCGCCGAGAGATTCAGCGCGATTCGGCACGCGGAGCACGGCGCCATCGGCTGCAGCTTGAGCCACATGCGCTGCATTCAGACCGCCAAGGAACGCGGCTGGGACCACGTGCTGGTGTGCGAGGACGACGTGCTGTTCACAAACGTGCCGCTGTTTTTAACACAGTTATCCACGTTCATGGCCACCGTGCCGCACTGGGACGTGGTGCTCCTGGCGGGCAACAACATCCCGCCATACCGGGTCGTGAATGACGCGTGCATTCAAGTCGGCAGCTGCCAAACCACGACGGCCTACATCGTGCGGGCGCATTACTACGACGCGCTCATTGCCAATTACCGCGCGGGCATAAATAAGCTCATGCGCAACCCCACGCAGAAGCTGGAGTACGCAATTGACCGCTACTGGTTTGAACTGCAGCGCCGGGACCGCTGGTTCCTGATCACGCCGCTGAGCGTGGTGCAGCGCGAGGATTACAGCGACATTGAACAGCGCTTCACAAACTACGGGCACTTGATGCTGGATTTGGACAAACAGCAGCTTATTCGGCGCCGAATGGAACACATTCAAATGCAGATGCAGCTTAAAAAATAAAAAATAACAAAAATAAAATAAAATATTTCACGAATATAAAGGAAATATATGCCACCGTTGATTATTCCTTCCGCGGTGTCCATACTTGCCGCCGACACAGGATTGTCAGAGTTTGTTCCTAGTGGTGCTGCGTCATCACCTTCATTTAGCAATGGTTTATCAGATTTATCAGCGATTCCGACGAATCAGTCACCAAATTTTAACAGTGTTTCTACACAACCATTAAGACCTGGAGCTGTGCCAAAACCCCCGCTAATTAATTTCCAACGTCAAGCTGAATTCGGTTTTGGAGAAAATAACATTGCCCAATATTTAGATGATTTAAAACAATATAAAGATCAAAATATAGCATTTCAAGTTTTGGTTAATAAAGTGGTTGGCCAAACATTTACAACACCGGGTGGAATAAACCCGCGGATGAATGAAATAAGATATAACCATTATGACAACCTTAATAAAGCAGCTTTGAACTATATTAAATCTCCGTATGACGGAGGTGCACGAACCGCGTTTTACAAACGGTTGTTGGAACTTCTTGAAACGATCAAACCCGGTGCTGCGATAAGTGATGTAACAAGTGATGTAACAAGTGCTGCGACAAGTGCTGCGATAAGTGATGCAACAAGTGATGCAACAAGTGATGCAAAACGATGGTGGCAACTATGGGGAGGACGTAAAACTGCTCGCAACAGTCGCAGTCGCAGTCGCGGTCACAAACGTAGTCGCGGTCGCAGTCGCAAACAGTACAAGAAGCTGAAACGAAGCTCGCGCAATCGTCATCGTTAGGTTCCCTGATAGGTTCCCCGATAGGTTCCCTGATAAGGGAAAGGTTAAGAAGAGGGGTGCGGGGCGCAATGCTTGGCACATAGTTCCCCGGTCCGTAGGTTTTCTGATAAGGAGGGGTTCGGGGAACCCTAGGTTCCCTGATAGGTTCCCCGATAGGTTCCCCGATAGGTTCCCTGATAAGGGAAAGGTTCGGAAAACCGTAGGTTTTCTGATCACAAAACACAATCATGGAATGGTGCCCGTTTCAAACTCGCACAGCAACCTGGGGCTTGTTACCCCATACACATAGTGCGTGGCGTGTCCGAATTCGTACTTGGGATTTAACGAGTCTTGGGTCGGGTCTTGGGTCGGGTCTTGGATCGGGTATTGGATCGGGTCTTGGATTGGATCCTTTATTTTGTTCCTAGTGCTGCAGCAGCAATTGCACAAGGACAACGATTCCATGGCACCATTGTTGTTGGCATTGTTGTTGGCATTGTTGTTGGCATTGTTGTTGGCATTGTTGTTGGCATCAGGCATGGACGTGATATTCGGGGATGCAGGACCCAGCACGGGGCTGGATTCCGGGCTTATTATTTTTTTATACACCGTAAACATTTGATTGATATTTATATTTAATGCATATAAATATAATCATAAGTAAATAACTATATTTAGAGGGGTCTGGAAATGAAATATTTTATTGATTTGGATAACACGCTGTGCCGCACACACAACAGCGACTACCATAATTCGCAACCAATTGTGGAAAGGATTAACTACCTGCGCGATTTGAAAAAAAATGGCCACCATGTCACGATATGGACCGCAAGAGGGTCGTCTTCCGGGTTGGATCATTCGGAACTTACCAAAACACAGCTCGCCGAATGGAACGTGCCGTATGATGAGCTGGTAATGGGAAAGCCAGCGTACGACTGCTGCATAGACGACAAATCGTTCAACGTGGATGACTATTGGTGCGTGCCGCCCCTGACGGATTCGGAATCTGCCTCCTCTGTGAAAAAAACCAAAAGCGACGTCGTGATCAAAGGATGGGGAAAGGAAGTGGTGTTTGTGAACAACAACGAGTACTGCGGCAAAATATTATCGTTTGAAAAGGGAAAACGGTTTTCCATGCACTACCATTTGTTAAAAAAGGAAACTTGGTACGTGTCTAAAGGCCGTTTTATCTTTATATGGATAGACACGGCGACGGGAACCAAACATAGCGAGTACCTGGAAGTGGGGGATGTGATCACAAATGAAAGAGGCGAACCGCACCAGCTCATTGCGTTGGAAGATGCGGACATTTTTGAAGTGTCCACCCATCACGTGGACAGCGACAGTTACCGAATTTGGAAAGGGAACTAACTAGTTCACATAGAGTTCACATAATGACTTAGTTCATTTATACTGATTTGGGTGATGCACGATTTGTTTTTAAATCTTGGAAAAGAATAGTAACAGTTATTGTCAAAAATATAGAACTGTTTCACTGACTCCATTGTGTGCACATTTAATAACCCTGGAAAAACACCCGAATTGATAGCAATCACCACTTTTGCTTGGGTTGAAAGCGCGGCTATGTCCTTAATTGTCAGCTGTTCGTCGAACGTGCATAAAACCCCGTCGTTCACTTTGGTGGTTGTTACTATTTTTAATTTTGAATTGGAATTAAGATACTGAATATATTTGTCCCATATGTCTTTGTTGTATATGTATTGACTTGAACACGGTTGTGAATTGAGTATTAAAATATCAACGGGCTTGTATTCGGGAGGTATCGCATTGGCTCTCACCAGCAGGTCATTATCTGAATACAGAATTGATTCTATATTTGCATTTATTGTTAACTTCTGCAATACATGCCTAAAAAATTGTAAATAAAAATCATTGTAACTAGATTTATTGCACATGACATTATTTTCAAATGTGTAACCGAAATAGGGGTTGTTAATCCACGCGTGAATTGAATGTTCCGGTTTTTGATCCAGTGAAAATAGTTGCACGTGATTGACCAACCCGGGTTTAATGAATTGCATTAATTGTGGTATGTATTCCTGTTTCGCAAAATAACAAACCAAGATGTTGTCTGCAATGATGCGCTCTTCTATCAAACTGAAAAATATCATGTTGAAGACGCTGTCTCCAAGACCGTAGTTGTTGTGTAAATAGTGCACGATCGCATAATCATTATTCATGGTTATGGTTATGATGGTTATGATGGTTATGTAATATAGTTTTAATTTTATGTACGACATTTGACGTACTTTTGCCGCTTATATAATCAAACAGCAACACTTCATTTGCATGCTCCGCACCAACAATATTTTCCACCGCATAGTCGCCGCCCTTTATGAGTTTGCAGGGTTTTAACAACTGAAGTATGTTGCGAGGGGTTTCGTCCGAAAAAATAATGATGTAATCCACAAAATCAAATAGTGACAGCATGGTGGCCCGTTCGTCCACGTCATTTATGGGTCGTTCCGGACCCTTGTTTTTTTTTATGGACGCGTCGTCATTCAATCCAACCACCAGAACGTCGCCCTGACTCTTGCAGTATTGCAAACACTTGACGTGCGCGGAATGCAATATGTCAAAACAACCGTTTGTAAACACCACCCCTTTACGCTTGGACAGCTCCACGATTTTCTCGCATTCATAATCGTGCATTATTTTGGCATGGCAGCTATTCGCATTCGCATAATAATCGTCAATGTCGCCCGGACCGACGTTGTAATTTCCAACCACGCCAACGCTTTTTCCGGCAACGTAGTTCGCCACGCGACACGATTCCATTACACTGTTGGATTTTTCGTACATGTGCACTAGAACGGACAACACCACGTCACCCGCGCCAGTCACGTCTTTTTTGTGGATCAGCCCATCATGGCGAATGGCGCGCGTGGTTACCACATTATCTATATCATTTTTTACCGAAAAAATCATGCCGTTTTCCCCCAATGTTATTACCGCATTTTTGCATTCTATCCGGTCATGAATCGCGCTCACAATGCGGTCAATCGCCGTTTCATTCGTGATTTGTTCGGACTCAACTGCATTGGGTTTGAACAAAAAGCAATGCTTGTATTTATGCCAGTGGCGGACTTTGGGGTCAACAAAGGTTGGCACCCCGTTGCGATTTGCGTAACTTATGATGGACTGGCACAACTCGGTCGTAATTACGCCCTTGCTGTAATCCGAAATCACGATAACACGAATGTTGGCATTGCTCTCAATGTGGGTTAAAATCGCAGTTTGCAAGTGCGCCGGTATGTCGCTTGTTTCCTCAACGTCAAATCTACAGGCCAACTCATCATTGTGCAAAACCCGATTTTTTTGCGTCGTTTTTCGGGCGCTATCCACGAACAATTTGTGTTTCAGGTTTGAATCGCGCAGCATGGTTTCAAGCTGACGTCCGCACGCGTCAGCGCCAATCACTCCCACAAATTCAACGTCGCTCCCTAAGTTGTGGAGACTTAGTGCAACATTGCAGGCCCCTCCCAATTTATACGCAATGCCAAACACGTCGTGCACGGGGACGTGGGCGGCTTCAGGCGCGTGCTTTTTGACACTGGCATAATAATACGCGTCAATCATGGCATCGCCCACCACGATGATGGATGCAGATGGGTTATCCATGCTGGTTTGAGCGTGTGTTATGTAATATAATATATTATTTGAGTAATATTAGCGCTTAATTACTAATTTCAGTATTTTTTATATACGCATGAATGGCATTGTACACCATTTTATGATAATATTCAAGATTTACCCCTAATAATGCAGGATGTATTACAAACGCGCTCGTTAGACAATATGCGATTTTTTTTTGATACTTAATATACCAATTTATTTCGGTTTCATCAATTAACCCTCTAGGAATTACACCCTGATTTACTAACGTTTGCACTTCAAACCACTTATCGCTTTTCATAATATACATCTGCGCCTGATAAAACCCCTGCATAGGTTCTAGTTCATACGCATGATAAGCAAATATTCGTTCCATATTATTGATAATGTACGTGTTTAATGTTGTAATGGCAGAATTGGAATGTCTTATGGGATGTTCGCCGCCGTTGAAATAATTAGACGATAACATATACTGGCGCAATGCATCTGCATTCCAATGCCCCATTGTTGCAAAAAAAGTTTTTAAATTGGTTAGATCATCCGTGCCATTCGTATTAGGATATTGTTGATAATCAAATGATGTGAAATCATTGTATATTGAATTGCGGGTTACATCATCCTTCACAAAATTTGCGATGAACGTATCGGTTGTAAGTGAGTTAATGCTTGCCGTGGGGAAAATCCAAATAACCTCAGAATTCGTTTGTAAAACATCAACACTATCAATGAGTTGGTCTAACACATGTTGACTGTAGAAAAGATCATCATCACATTTAATAAAATATTGGTAATGCGGCAAAATCGCAAACAGTTTTTTTTTATAGCCATACCAACTAGTATCATTCACATTCAAATATTGAATCATAACATTATTATATCGCGATTCAGCAACTAGGTTCTTTATTTTATTTACTAACGATTCACTAGATGCTGCTACCCATAAATCAATACAGTTTTTGTGTTTTATTTTAGAAAAAACATACAGTGTTAATAAAAATCCACATAACCGACTATCCGTATTAACCATCCAAATAAATGCAATTTTTGATGGCATATTTTTACGAAGAATAGTGTGTATTTTGTAATTTATTGTATATTTACATTATATTTAAACTATTTTTTAGGGTTTCTCACACACCACCATGAAACTGTTGTTCAGATCAACCCCGGAACAATAAATGCGGCTCATTCCGTTGTCCGACAGAAAGGATTTTATGATGTCGGGAGTGAAACAATGGTTGTGCTTTTTGTTGTGCCACGGTCTCCAGTACACCTGGGAAAAATCGGGCAAGTACAAGAACAGTATTCCGCCCGATTTCAATTTGGAAATCCACAGCGTGAGCGTGTTCACCCAGTGATCCACGTGTTCCAAACAATGGCTGGAATAGATATAATCCACCGCATCATTGGGAAGGTTGTCGGCGTGAAACCCGTCATTCAACGTTATGTCAATGCCAATCGCGCCGGGGTATTTCCATTCCTCCTTGCAAAAACCGATATCATAGCCCACGCCCTTGCAGTAATGCTTGGCGTACGGTATTGCAAATTGCGACGCGTTGCCGATGGTTTGAAAGTGGGGGTACTCGTTGCCTTTGAACGTAACCGTATTCATTCGGATAATGGGAATATATGTATGTATGTATGTATGTATGTATGTATGTATGTATGTATGTAACACCAATTTCAATTTAAATGGGTTTTTATAAAGCACATAAAAATACATTCATTCAAACAATGAGCGGGCTTGGGTCAGACGTTGGCATCACGTTTTCCACGTGCTGGTACAACTTCAAGGCCAAGTTTGATGCCAGCGTGTATGCCCAGTGGATTCGCAACATGCTGTCCAACGTGCGCTGCTACAACCTCGTGATTTACACGGACGAGGCCGGGCTGGCTTCTTTCAATTTTCACGCGTACGTCGCCGTCAATCCGCGCATTCGCGTAGTTGTGAAGCCCTTTGAAACCTTCCGCAACTACGCGCTGAAGGACGTGTGGATTGCCAACCATGATAAAAACACGCTGCTGAAGGATCGGGTGGACTGGCGCGTGAACGCGCTGTGGTCCGAAAAAGTGCACTTTGTGCGTGAAACCGTCGCCCAAAAATACTTTGACACGGAGTACTACGGCTGGTGCGACATCGGCTACTTCCGGGGGCGCGCCACTCACGACTTGCCCATGTCGCAGCTGCGCGGTTGGCCGAACCCCGAAAAAATCGCGGCGCTGAACCCTCACAAAATTTATTACGCCTGCGTCAACAACAACTGGGACCAAATTGAGCACTGCATCCGCGCCGTGAATCAGCCAACCAACCCGTTGGATCCGCGCATGAATTTCATCGCCGGCGGGTTTTTCATGCTGCACAAAACCAAGGCGGAGTGGTGGGCGGTCACGTACGACGCCAAGCTGCACCGCCACTTGTCCGACGGGCGCGTCGTAAAGGACGACCAGCAAATCATCACAGATTGCGTGTTTTCAAAGGGCATGCAATCCCATTTCCACATTTGCCGCGAAGAGGGGGGCAAATACGACGTGTGGTTCCTGTTTCAGCGCGCGCTTATGTAAGTTGATTTATGACATTGTCTGCGTATGTTTCATTCAATGTACTTTTCTTCGGAGTTGGACTTTTCTTCGGAGTTGGACTTTTTGGACTTTTCTTCGGAGTTGGACTTTTCTTCGGAGTTGGACTTTTTGGACTTTTCTTCGGAGTTGGACTTTTCTTCGGAGTTGGACTGCTGCGGCGTCTGCTTTTATTCAAAAGACTTTTCTTCGGGGTTGGACTGCGTCTGCTTTTATTCAAAGGACTTTTCTTCGGGGTTCCTCTCAAATCAATCTTGACGGGGGGTTTCATGATCTCATCTACAATCTGATTAACATACTCATCCAAACTCATTTTTTTGTTTGAAGTGTTATTTGAAAAATCAGAGGACACGCGACCTCCTCCGCCCGTTATGATTGGTGCGACATTGACATCGCCCAATCTGGCATTTATCATCTCCTGAAAAAATGCTATGAATTCGGCCACCGTTGCAGTTGCAGGAGTAAGCGATTGACGGGCCTGATCCAATTGTGCATGGTTGTATTGCTGCATGGCCTGCATCAAATCGGCGGCGCGACCCGCAAATCCAGCATCAATATGACACTGATAATTACGCATAATGTTTTCAACGTCCCACGTGGGCTGGATTCTACCAACCGCTCCAAAATCTATTAAAAACGCATTCCCTACTGGATATGGATCGGGCAAATATCGGACAGCTGTATTCACCATGATATTGTTTGGATGACAATCCGCATGCGATAATCCCATTGCACCCAACCTTAGCATTTGTATGTGGGTTAAATCAAACGCAAGCTGTCGTTGTTCCGGGGTTCTGCCGGGTTGTTCCAAATAATTACGCAATGTCGTGCAGTTGCTCATGAGCTCCATGGTGATGATGCCCAACCCTCCCCCGGATGGCATCAATCCTTGGGCAAACATGAAAAACTCATCCAGAATTTGGGGGTCGTGACGACGCGCGCTTATCGCAGGGTCTTCGCCGGGACGCGGTACCGGAACTCGTGCTTGAAGCTTGACCATAATCATCCCCCTAAACCATCCAAGACTCGGCATATCAATGTTGGTTGCATAATTTATTATGGCCGGACAAATCGGAGAGAAATAACATTGAGCCGGCGCGCCCCCCGCCGCACCTCCTATCGGAAACAACGAGTGATTGTATATTCCGTGTTGCACATTTACTTCGTGGGCAATGGATTGTGCTGTTTCCAATAAAAAATCGCGTCTATCCAACACATGGTTTGACATTAGGAACGGCCTTTCAATGATCTGTTGCCGGTGTGGGTGCAGCAACACCAGTTTGACAATGCACTGCGTAACGCGGCGGGCCTGGGATGTTGGGCGAAATGCATGCGACACTCGGGTGTGCCGGTACGGCGATTGGTCCGGAGGACATCCCCAAAAATGCAACGTCAATGACGACCTTGAAGTGTCCGTTAATATTCGTACATGGGGGCAATGTGTTATGAAATTTGAAAATGCGTTTCGTGCAGTGATGGTGTGGTCTACTAACACGACTCCTCCCTTCATGCTTTGTTCGTTGTTTCGTTAATGAATTTTATTAATATACTATTTATTAATAAAATAATAAAATAATAAAATATTTTGAGGCCATAGTATGGTATGGTTGTGATTCTTAATCATTAATCAACTTCCTTCACGCTGGGCCCTTCTTGTGATTGTTGCTGGCCTTTGCCACAATGGGCGCAACGATGCCCTCCAACTTTTTCTGCTGAGTCAGCTGTTGCATCATCGCCCAACTCTTTAAATTATTTTACATTAATTTTATCATTTTGGAGGCGGACATGATCATTTCGTTCACATCGCACGATGGCGCGTGCAGCCCCGCCGCATCCGGATTGGGCACGTGCTCCATCGCGAACGCGCTCGCTTCGTCGCGGGTCGGCACCCAATACACCGCCTCGTGCACCTTGAGCCAGTGCGAAAAATACACGTCCTCGGGAATGCCCGAACCGCTGGGGTACGGGTGATTCCGGGCAATGGCCAGCATCACGCGCACATTGCGCAGCGACAGGCCGCCGTTGCCCACGGTGAAGTGCACGGCGCTGTCCGCAAAGTGCATGCCACCATCGGGCCACGGCGCCCCCACGTAGTCGTACTTCAGGAACGCGTCCACGGCGTCGCCGCCCTTCAGCAGCAGCGTGTCGCACTGGAATATGAGCGCGTGTTCGCACTTGAAGTTGTCCAGCAAGCACTGCCAGAATAACGCGTTGCCCAACATGGCGCTGTATTCGGCGGTAGTCAAATTGTGCTGCGCCATGCGCACGTAGTGCACGCGGTCCTCCGGAAAGGCGTCGCTCAAGCCGTCCTTGATGAAGCTCTCGTTGTCGGGGCCGTGATACACGATGAGCCCCCACCCCGTGTGCTGCAGCAAGCACATGAAGTTCTTGATTACGGGTATCAGGTTCGGGTGCTGGCGCGGCTCCACAATGACGCAGAACTTGCGGGTCTCGTGCTTGCATTTCACGTGCCGAAAGGCGTCGGCACCCAGGCCCGCGTACCGCTGTAAATACTGACACCATTCGGGGGTGTTCATGCAACGTAATGATGTACAATATGCACAATATGTACCATATGATATTCTTTTTAATTTTATTTTGAAAATTAAAATGTATTATAACCGTGCCACCCCAATATAATCACGTTGAAACCTAAAACCTCGTATGTCCTTTGCCTTTTCTATAAATATAAAAAGCAGTGCTACGACCATGTTTATATACTTTTCCATCATGTATTATTCCGTCTATAAATGTCCCTTCATAACGGCGGCCATCCTTATACTTAATTATTCCTGCTCCGTGCCTTTTACCATATTTAAAATCTCCAATGTAAACGTCTCCATTCATATACATTATGGTTCCTTTGCCATGAAAAAAATTATCCTTAAACTCGCCGGTATATACGCCATCTTTCTCCTCTAGGCGTCCGTTGCCATTAAATTTATTATCAATAAAATCGCCGGTATATCTGCTACCATCTTCCAATATCATTTGCCCACTACCTGACTTCTTATTGTCTTCAAAAGGTCCAATATAAGTAGTTTTCTTGTAATTTATTCCTGTTGGGCATAATTCAATAAGTTTCCCATTAATTTTGTCTCCATTTTCATTAAACGTTCCTTCATATATCATATTAATTTTTCTATCATCATCATACATTATCATTCTTCCCTCAAGCGCTCGGTATGTAACATCAGGAGGATTTTCACAATTCATACCACAAGTTTGGAAACTCACAATCGCGACTGCTTTTCCTTCAAACGTATATGATTCCGCTTCTTCTTTAATATTATATACTGCGCCGTCACTAATGGAAAATCCGGTGGGGTCATCTATATTTATAATATATCCACCGCGTTGTCGTCGTCTTGTTGAAACATGTTTTCGTTTAAACTGTGACGTTACGTTTTTTTTTGTTTTTTTGTACTTGGTTTTCATGCGATGGTTTATATATAATGATAGAAAAAATGCATGCGGGGCAAAATGCTTTTTCCCGGTCCGTAGGTTCCCTGATAGGTTCCCTGATAGGTTCCCTGATAAGGGAAAGGGAAAGGTTCGGAGGAGGGGTGCGGGGAACTACGTTCCCCGGTCCGTAGGTTCCCTGATAAGGGAAAGGGAAAGGTTCTGAGGAGGGGTGCGGGGAACTACGTTCCCCGGTCCGTAGGTTCCCTGATAAGGAGGGATGCGGGGAACTACGTTCCCCGGTCCGTAGGTTCCCTGATAAGGAGGGGTTCGGGGAACGTAGTTCCCCGATTTAAAAGTCCGGACCGCCGGTGAATGCCGCCACTTCTTTGGCTGAGGATCCGGAGCCATTAGCGGCATGCTCTTCAAACTGCGCGATGATATAAAACCCCAGCAGCGACGACACGTACACGAGCAGCGCGTCGCGCAACAACAGTTTCAGCGGCTTGGGCTGCGCTCGCGATGCTTCGTCTTCCTCGCCGGATTTGTTGTTGGCGAATCGCAGCTCAATGAATTTGGCCACCAAAAACACAATCGCGATAATACCGCTCACAACGTACGCGTTGCTATTCATTCCCCGAACGTTTTGCTAAAGTATATACTAACCAAAACGAATCATTTGCATCTTTTTTACGAATTGTTTTGAAGAATTCGCCCCTCAAGCAAGGATTTCAATGTCGTCCAGCTCGGGCGCGTCAAAATTCACCTTTTTGGCCTGGTCGTCCACGGGATGCACGTCAAACACGTCCAGTTGAATGTCTTCGCCAATTTTAATCCGGTCCAACCCGTCCTCGTCGTCCTCTTCTTCCTGTAGTTTGCGCTGCATGTAGCGCTCGTTGCTGATTTGTTCCAAGCGTTCCTCCGTCTTGGGCGCGTGAATGCTGTGCTCTGCATTATTCGTGTCAATCGCGCGGTCCATGTCGTTGAACTTGATGGATGCGGTTGATGCGGTTGATGCGACTGTTTCGGCGGTTGATGCGACTGTTTCGGCGGTTGATGCGACTGTTTCGGTGGTTGATGGAAAGGCATCCGGCACAGGGTCAACCCCTGCCGCAATAACGGCGTCAGCCTGGGCCTGGTTCTGGGCCTGGTTCTGGTTCTGGCCCTGGCCCTGGGCCTGGGTCTGAGGCGCGTCGGATTCCACCGGCTCTTGCGACACGATTTCCTCCTTAATTTTGATTTCGGTGTGGTCCTCAATGGTTTCGTCCATGTACGTCCGCAGAATCATTTCCAGCGGGATGCTCTCCCGTATGCTGTCCAAAATGCACTCCTTAATGATGAGCTCCAGCTCCCGCCCGTTCTTCTGCATGGTGAGGGGCGGAATGCCGCGCTCAAACAGGTACACGTTGGTGTACAGCTTGCGGGCGCACTGCACGTACACCTTGTGCACGAAATCGTTCAGCTGCGGCACATCAATGTCCACCTTTTTCTGCTTGCTGCCCACGCGCATGCACGTCAAGCTCTTCAGCTGAATGATGTGCACGCACGTCACCAAGTCGGCCAAATACCCGCACCCGCTGCGGTCCACAATGCGCTGCGTCTCTTGCGCAATGATGGTGGCGTTCCACTTCGGCACGCGCGAGAGAAAGTTCTGAAACGTCATCAAATATTTGCCCTCCTCGTTGTTCTGCTCGCACAGCTTCCACGCCTCGTCAAAAATAGAGCGAAACCCTTCGGACATCATGGGCGCTAAAATGTTCACCAACCGGGCGCACCATTCATTGCGCGATTCTTGCAGGCTGGAGAGAGAGAAATCGTCCATTCGTGAAATTGGTGGTGGGGCGGGGTTTTAGTTTTACATAAATGATATATTTTCTAAACTATCATTGGAACGAAATAGCATAAAATGCAGCATAAACAGCATTAGCAATTTCTCGTTCCGGAATTCATGGCGCACCTTTTGGAATGCCAGCAGCTTTTCATATTTCTGTTCCGAAGGCAGGTCTGATTCGGGGCGCGTCTCCAACCACCGCAGCAGGTCCATGCTGCTATACGCCCGCTCATATAGTTCATTGGCCAGCCGAATGAGGTCGTTCGCTTCGTACGCTCGCCGAAATGAGACCGCCGTGTCCAGCCAGTCTGCCCGCTGCTGCTTGAACTTGTCCAGCGCCGCTCCGGCAAACGTTTTCCGCAGCAGGTGCGCGTGCAGGTTGACCTGCTTCCCGTCAATCACCGGCTCCGGCACGTAGATTTCGCAAAACCGCGACAGTATGGGGCGCAGCAGCGCGCACTTGTCCTCCACCACGATGAAGAACCGGGTGGAGTGGTTGAACAGCTCAATGCAGCGGCGCAGCGCCGACTGCGCGTCCGTGGTCAGCTTGTCCGCATTCAGCAGAATCACGCTCTTGAATATCTCTCCGTCCTTCAGGTCCACATTGGTTTTGGCAAAGAACTTCAGATCCTCGCGAATGAAACGAATGCCCTTGCCGTGCGCGCAATTCACGTGCATGACGTAATCCTTCAGCACCCCCTTGTCGTTGCCGTACACCCGGCGGATGAAATTCCACACGAGCGTGTTTTTACCGCAGCCCGATACCCCGTGAAATATGATGTTTGGTATTTTCTTTTGCGCAATAAAGTAATGCAGCTTGTGCCGAATGTCGGTGTGAATGTCCAGCTGCGGCGCGGGCACAAAAGCGGTCTTCTTGACAACGCGAACTCGCGGTTTCTTTGGTGGTGCCATAATGGATTCACTCATTTGAGAGGAAATGGTATTATATTAGGTATTAAATGCCTTGGCCAAATAACTTTAATACATATTTGTGCATTAACATGAAATGAATACTTCGGTTAAATATATGAAAAAAATTGATTTAAATATGGATTTGCATACTATTCAACCCATTAGTTAAACCGCAAACTGCATCAATGAGTTCTTGGGCCAGCGTCGCCAAACGCAACATTCCGTCAACTGCAACTGCAACTGCAACTGCAACTGCAACTGCAACTGCAACTGCACAACGAACTGCATCACCTGCACCTGAAAACCCAGACATCATCCTAGTAACCCCGGAGTTATGCTCCGCCGAAAGTATATCGGAATCATTAGATGCGCACTACAAACGAGATGCCGCCGCCCTTGCGCGAGAGGAACAGTCCCAGTGCAGACCAACCTGGTTCGGATTGAGGCGCCCAGACGCACCGACCGTTTCCCCCATTTTCAGAACGAGAGAAGAACAATTGCAATGGATGCATGATGAGGCAGTTAAAAACGACGCATATTCAAAGGAGCTGTTTGAACGGCGCATGCAGGAATGGCGCGTGAGGAACAACTGGCATCTTCCGCCAATGAAGACCACCGTGTCCAAATATGAACAGACCCAAGGATTTTACATTGGCAAGGACGATGACAACATGGACGTGGTCAAATACGTCACGCCCTACAGCGCCGAGCGTGATTTGGAGGAAGGAATAATCGTGAATATGATGTGGTGTCTCATTCATTCCCGCGCCGACGAGCTGGTTGCGTGCAAAACTGTGGCCGATTTCAATGCGCTGTTCAATGAGAACATCCGACTAGAGTATCCGGCTTATAATGTCAGCTCGTCTTACGGGGTGCGCCGCAGGGTCAACGCACGAAAACTCCTTTGGTTGTTTTCGCAAAAGGCCAACGTGTTTCCGGGCAAGGCGCGGCATGGAACCGCTCGCTGGACGGTTGATCCAACCAACCTGTGTCCGGCGCCCGTATTTGACCCGAATGTTTACACTAAAAGCATGGTGTTCTTCAACCTGCGCGCTTGTCGCGGGACTACTGACGAGCGCGAAGTTCGCACTACCAAACCCGTGTTCCTTGTTGGCGCAATGGGCGGACGCGACGAGACCGGCATTTGCGTGGTTCAACAGTTGAAACAAAACGGGGATGCAGCCACCATTCGCTGGCTTCTCACTGCGCAACAGCTGCGCGAAATGGAACGCGTCGTGTTTGTGTCCGACTACTGCCCCTTTCGCAGTCCCGCATCCGACTATGACAGCGATTGTTATGGCTATGATTGGTGATGATTACGCAAATTTTAAAAAAAAATTGAATGCATGAAAAGCGTTATGTTTTTCATTCATGCAACCCCCATCATAATGCAAACACACACAAGCAACGACGACAGCACGGCCAGCACAATAAATGCAATCCCCTTGCTTTCGGTTGACAACTGGAAACACACCGATGCATTCACCAAGAATGCACGGCGAGAAACACAGACGCAGTATTACGTTCGCATGCAGGCAGCCCCCGAGGTAATTGAATTGGTCAGCCTGGACTCCAAACCGTTCGGCTCCGTGAGCGAACTAATGATGAACGAACTGTTCAAAATGGCGCCAAGAACGTCCAGCCAGAATGACGGCGTGTTTGAAGGACACAAATGTGAAATCAAATGCGCCCGGCGATGGGCCGGGAAGGACGATTGCAGGTGGCAGCACTTGGAACCCGACCACGACTACGAGTTTGCAATGCTGGCGCTATTGGAATTTCACGAATGGAAAGTGTGGTGCATCACAAAAGCGCAACTCATGGGCGAACTGCGCGAAAAAAAGGTGGTCACATTCCAGGGCAAACAAGGCTGGTGGACGCTGAAATCGGCCATCATGCCGTATCTCACGCCGATTCACGGGCTGGAGTGCCTGCGCAAATTTGTCGGCGCTCTTCCCAAATAAAATGTGCGTATAATATAGAATATAGAATGGAAAACACGGGAAGTGATGGATTGCCTTACAGTTTCATGGGCATGGACGGTGTATACCATGGGAAAATTAAAAACGGAGTTCCGCATGGGTTAGGTGACTACACATACAATGACGAAAATGATGCAACAAATGATATACACATTGAAGGAAGATGGGAGGACGGTCTTCTAATAAGTGGCACCCGTCATCAAGGTGATGAATGGGTATTTACAGGAGAATTTCATGAAAATGGACATGAGAAGGAAGGCAATATCAAGTTTAGAAATGGTGTAGAATTTGTTGGAACATTCAATGATGAGGGCGATTTCGAACATGGCAGAATGACAAATTTAGGACATGACCGAACCGGATGGTATGAAGGATATTTTTGCAATGGTAAACGATGTGGTGCGGGCAAATTGCGTTTGGGAAACACACTCTATGAAGGAAACTGGGCAGATGATAAACTGAAAGGTGAAGGCAAAATGATAGTAATGAAACCCCATATTGAAGCAAGCGGAATCTGGAATAATCACCATCTTACCGGTTCATTAAGGTACAAAAACGACACGACGTGTCACTTTGTGGGTGAAATTAAATCCTTTGACGTCAATGTGATGGGGGACGGCCAAATAACAATGCCCCACGGACTCGTGTATCATGGGGAATTTGAGAACAATATGCCAGTGGGTGTTGGATTAATCGCGTGGCTCAAACACAATGTTAAATTGCCCGTGTTTAGTCATGCATTTCATTCATTTTGCATTATGTCGCCCGACCAATACAGACAGTTGATTCAAGCAGGCGTTTTGGAAGAACTGGAAGATCCTATTAGTTTGGAGGCGATTGGTGCGGATACTCCCAAATTTCACCTGTTTCATTTCGGTTTAAAATTGGATCAAACCGCCGATGTTCAATTATGGCATCCAGTGGACATACTCTGGGCAGCATCAAATGAATTAAATAAATGTCCACTTTGTCGGCTAGACTATCCCCTTCTCCTGATGGATTGGATTAAACAGGAAGCAGATAAAGTGCAAACGAACGCAGCAACCAAGATACAGCGGTCTGTTAGGAATTACAGAACCAGAACCAGAAACAAAAAACGCGCCAGCGCAGCAACCAAGATACAGCGGTTTGTTAGATCTGTTAGATCAAGACAACCCAAAAAAAGCAATAGCCGTGGCGGCACTAAGCGAAGCGGCACTAAGAGAAACGGCACTAAGAGAAACGCTAATAAAAAACTACGGCGGCGTCGTTGAACATTATCGTCGGCGCCATGTTATTTATGTATGTGTGTGTATTTTTTATAAGTACGTTTATTATTATTGCGCGTTTTACTGCTATAAGAACGTGAACGTATCTTTGGTTTCCTTCCTCCTTTTTTTTCATCCTCTTCCTCTTCTTCCTCCTCGTCCAGTTCTTCGGCATAGTTTTTTACATGTGCCCAATCATCTTCGGGGTTATAACCGCGAAATGCTCCCGGGTTTTCTTGTTTTAATTTACGTAAAATGTGCTCCTTTTGGGCTTTGCCATAGCTTACCCATTCTTTAAAATTTATATTTTGTATAAAAGTTCTATGTGTTTCTGGGCTACTATTCATTGTAAACAACATTTTAAAAAAAGGAAACACATTGCGCGAAAGTCTTAATTTAACAGAAAATCGTATCACCTGCCCCGAATAACCGGTGTCATTGTCATTAAAAAATTTAATCAATATCTCAATTACACGGTTGAAGAATAGTGTTATTCTTTTGACGAGTTCACTTCTTGAACTTCTTCTTAAACTTCTCGGACTTTTGGGACTTTTGGGACTTCTCGGACTTTTGGGACTTCTCGGACGTATTGATCCGCCGAGGAAGCGTTCAACGATTGCGTTACATTTTTGAACATAGTCTTCGGCATCAAACCCAGTAGGGGATTGAATAGCCATAGCTAAATTTTCGGCGGGAGAGTACAGATCCATTATTTCCTTAAAAGGAATTAAAATTGGAGGTAAATCTGACTTAAATTTCAATAAATCAATGTACTGATCTGCAATTTCAATCAACCATGAAGGATACGCATGTAAAGGGAATGGACTACCCGACAATTGATGAATATGTATGGGACTGGTTACTGCCCATATTAAAGTAATAAATCCGGCTTCGCCTACCTCTTTTTTGAAAATATCTATACTTCGTTTAACCGAATTGCCATATGGCGTATGGTTAAGAATTTTGGACCTAAGCTCTTCCGGAAGTCCCAGCGCATGCAACCCCTGTCTTGCAGTATGCGATATTTCCTCCATGTAATTGCTAAATGACATATGTGTTGTTGTATTGTACAGTTTGTGTTGTTGTATTGTACACATATTATAATTGTGTCGCACGAATAAACACGTAGGTGCATTCCTCTGTTTTTTTGGGGGTCACATCTTCACTAGGGCTGCTGGCTTTTTGTCCCGGGCGCCGGCTGTTGGCCATCGTGAACACCACACCGTCCAAAAGGCGCCATCCGTGCTCGCCGTGAATCCGGATTACGTCGTCCAACAAGTCGTACTTCTTGTCGGTTTTGAAGTTCTTTACGCTCCAGCAGCTGTACTTCACGCCGAGCCGAATGACGCCCGCAATCACCGGTTTCAGAAACGCGTCCACCCACGCCTGGTACCCATCCTTTGTGGCAACGCTCTGCGTCGGTTCGTCCGAGTAAAGTTCCAGATTGTAGTAGGGCGGACTCGTCAGCGCAATGTCGTAGGTGCCGAGCGGTTGTTGCAGCGCCACTTCGGCCGGCTGGTGAATCAGCGTGACATTGTGGAGTCCCAACTCGTCGCGAATGGCGCGCAGCGCCGCGTACGTTTTCTCGCAGGGGTCAATGCCCGTGTAATGCACTTTCAGGCCCCCTCCTCCGCGGGGGGTTTGAGGGGGGAGCTCGTCTCCCCCTCCTTTGTCTCCCCCTCCTTCCACGCTTTTGGCGCCGATCATTCGGCCGCCCCAGCCAGCGCACACATCCAGCACGCGCACTTCTTTTAGTTTATCTTTTTCCGCCAAGTAGGCCACCACCTTTTTCGCCATGAGCGGGCGATACATGGTGACCTTGCCCAGCCCGTTCGCAAACGACAGCGAGCGAATGATTTCGGACGCGTAGGGCGTGGAGTGCTGCGCGCGGTTGAATCGCAGCGCCTTTTCCAGGCACGGCTGCGTCCACAGCGACTCCACCGAGTGCCCCTTGTAATTGCGCACAGCATGAAAGTGCCGCATGTGTTTTCGTAATACTTTCATGCCCGCCACCTCCGTGGCCGAAATGGTCATTGCGTTAGCTGTTGCGCTGCTGCTGCTGCTGCTGCTGCTGCTATTTGTGTTCTTTTTCAGCAACAAAGCCCAGTCCTTCTGTATTTCGGCGTCAGTATACGTTTCGTGCAGCACGCCGTTTGATGCCAGTTCCGCGGCTAGCCCCGGCAGCAGCGCCTCAAACTCTGCGTCCGTCAAATTGGTGAGCGCGTGCTTCCTGTTCAAAATGGTGTGCATCCAGGGGAATTTGGGATTGTATTGGTTGTATTGTAATATGTATTACTGATGTAGGTAGTACCATTTTAATTCAATTTTCAAAACAATTCAATTAAAACTAAAAAATATTACACCATTCTTAAAGTATGGTGATCATGGTTTGCGTGTCCTGCCGCACCATGTCCGCAATGAGCTGCTTGAACGAAGTGCGCGGGCGCCATCCCAATACGCGCTCCGCCTTGGACGCGTCGCCCCACAGCACGTCCACCTCCGTGGGCCGGTAGTACTTCGGGTCAATGAAAACAAGGTCCTTGCCGGTGGCCTCGTCGTACCCCACCTCGTCCGATCCCGCGCCGCGCCACTTGATTCGGATGTTCGCCATGCTGAACGCCAGCTCAATCATTTCGCGCACGCTGTGCGTTTCGCCCGTGGCCAGCACGTAGTCGTCCGGCGCGTCCTGCTGCAGCATGAGCCACATGCCTTCCACGTAGTCCTGCGCGCTGCCCAGGTCGCGCTGCGAATCAATGTTGCCCATGATGAGCCGGTCCGTCTCGCCGCGCAGAATCTTGCCGAGCCCCAGCGTGATTTTGCGCTCCACGAAGTTGTGCCCGCGGCGCACGCCGCCGTGATTGAACAGGATGCCGTTGGACGCGTGCATGCCGTACGCCTCGCGGTAATTTTTGACGATCCAGTACGCGTACAGCTTGCCCACCGCGTACGGCGACCGCGGGTAAAACGGCGTGGTTTCGCGCTGCGGCATCTCCTGCACCTTGCCGTACAACTCGCTGGTGGACGCTTGATAAAACCGGACCACGGAGTCCAGCTCGTTGTTGCGCACCGCTTCCAGCAGCTTCAGCGTCCCAAACGCGTCCGTGTCCGCCGTGTATTCTGGCATTTCAAAAGAAATTTTGACGTGTGATTGCGCGGCCAAGTTGTAAATCTCCAGGCGCTCCATACCTGAGTGCACTGTCTTGATGTGGTTCATAATTTTATACAGGCACGCGCCGTCCGTCATGTCGCCGTAGTGCAGCTTCAGCGCGGGGTTGTGAAACAAGTGCTCAATGCGCGACGTGTTCATGGTGGACGAGCGCCGGATCAAGCCGTGCACAAAATAGCCTTTGCCTAGCAGGAACTCGGCCAGGTAGGAGCCGTCCTGGCCGGTGATGCCGGTGATGAATGCAACCCGCTGGGATAAAGACGTCATGCGTTTGAGAGATATATATTATAATTGTACGATACTACAAACTGATACGTATTACCATTTAAATGGATTACTATATAATCATATAATTAATCATTCAATCAATTCAATCAATTCAATCAATTCAATCAATTCAATCATTCAATCTCTCAAACAATCCATGCAACCATTCCAACCATTCCAACCATTCCAACCATTCCAACCATTCCAACAATTCCAACAATCCAGCCCAGTGTCCGTCCTGGTGACCGGGGGGTCGGGGCTCGTCGGGTCTGCGCTGCGCAGCGTGTGCGGCGCGGATTTGAAGTATCGGTTTATTTTCGCGTCTTCGCGCGAGTGCGACCTCACCGATTACGAAGCCACGCTGCGATACTTCCGAGCGGTTGCACCGGGCGCGGTCATTCATTTGGCGGCGGCGGTGGGCGGCCTCTTCAAAAACATGCGGTGCAAGGTGGACATGTTTGAAACCAACGTGCGCATCAACATGAACGTGCTGCGCGCGTGCCACGAGCTGGGCGTGAACAAGGTGGTGAGCTGCCTTTCCACGTGCATTTTCCCGGACGACAGGGCAAATTCGGGACCAATTGACGAGTCCATGCTGCACTCCGGCCCGCCGCACGCATCCAATGACGCGTACGCGTACGCCAAGCGCATGCTGGAGGTGCAGTCGCGCTGCTACCGGGAGCAGCACGGCCGCAACTACGTGTGCGTCATACCCACCAACATATACGGCCCGCACGACAACTTCCATCTGGACGATGCGCACGTTATTCCCGCGCTGATTCACAAGTGCTATCGGGCCAAGCAGGAAGGGGTGCCGCTGGTGGTGGCTGGGAGCGGTGCACCGTTGCGGCAGTTCATTTACTCGCGCGACCTGGCGCTGCTGCTGATTTGGGCTCTGGAACACTACGACAGCATCAACGACAGTAACGGCAACGGCAACGACAGTAACGGCAACGACAGTAACGGCACTCTCATTCTTTCGGTGGACCCCGCCGATGAAATCAGCATTGCGCAAGTGGTGCGCCACATCGCCGACGAAATGGGGCTGGACAACGACATCGTCTACGACATGTCTCAGCCCGACGGCCAGTTCAAGAAAACGGCGGACAATGCCAAGTTTAAACGCCTCTACGGTGACAAGTTTACATTCACCCCCGTGCGCCAAGGCATCCGGGAAACGGTGCGGTGGTTCGTTCAAAATTACGACCTTGCGCGAAAATGAAGGCATAAACAAAAAAATTGAAAGCTTCAATCATTATCAACTTACAACTGCAACTTACAACAACAACAACAACAACAACAACATGGCTGAAATGAACAATGAAGAGAACTTTACTTGCGCTCATTGTGCCGCACCTGCACCTGCACCTGCACCTCCGGCGGTCAAAGACATGCATGTCATCTGCGTGCAAGATGTGAGCGGTTCCATGGAAGATCAGCGCGTGTCGGTTGCAAATGGAATCAATGAAATCGTGGGAGATATGCAAACCCGCTACAAGGCGCCGTGCGAATACAGCGCAACCCTCTGCGTCATTACGTTTTCATCGCATGACCGCATCAACGTGGGACCGGCCGTGTCAGTGCACGATGTGCCGCGCATGACCGCAACCGACCTTGTGTGCAATGGCCTGACCGCAATGTGGGACGCGGTCGCGGTTGCAATCGATCGCATGAATGCCGAGAGTGCAGGGGTTCCTGCGACCACCTACATCTTCACGGACGGCGACGACAACGATTCCAGAAAATTCGGTAAGTCCATAGTGAATGAAATGATCGCCGACAACAAAAAACGGAACCCGATGCATTCGGTGCTGTTCATCGGGTCGGACCCGTCGGCAAGGCGCAATGCGGAGGGCATGGGGCTGGATCGCGTCCACTCCATTCACCACGATTCAGCAAACACGCCGGTTGCATACGAGGTGTGCCGCCGCGCTCTAGGGCGCTGCGTGTCCGGCGACACCCAAAGCACCGAATTCACCCAGGATGACATCGTGTTGTCGGAAACGCCGTCCGCCCCGCGCGGTTACGCCAGTCCATCAACAACACCCCCAACCACAACAACCACAACCATAATGTCAGAGCCAATGACAGATTCACAACCATGCGATTATGTGTTTGAATCGGACGATACTCCCAGTGGTTATCATTGAAATCATTGAAATGAAATCAAATATATGAACGTGAATAAATGCAAATGTGAATCATTTTTTATGCGTATAAAATATAAATGCATAAATAAATATAATATATCAGTATCAGTAAAGTAAAATAATCCATGGATAAAATCATAGAGGAAGAAGAACCCGCAACTCCTGGGAGCCCCCAGGAGTACTTCGTGTATTTGCTGGAGTCATCCTGCAAGCGCGCCACGTACGTGGGCGCCACCGTAAACCTGGACCGCCGCCTGCGCCAGCACAATAAAGAGATTAGCGGCGGAGCGCACGCAACCGGCGCCCGAGTGGCCCGCGGGATAACTTGGCGCCGGGCGTGTCACGTGACCGGCTTCCCCACGTGGCAATCCGCGCTGCAGTTCGAATGGCGGTTCAAGCAGCTCACGCGCCGCGAACCATCAAGTGCCAATCAGACCCCGCTGGAACGCCGCCAAGCCGCCCTGCAAAAACTAGTTAATTTAACACAGTCCACCAGCAAGGCGATTCCCTTCGCCGAGTGGCCCTCCGGCGGCCCCGTCATCAGATGGGAATAACGAACCGCAACGAAACGCGACGAACCGCGAATGCCGATGTCACCACAAAATGTTGCGGCTCAAATTGTTTGCCGAGTACTTGTTGCGTTTCCAGTTGCCCAGCATGCCCGCCGTGCGCGTCAAGTAGTTCTTTCGGCGCGTCTTGTTTTTATGCCGGGTGTAATCTTCATACCCCATTTGGCCAAAATTGACCCACTGGTTCAACTTTGGATCGCATATTCGGTATTTTTTCACAGGATTGCTTGCGGGATACAACCTAGCAGACGCTCCTAAATACTTGCGCGCCATCTTTTGCGCCTGCCGGGGACTGGAAAACGCATACAGCGCCTTGGGGTAACGCAGTTTCGTGGCAGGAGGAGGCCGACAGCGGCGCGTTTTCGCATACATATGCATGTTTTGTATATTGTATATGATATAACGAGAGATATTCACACAATAATACAATTTCAATCCATTCGGTCATGTACATTGTTACAATTTCTCTCTAGATGAAAATCCGAAAACATGCATTTAAAAGATTGTCGCTGCATGTATGGTCTCATATGCAATGCTCCGAAAAAGTTCCGCAAATTACCTAGTACGCGTCGAATTTTCACAAAAAGGTTTCGAGGTTTCGATTTTTGGACATACTTTTTATGTCCATTTCTCAAAAATTTTTCGACTCTTGTGCAAATTCGAATCGAAAAATAACAAAAATATTTTATGCCCAAATGTGTAAAAAAGCAGAGCATAATGGTCACACAATTTTGAGGGGTGCAAAAATTCATTTTTTGGACCCAAAAAAAAACTCTAAAAACAGCGTCCCAAATGGGTGCATTGGTCCAGACGAGCCTAAAAAACAGCCTACAAAATAGGCAAAAATAGGCTATTTTTCACTATAAAAATAGGCTAAAATAGGCCAAAATAGGCTGCGATACCTAGGGAAAAAGCCTAAATAGGCTCGCAATAGGCCGGCATGATTTACGTAGAAGATAATATTTAATCATGACGAATAAAACTTAAAGCATAATTTTAAATATTTATATATTACACATATAACACTTTTTCCCTCTTCTCAAATTGTCTGTAATGGATTCTAAACCGAAGTATGTTTGCGCAGCATGCAAATATTATTGCAACAAAAAGAGCCACTATGTGCAGCATTGTGACAGTGAAAAACATAAACAAACATTTAATAAATCAAAGTACGTTTGCGACGCATGCGAATATTACTGCAACAAAAAGAGCCACTATGTGCAGCATTGTGAAAGTGAAAAACATAAGCAAACATTAAAACAAGAGTGTGGCCCGACAACCGAAATGAAGACGTTTATGGAATCCATGATAAAAATGCACAAGGATATACTGACCACGTTTGTTGAAACAATGAAAGAAACTCCCACACAGGTGGCGAACGTGACGCACACAAATAATACGATTCACAACACGCAGTTCAACGTGCAGTTGTTTTTGAACACGGAGTGCAAGGACGCGGTCAAGCTGAGCGACTTCATGAAAACGCTGAAAATCACGCTGCAGGACCTGGAATTCACGAAGACGAACGGCATTGTGGAGGGGGTGGGCTCCATTATTGCGAACAACCTGAAGTGCATGGACGTGCACAAGCGGCCGATCCACTGCACGGACGCCAAGCGCGAGACGATGTACATCAAAAGTGACGAATGGATCAAAGACGACATGCACGAGAACGTGAAGAAGTTCATTTACATGACGTCGTGCTACCAGACACGGGTCATACAGGATTGGATGGAAGCGCACCCGGGGTGGGAGACCAAGGAAAAAATGCACGTTGAATATCAGGCGATATGCAAAGAGCTGTACAAAAACATTGAGAAAGACGACGCCGCCCACCGCAAAATCCTGAAAATCATTGCGAAGGAGACGCACATCAACAAGTCCGACATGATGGGGTTCATGCAATAACGCAATAACAAAGCGATTCAATTTAATAAATCTCTCAATGAATCTCAATGAATCTCAATGAATCTCAATGAATCTCAATGAATCTCAATGAATCTCAATGAATCTCAATGAATCTCAATGAATCTCAATGAATCTCAATAAATTCCCAAATACATGAGACCGGACTCCGGATTTTTGTAGCTGGACCACTTTATGCGGTTTCCAACATAATGATGATACACATTGATGACGCTACCGTTGTTGTTGTTTCTTTGGCTGCCCTTCTTGCCCTTCTTGCCTTTGTCGTTATCGTCGTTATCGTCGTTATCGTCGCCCTTGTCATCGTCGTCATTGTCTTCATCTTCGTCATTGTCTTCATTGTCTTCATCGTCGTCGTCGTCGCCAAAGTCGCCTGGTTTAAAGTTTTGTGTTGACCTCGGTCGCACGCTGTTGCAAACGGGCATTTGATTCATGGACTGGAATTTGGTTACGTCCACCTTGCCACCGGTGGTGTAGCACGGATCTCCCGAACTGCCGCCCGAATTGTACGCATCGGTGGATCCCGACGTGACGGCGGGACATATATATTCGTTGCCTTTCAGTTTGCACGGGTTGATGTTGTCAGTGCCATAAAAGTCCTTGGGATACGGCAACCCGCCGCTGTTTGACATGCAGCCCGGAATCACGCACTTCGTCGTTGACGGGACGTCGGCAATAACGACCTCTTTGGGCTTGCAGTTTGAGGCCGAACAAACGGGCCCGTCGTCGTCGGCATAATCTTGGCCGCCACCGCCGCCGCCTCTCTGTTTCAAAAACAGATCGCAAACGGGTTTATTGCCGCTGCAGTCGTAGTACGATTCGGCATTGGCTCCTGTGGGGGCTTTATACGTGTAGTTGCCGTACCGCTTGCATTTGGCCGAGTTATCTGGATCCGTCTTTTTGCATTCGGCTTCGTACGTGTAATACCCGCAGGTCATGCATTCCAGGTCGCGCATGTACGGCTTGCCACGTGGCGGGGCGAAGGCCATGCAGTGCCTTTTGGAATAATCCGGTTTTGAGTTGGTGTCAGAAATGGGCGGATTCACGCAGTTGCCGCCCCCCAACGCATCCGCGGCGTCGCTGATTTTAACACACTTGTCGCTGCAGCCGACCCACTTTCTCCATTGCCCCTTGACGCCATAATTGTCGTCGTCGTCGTCGTCGTTTTGCATGCCTTCCACCAATGCGTCGTGTTTTTGGAGCAGGGTGTCCAGTAAATGCTGGTGGTCGGAGCTGCCATCTGCCGCGCCGGCGGCGCTTGATAAGCTGCGCTGACCTGCTGCTGACGGCGCTGGCGAGTCGTCATCAGTATCATCGTCGTCGTCCTTATTATTCTTATTGGCGGTGCCCTTATTATTATTCTTATTCTTATTGTTGGTGCCCTTATTCTTGATGGGTTGCGACGGAATCAGCAGCACGATTGCGCATGTGGCTATAATAATTAAGCTAAATAAAACAAAGTAGTTCATCATCCCCATTACCCAATGCGTGCAATAATTATATATATGCAAATATAATTATTTGACGTGCCTGGTACCTGGTGCCTGGTGCATGGTGCATGGTGCCTGGTGTATGGTGCCTGGTGCCTGGACCATGTTCACCGACAGCAGTAGCTGTTGAGGCTCTGGGTGTACGGGTTGCTGCGAAAGGCGTCCAAAATGTCGGGATTGATTCGCTCGCACTCAATGTTGTTGCGCGGGTAGGTCTTCCCCGCGTGCGCCTTGCCGTAGGTTTCGGCGGACGGCGGCATGTTGACCGTGTTCGGCCCCGGCGCCGCGGCGCCCATGTAGTTGTGCACGGTGACGTGCGGTTTGCGCACACACACGTTTTCGTTGTGGTTCAGCAGGTTCATGTTGCCCTGGTTCGTCCACGCCGTCTGCACCTTGTTGGTGTTGTTGTGCTGGTTGTAGGCGGCGTTGTACACTTGGTTGCCCATGTGCGCGGCAGCGCCGCCCGCCGTCCCCAGATACTCCACGTCGGTGGTCGTGTCGCGCTGGTTCTCCACGGGCTGCTGGTCCGCCACCTGGTAGCCCGCGTTCGTCTGGCGCTCAAAGTTCAAATGGTTGAAGTCCAGCAGCCCGGTCGTGGTTTCCTTAATGGTGGTGGGCAGGCGGTCGGCGGGGTTGAACACCGTGCCCGCCGGAACCGTGGTGCCTGCGTTCGCGTAGGAGCGCAGGTTGCCGATGACGTTCTCCTTGCGCGACGGGCGCACCACTTCCAGCAACGGCGCCACCGCGGCGCGAATGGCGCCGAAGACGCCCCCCGGCGCCACCGCGCTGGTGGTCGTGCTGCGGTTGTTGTGCAGCACCTTGTAGCCCAGCCGCCCGTGGTCGGCCACGGACGCGGGCTTCTGGCCCGTCGCCGACACGTTCATGGCGTGGTGCTTGCTGGGGTCAATGTGCTGACGCTTGGACGGCTCCACCGCGGGAGCGGCGTACGTGGCCGCGCCGTTCTGCTCCGAGCCCGCGCCGAAGTACTCCGCCGTGGTGGAGGGGCGGTTCACGAAGCGGTCGGCCTCAATGGGGCGCGCGGTTTGCGCCTTCTCCAACCCCGTGGTGGTGAGCCAGCGGTCCGGCGTGTTCAAGTAGTACGTGTCCGGCAGGTACTTCTCCACCTTGCCCTGCGTGGCGGCGGTGGGCGCGTTCGGAATGTAGTAATACGCCGGCCCCTCGTGCGTTTCCAGGCCGAACGTGAGCTTGGGGTTCGTCTTCACGCGCAGCTCGTCCACGTCGCGGTCCACCCACTTCTCGCGCGCGTCCATGCCGGAATTGAAGCCGCCGCTGCCGTCCGCGGTGTAGCCCTTGTCCAAGCCCGGGGCCACGCGCACCTCCTCCCACGGCTTCACGTTTGCCACCTTGCTGGACGGCATCTGGCGCGACTGCATGAAGTCGCTGGCGTTCGGCGCCCCGTAGATGTAGTTGTAGTTCTCCTGCGGCTTGAACAGCGGCGCGACCTCCGTCTTGCTGACCCACTGCGACCCCGCGCCGTTCATGGTGTCCAGCACGGACTCCTGCACGTTGGCGTCGGCGGTGCGGCCGCGGATTTTGGCGCCGAAGAAGGGCGCCATGTTGTTGTGCTTAAATTCGGCGGCGTCCACGGGCTTGCCGGTGAGCGACATGACCTGGCGGCGCTGCTGGTAGGCGTCTCCGAACTGCGACTTGCCGCCGAAATTGGAGCCGCCGTTGGCCACGCTGGTGTACGCAGCCTGGTCGTAGTACTTGTCGGTGGCGGCGTTGGGGTTCGGGAAATTGGAGTACGCGTTTGCGTCGTAGCCCGTGTTGGACTTGAACACGGGGTAGTTGTCGGGGGGAACGGCCACGTTGGGCATGGCGTTCACGGGCCGGCCCATGTTGGCGTAGCCCTCCGTCACTGCTGCTGCTGCTGCTGCTGCTGACCCCGCCGCACTAGAATCCGCTAAAGGCTTCGGGCCGTTTTTCCGCTGGTTGGACAGGAGGTACGCGCTGGCCAGCCCGAGGAGAGGAATCGCGAGTTCAGCCATTGTGGTTATTTTTATTTATGTTTTATGTGGTATGATACAATACTAATATATGAATATACTTTTTTATTTATATATTTGGCGTGACTAATAACTTGAGAACGGAACTAGAACCTTCTTAATTACGGTGTGAAAAATTGTTTTACTAAGCCGGTGCAGTAAACACGTTTTGCGGGATACCCCTAGGGTCCCGCGTAGGTTCCCGGGTTTTTCTGAAGGGAAAGGTTCGGAAAAGGGGTGCGGGGAACTACGTTCCCCGGTCCGTAGGTTTTCTGAAGAATGCGCGTGCTCAAGTTGTTCTGAAACGGGCGGCACACGTGCTCCTGCGGGTTCAAGTGCAGATACGAAAAGTGCGACTGCTCTAAATCGCGCGCGGTCCATGCGGGGTGGGTGGCGCGCGGCTGCTCCACGAACGGCGCGCACGTGGGGTATTCAATCGGCGCGTCGCCCACCTTCGCGGCACCGGTTTTATAATTAATGCAATCGCGCGACAGCGGGCGGCTGAGCCCGCGCAGACTATTTTCTAAATCCACGGAGTTGGTCCTTAAGTTGCCGCCCCAGCCTTGGAGCCGGATGCAGGGGTCTTCCATGTAGAAGGGCTTGTCGCCGTTGCCGGGCACGTTGAGCTGGTACCGGCCGGCGCCGGTGGATTCCTGCACTTCCTTGGCAATGCGGCAGTAATCGTCGTGAATGCGCGTGAATGCCATGGACAAATGGACAAATGGACAAATGGACAAATGATTTGATTATATGTATGTATATATTTATATCTCAAGCAGGGAAAAACACTTTTTTTTGCGCGGGCACACCTTTTTCAATGAGATCTGGAGGCAGGGGTCTGATCTGTTTGAAATATTTCTTATAATTTGTAATCACGTGTTCAACCGTGTTGTCTTTTGCTTTGGGATATAAAAACACCTCATACGCATCCTGAGACAGGTTGGACGACAGCACTGCAACTATATTGGGGTCGTCGTCAAACATGTTGTACATTTTGGACCCCCTAGTTTTCCCGGTGGGCATGGTCACCATTTTATGCTTGCCGTTTTTTTCAACGAGCACCACCTTTTTTCCCGAGGCTAAACTTCGCCAGAATTCCTCCAATGGTTTATTTTTACCCCAAACCGTGGTTGGATCCGACTCCATTTCCAATGCGCGCTTTGATTTTTTTGCAGTGGGCCTCGCCTTTTTTGGCACGTTCTGCCATCTGCGAACTCCATTCTTATTTGTCACAATTATCCAGTTTTTGCCATCGTTGCCTTTCTTAATGGTGCCAATCTTGAATAGTGTTGCACTTTTGGATGGCGCTTTTCTTGTTGGCATCATATTGTGTCTTTACAATATCAATATGATGTGAAAATAAAATGCATTTTTTTCATTCAAAGAGTGCTTAAAATACCGAATATGATTTTTATGTTGGCACCGGGAACGGCCGCTGCGATTTCTCTATTAGGAGCGGGTCCGGCATCACCAGTTGCATGCGCCCAAAAAACGACACTTCCGGCAGTTTGGTAAGTTCGGGAACCACGGGCTGCTGCCGTTCCACTAAATTTGTTGAATTGATGCCGAACAGGGCGGACTCAATGTCCACCGAGTTTTGGGAGAACGCTTCGCGCGGCATTTGGCTCGGCATGATGCCCATGCACGGAATGGCGGGGCTGTACGCTGCCCCTGATGCGCCGTTCCGATACTCCAAATAATTG
>Ga0209770_10000258_pt1 | contig 31260 bp, 22 predicted proteins | sample LauGreSu1BDMLBDD_2_FD_187572 | JGI IMG/M metagenome (GOLD analysis project Ga0209770, IMG submission 187572) | Freshwater lake microbial communities from Lake Michigan, USA - Su13.BD.MLB.DD (SPAdes) (version 2) | ecosystem: Environmental > Aquatic > Freshwater > Lake | place: Lake Michigan, USA...
GGAGGAGAAGAAGCTGCGCACGAACTTGAAGAAGCTGGGCTGCTTGTTTGAGGCGTTCGTGGGCGCGCTGTTCCTGGATTACAACAAGATCGCGGTCCGGGACGAGGAGCGCTGGTTTGAGAACGTGTTTGCCACGGGGCCCGGGTTCCAGATGGCGCAGATCTTCATTGAGAACGTGTTTGAGAAGCACATTGACTGGATCGCGCTCATCCGCAACGACGACAACTACAAGAACATCCTGCAAGTCAAAATTCAAAAGGAGTTCAAAACCACGCCCGACTACATTGAGCTCGGGCGTGATATGGAGGCGGGATACACCATGGGCGTGTACCTGTGCCTGGGACAACAAATATACGAGACGTCGCCTGCTGCTGCGGTCAGCTTTGCGGAGCTGAAGACGTTTGAGGCGGTGCACGCGGCGTGCGAGGCGGCGGGCGGGCGCATTCTGGTGTTCTTGGCGCAAGCGTCGCACAAAATCAAGAAGAAGGCCGAACAGCTGGCGTGCGACAGCGCGATTCAGTTGATGCCTTAATTACGCGCGTGCGTGCGTCTTTTACCTGAGTTATGGCGTCTTTTACCTGAGTTATGGCGTCTTTTTGTTTTGCCGCCGTACTTGCGCCGACGAGCCTCCGCTTTATCCAGTAGGTATTTAAGCTGAGCAATTATCTTATCTGCAACCATAAGTTCTCTCGTATTTCGGTGAACAGAAGGTTCATGAGGAGCAGCTCTAGTAGCTCCCCTATTAATTTCAGCTTCCACCTGTTTATGGTAGTCCTTCCACTCTCGCATGCCGCCCAACAATATGTCCAATCGTTCGTAATCGGTACTTGGAAATCTAGGAAGTAGTTTTCCGCGGCGTTCTTGGTGTTTACGGTAAAACTCACGCAATTTGGTATTTAGAGGTTCAAATATCAGTATGTAATCGTTATCAGGAAAATAATTAAATCTATTATGCGACTTATAGTAGCTAAATATAAGAGATGCGAGAGCTAAATGCATGGGAACCCTATTAGTATGTTCGTTATCCTTATATCTATCATCATTGGTATGGTTAACGATTGGCATACCCACATCCAGGTCGTTCATTACTGGTATATCAGCACCAGTTAGAAGAGGAGGCTCCGAATCTACTGGTGATGGTGATGGTATGGGCTCTGCCCACAAACGATCACGTAGATACTTTCTGACCCGTTCAAACCTTGAAGGATCTCCTGTTGATAGAGTAGGAGGCACCAAATCTACTTGAGATGGTGATGTAATGCTGGGGGTGCTGGGTAACCACCTACTTAGATATTTTCTGAACCCTGCAAACCTTGGAGGAGGCGGAGGAGGCGGCTTCATATACTCTGTTGGTGATTCGGCGCGTGGGGGGTTGGATTTATTGCTTGCCATGTTTGTTTAGTGTTTATATAATTAGAAATATAAAAAAAATCATCATGTATTATATTATACGAAGCAATGGCAGCAGCAGTTGCTATTTTAGACGCACTGCGAAAAAAACCGGTGGCCGATAAAAAGAAACACTTTTCGGTTGCTTTTTTTGTTGCACCGGCTAAACAACATGCGCAAAAACAACAACGCCAAGAACGCCAAGAACAAGAACAAGAACAAGAACAACGCCAAGAACGCCAAGAACGCCAAGAACAAGAACAAGAACAAGAACCCATAGAAAAACAAAAGAACATGCACGCGGTTCAAATCACCGACAAAACCAGCCTGAAGTTGGTGAATCGCGAGGACATATTCGCCCGGATAAAAGCGGCACGAGGGATTATCACAGAAGCCGCACCCAACCCGTTGAACCTGGTTGCTGCGAAAGTGGTCAGCGTGATAGAAGAAGCCCCGGTTCCCAGGTTGAAAGGCCGCAAACTCCAAAAAATAAAATTGGTGCCCGTATCTGTCGTGGAGAAGGTGGTCTTGCCCGAAACCCCAGCAGCACCAGGCCCAGCAGCAGAACCCGCAGAACAATCTCGGCCGAAGGAACCTGAGCCATTGAAGCCCAAACGCGGCACTCGGAAGCGACCCACGAAGGAACCAGCACCAGCACCAGCACCAGGTCCCGTTAACCCAGCAAAACCTATTGACCCCCTGGTTGCATCGGAATACTACCTGAACAACCGAGAGAAATTCGTGGAATTTATTAACAAGCTGTTCCAGAAGAATTACCGCGCCGAGATCATGGACGAGTCCCGTGTTGTGAGTTGCGAGGACCGCCGCAGCGCGGAGGAGTTCGGCCTGCTCACGCACCAAAAAATCGTCAAGGATTATTTGAACCTGTATTCCCCCTATCGCGGCCTGTTGCTGTACCACGGGCTCGGCAGCGGCAAAACGTGCTCGTCAATCGCCATTGCCGAGGGGCTGAAATCGGACAAGCGCGTGTTCGTCATGACGCCCGCCTTCCTGCGCACCAACTACATGCAGGAGCTCAAGAAGTGCGGCGACGACGTGTACAAGCGACCCCGGCACTGGCGGTTCGTGGACGCCGTGGAGAAACCCGCGCTGATTCCGGACCTGGCCGAAACGCTGGCCATCTCGGCCGACTACATTAAGAAGCACGGCGGCGCGTGGCTGGTGGACCCCGAAAAACCCAGCAACTACGGCGAACTCAGCCCGAAGGAGCAAGCCGAAGTGGACGCGCAGCTGAACGAAATGATTCAAGCGAAGTACACGTTCATCAGCTACAACGGCGTGCGCGAGAACCGCATCAACGAGCTGTCGCTCGGCTACACCGTGAACCCCTTTGACAGCTCGGTGGTCATCATTGACGAAGCGCACAACTTCGTCAGCCGCATCGTGAACCACTTGAAGAAGTCGCCGGATGACACCGCCGCCAAAAAGGGACAAAAGAAGGCAGCCTCGATGTTGAAACCCGAAGACGTGCCCGTTGCCCTGAACCTGTACCGCTTCTTGCTGGACGCGGTCAGTGTCAAGGTCGTGCTGCTGTCTGGCACGCCCATCATCAACTACCCCAACGAAATCGGCGTGCTGTTCAACATCCTGCGCGGCTACATCAAGACGTGGACGTTCCAACTGGCGTCATCGGCGCAGGGCGTTAGCGAGGCGCGGCTGCAGCAGCTGTTCCAATCGGCCGCCATCATGGACTACATGAAGTACAGCGCCGCCGACCGCGTGCTGACCGTCACGCGCAACCCGTACGGGTTCGTCAACGCGCACAAAAAGGGCAAGTACGACGGCGTCACCGTGGACCAGCACGGCGCCGTGAGCGACGACGACTTTGTCAAGGTGGTCGTTGCCGTGCTTGCCGGCGACGGCATTAAGGCCACCAAGACGGCGGGGAGCCCCGTGGCGCACAAGGCGCTGCCCGACACGTTTGACGGCTTTGAAAAGTATTTCATTGACGCCGACACGGCGAACCTGAAAAACATGGACGTGTTCCAGCGGCGCATCCTCGGCCTCACGTCGTATTACCGCAGCGCGCAGGAGCAGCTGCTGCCCCGCTACGACGCCGCCACCGATTTTGAGGTGGTGCGGGTGCCGATGAGCAACTACCAGCTGAGCGTGTACCAGCAGGAGCGGCTGCTAGAAATCAGCAAGGACCGCGAGGCGAAGAAGCGGAAGACGCTGGCGCCGGCGCGCAAACAAGGCACGACCGGAACAAAGAAGCCGCTGACCATGAAGGACCTGTACGCCGAGCCGTCCAGCTCGTACCGCATCTTCTCGCGCGCGGCGTGCAACTTCGCGTTTCCGAGGGAGATCGGGCGGCCGAAGCCGTTTGGAGCAGGCACAAGCGGAGCAGGCACAAGCGGAGCAGGCACAAGCGGAGCAGGCACAAGCGGAGCAGGCACAAGCGGAGCAGCAGCGGAAGTACTAAGAGTATCGGAAGCAGCAGCAGCAGAGGACCTGGACGAGGACCTCATTGACGTGGACAATGCGCGCGCCATCACGAAGAATCCGGAAGGCGCGCTGGGGGTGGACGAGGCAGCCGAAGTGCAGAAAAAGACCGCCACGGAAGCGTACAAGCAATACGACGCGCGAATTAAAGAGGTGCTGGACCTCATGAAACGCAACGAGGAGGCATATTTTAAACCGCGCTCGCTGGCCGTTTACAGCCCGAAGTTTCTGAAGCTGCTGCAGAACCTGCAGGACCCGAAGCGCGTGGGACTCAACCTGGTGTACAGCCAGTTCCGCACGCTGGAGGGCATCGGGCTGCTGAAAATGGCGATGGAAGCGAACGACTACGCGCAGTTCCGCATTAAGCACAACACGGCCACGCAGCAGTGGGTGTTGGATGAAAAACCAGAAGACGCGGGCAAGCGCCGGTTTGCGCTGTACACCGGCACGGAATCCGCCGAAGAGAAGGAGATTGTCCGATGCATTTTCAACAGCGAGTGGGACCAGGTGCCGTCCAGCATTCGCGACGGCCTGCTGCGCATTTCGGGCAACAACTTTTACGGCGAGGTCATCAACACGCTGATGATTTCGGCGTCGGGGGCGGAGGGGATTAATTTGCGCAACGTGCGGTACGTGCACATCGTGGAGCCGTACTGGCACCCGGTGCGCATTGAACAAGTGGTGGGGCGCGCGCGGCGCATTTGCAGCCACCAGGACCTGCCGGCCGAGCTGCGCACGGTCAACGTGTTCCTGTACTTGATGGTGTATTCCCCGGAGCAGCTGAAGCCGCTGTCCAAGGACGAGAAAGCGGCGGCAGAACGAGAGGAGGCGCTGCTGGCATCCACGGACCCGACGGCGATAGTGGATGTGTCCAATGCCGCGCTGAAATACGTGCGGGTGTCGCGCGAGCTGCGCGAAAACGATACCAGCACCAAGACCGACGAGCCCATCACGACGGACCAGTCGCTGTACGAAATTGCCAAAACAAAGGAAGAAATTAACAGCAACATTCTGCGGTGCGTGAAGGAGACGGCCATTGACTGCGCCATCCACGCCAGGGCGGGCAGCAAGGAAACGCTGAAGTGCTTCACGTTCGACAACCCGGACAACAAGTTCGCGTACGCGCCCAACATACAGGATGAAGTGATTGTACCCGAAGAGCAAGGCAAGGCCAAACCCGGTGCCAAACCCGGGGCCAAACCTGGGGCCAAACCTGGGGCCAAAGAAGGCGCCAAAGACGCAGTCCCTCTGAACAAGGAAATGCGCAAAATCCGGATCAAGGAAATAACGCACGAGGGCGTGAAATACGGCATTGACATAGACACCAATGACGTTTACGACTACGAAAACCTGAAAATCGGGAACCGAGTGCTGGTCGGGAAGTTTGTGGAGCTGGCGCCGGGCAAATACAAGATCGTTACAGACTGAGCCACCCATCCATCCATCCATCCATACCATTAAAAATGTTTTTTTTTTCAATTGATAATGTATAATCAACCCATAATCAATCCAATCATACATACATATGGATATACGAACCGCCATTGCGGGATTGTATCTGTGGCTATTGTTCGGCTTTTTGTCCAGCATCGTGAGCTGCGACATAAAACGACTAATGACGCATAACGTATTTTTTCGCCACATTGTGGGAATCATTTCATTCTTTTTATTGTTCACCGTCATTGAAACGAACAACGAGTTGGACGTATTTAGCATTTGGGTAAAAACGGTGTACATATATTTCATATTTTTGTTGATGACCAAATCCAAGTGGTATTTTTCCATACCCGTGCTGTTGCTGCTTATCGTTGACCAATCCTTGAAATTCCAGATCAAATTTGAAGAAAAACAAAAAGAAAATAAAGAAAATAAAGAAAATAAAGAAAATGACAACACGATTTTAAGGTATGAAAATATTCGCAACAACGTGTACGTTTGCATGATTGCATTAATTGTTGCCGGGTTTGCGCACTACGCGTTCCGGCAGTACAACGAGTACGGGTCCAAATTTTCATTGGTTAAACTGCTCATGTATCACAATTGCAGGAACATTTAGCCATGAGTTCGGCGTGCCGGGCAATCATGCCCTGCTCCAATTCAACCAACTTATTGTACACATCCTCCAGGGTTATCGCGGTGGTGTGTATTTTTTTAAATTTTGAAAAAATGGAATCCGTTTCTTCAAATTCTGGATCTTCGTCCTCTTCTTGTGCTGCTGCCGCTGCTGCTGTTGATGCTGCTGCTGATGCCGTTTCATCTTGAGCCTGCGGTGCTGGTGAAAACGACACCGTTTTTTTGATGGGATTAGGATTGACTGGATTGACTGGATTGACTGCAGTTGCGTTGGTCCCAATCCATTGCTGCGCCTTTTTGATGTCCTCCGGTTTCAGCATCACGAGCTCCCGTTCGCGGGCCGCCAGCTCCTGCGCAATGAGCCGCGACATTTCGTCGCCAATGGGCTTGTCTTGACCCAGGCCCTTGTCCTTGTCCGCAAAGTTGACGTCGGCCGGTTTTTTCAGCGTCAAAAAGGAATCCATTTCCGCCTGTTTCTCGCGCAGCTGGCGATCAAATTCGCCGACGCGCTCGTTCTGTATGTCCTCTGCGCGGTAGATCAGCTCCACCTTCTTTTTTTTGGGATTGGCGGCGGCGTTGTTCTGCGACGTTTGAAACGTCCGCAGCACCTGCACAAAGTCGCGAATGATGCGCTTGTTCACTTCACTCAGAGACGCGGTACCCGCCATCGTTTGGGCAGCTTGATGAACCGACCGATCAAACGCCGCCTGCACGGGCTGAAACTGGTCCCTGGTTAGCCCCGCAAACGCCCCTGATTCCTGCAGCGTGGTCCACAGCAGCTCCTTGTTGGTCGCGCTGTCTACCGATTGCATGATTGATGGAATTTGTATGGGGTTGTACCGCGCGATAGTTTTATATGCATTTTATCAATCAGTTAAATTCAATTAAAGGCACGGGCATGTTACAGAATCATACGGAATCATACGGAATCAGAATGCAAGACGCTACGCATAAACCAGAACCAGAACCAGAACCAGAACCAGAACCAGAACCAGAAGGTGGCATTATTTTGTGCGGGGTGTGCAAGAACGTGGCCAGCACGCTGCCCGTTATTCGTGCGGCGTTTGAAGAGCTCGTAGCCAAGTCCGGGGTGCCGTGCAAAGCCGTATTTTACGAAAACAATTCGGAAGACGGCACGGATGCCGAGCTGATGAAATGGGCATCTGCTGCGCCGGATCAAGTAATCGTGCAGTGCGAGAGATTCACGCGAGAGGAGGAGCTCAGCCGCTGCGTGGCTCGCACGTATGACAACCGTCCTTGCCGCATGGAACAAATTGCGCATGCGCGCAACAAGTTGCTGGAGATGCTACTTGGGGAACGTAGTTCCCCAAACCCCTCCTCGGGGGGACATGCGTCCCCCCTTACCCCCTCCTCGGGGGGGACATCTCACGAGGGAGGGGTGTGGGGAACCGTAGGTTCCCTACCCCGGTACGTCGTGATGATTGACACGGACAACCCCGTGCCGTTACCGGTCAACGCCATTCTGCGGTGCATTGCGCGCGACCCCGACGGGTTTGACGCCCTCGTGTGCAACGGCTTGAACCCGATGGGATACATGTACGACACATACGCGTATCGCGACGCGCAGTTTCCGTTCGGCCCCGAAATCATGCGCGAAGCGTTTTGGTCGGGGCACCACCAGTCCTATGTGCAAACCGCCGTTCACAACAAAACCATCTTTCACAATCGTCTCATGCGACAAACCCTGGCGCTGCTGCCGTACATTCCCATTGCGTCGGGGTTCAACGGCCTGTGCATCTTTCGGTACGAGGCGCTTATGGGCCTAAGATACACCGCAGTCCCCACCCCCGAAATGAACGCGGAGTATAAATCACTTAACCCCCCGTTGGCGAAAAATGCAAAAACACATGTCGACGGGGCGAATGTCGGCATGTACCTGTTTCCAAAAGATGCCGAAGACAAGGGCATCTTCTACTTTCACAACTCGGGCTACAACTTCCCGGTGGTGTGCGAACACGTGCCGTTATTTGCGGCCATGCGCGCCCGAAATTGCCGACGCATCTACCTGTGTACCGACCTGGTGTGGAACTGGCTTTAATGCGCCGAATTGAAATAGTTGCCGATATAATCAATGTCCAGATACTTTGAAAGCGCGCCCGAAATGCAGGACACAAATCCGCCCATTCTTAAATTGAGGTTGGTGCTTGCCACCGTGCCGCTGTAGGAATACACGGCGGAAGGCGCATCCAAATTTTGAAGCGTGGCAGTGTACGTGTTGCTGCCAGTGCGCACAAGCGTCATGCGGTGCCATTCATTCGCGCCTGGCGCAGTGTACCCGCTGGAAAACACGGTCACTCCGTCTTGCCTAAACACCCATTGATTTGTTGTGGCGATGTTGGTGGAATACTGCCAAGCCAGCTGGTTAATGCCGGACGTGGAAGTGAAATCACTGCTCAGCCCAACATACAGGGTTGTATTGGCCGTTGTTCCGATGGGCCACGGCCTAAAAATCATGACAAACCCTTTGCTGTTGGACAGCAAGTTTCTAAACCATAAATACCCCTCGGACTGGTAGCCAACCGACGTGTTTGCCGCTGTGTTCCAAATGCGGGTGACGCCGTTGTATCCATCCGCGGCAGACACTTGCAACGGCGAATTTGTTGCCGGAGTTCCAACCTGTTGCATGCCAAACGGGCCATTATTGCTGGCCTGGCATCCCCACATGTCATCAAATTGCCAGTTTCCGTCCGTGTTCATGTTGCCAGTTGCGCCCTGAGGGCCTTGAGGGCCTGTTGCGCCTGTTGCGCCTTGAGGGCCTTGAGGGCCTTGAGGGCCTTGAGCGCCGGTTGCGCCTGTTGCGCCGGTTGTAATGGCGCTCAACTGCGTTTGAACGTACGACAAGGAGGAGTCGCGCATTTCTAAGTTCAGCGTACGAGTGCCGGATAGGGTCACTACATACACGTCTATTCCAATACGGTAGGTTAAGTTGGGCAAAGTGGTGACCGGCACGTACAATGAATTCATGTAGAGAGATTGCGCCGTGGTGCTTGCATACACTGCGCCGGATGTTGTTTGCGCTGCTAACACGGTTTTATTGCTGGTTCCATCTGCATCTACGCGAAACACGCTGAAATAGTATCCAATGGTGCTGGCCGCAGAACATGTCAAAAAACAGTTCAAATACCACAGACCAGCTGGTATAAACACGTTGGTGATGCTGTTGGCAGGAGTTATGAACGTTGCAAGCAAAGTTCCAGATGAGGCCGACCCGGTGAATGATATCGTGGTTTGTGCGCCAGTGTTGGGCACCAGCAGCAATGCATCGGTGGGCGCGGGGGGAGTGGTCGCAGTGTTGCCGTCCAAAAATAAAATTAACCCCGTTGTTGTGCCGGATGGCCCGATTGCGCCCGTTGCGCCCTGAGGGCCTGTTGTGCCTTGAGGGCCGGTTGCGCCTGTTGCGCCCTGAGGGCCGATTTGCGTGTTCATGACCTGCATGACTGTCAAAATGACGGACGGAATGCCCGGAGCTATTCCCGTGGAAGGTTCTCTCAACAGTTGAATGCCCGCTTGGCTGGATGACCAGGCCAGCTCATAATGATCGCCTGCCGCCGCGCTCACCAGAAAGTCCCACGCGGCAACCATGTAATCGCTGCTGGACTTAATTGTGGTTCTAGTATCGGTTTCTGGCACATTTGCGCCGTTCTTTTTCAACCAAATGTTGATGTTGGAACCGCTTCCACCCCCAGATGGATCATAAATTTGCGCGGAAAACTGGATGTCGTATTTGCCAGCATTGGCAAACGTGATTTGCGTGAATGCCGGGCCTGGAATGCTAACGCCATTCGCTTCCGCGACGGTGTTAACCTTCATCAAATATTCGGTGTTTGCCAGGGTTGCTGTCTGTATTGTGGTGTCGTAAAATGAACCGTAGTATCCAAGCGCGCCTCCTGGACCTGGCGCGCCTTGAGCGCCGGTTGCGCCTGTTGCGCCTTGAGCGCCGGTTGCGCCTGTTGCGCCTGTTGCGCCTTGAGCGCCTTGAGCGCCTTGAGGGCCTTGAGCGCCGGTTGCGCCTGTTGCGCCTTGAGGGCCTTGAGCGCCCGTTGTGCCTTGGTTACAACAGCAAACTGTGCGATTGGTCAAATACGAATTATAGTTTGCATATGACATTTTTTCAATTTTTCAATACATATAAAAGTGTCATATTTTAATTGGTACGTTTTAGAAAAATGAAGGGAACCGAAGTATAATAACGCCCGAACCACCCGCCCCTCCGGCAAATGCAGTGGTTGATCCGCTGCCAATCGTTGCACCGCTGCCTCCGTTACCGGTTCCATTTGTTCCCGCTTGACCAGCCGCTGCGGGGTCTTGCGGTTGCCCGCCGTTTCCACCGCCGCCTCTAATCACATCGGTGCCGGTTGCGTTGGATGACACGCCAGCGCCGCCGGTGCCGTTTGCGTTACCAACCCCATCCGCGCCACCACCACCACCACCGTTATTTGCGCCGTTAGCGGCTTTTCCTCCCGCATACCCTTGATTTGCGGTGCCCGTACCACTTGCGCCATTATTATTGGAATTTGCACCACCGCCGGACCCACCGCCAGTTGGGTTTGATGATGTACCCGACCCACCACCGCGGCCACCGCCGGACGCTATTATGGATGAAAAAACAGAGTTGCTGCCTTGAGACCCCGTGGTAATCCCTCCTGCTCCGCCGGCACCCACGGTCAGCGTGTAAGACGTGCCAACCACCGGCAGCGGTGATTCGGCAGATGCGCCGCCTCCCGACGCTTGACCGGCAATGGACGACCTGTATCCGCCCGCGCCTCCTCCGCTGGCACTAAATAATTGATTCGCCGCGACACCGCCGCCGCCACCTCCTCCGGCAACCACCAAATATTCAACATTTCCCACAAAATTGGGGGTAACGGTGCCAGTCCGGGTTGTACCCGGAGCAGCGCCCGCCGTGTCTTGAAATATGTACACGGTGTAGCCACCCTGCACCGGAGCGGCCACAACCGCGTTGGATGCGTTCAAATAAACGATTGTCACGTAGGGTTGTAATCCCGTAGAAACCTGCAAGTTTGCAGCTGTGCCAATGGAGAGCGACAGCCAATTTGCCCCGTTGTAAAATTCCGGGAATCCGGTGGCGTTATTGTATCGCATCATGCCGGTCACCGCAGAAGTCGGTCTCTCCGCGGTGGTTCCCACCGGCAGCATGAAATAGTTGTACGTAATTTCCTTTGCGGTTGCATCGTAGTTTAAAAAATTGGTATAACTTTGGTTCGGATTGCGAATAGGGGCAACCAAACAGGATCCGGCGGTTGTCGTGGTAAGCGCAGTCCCTTGTGCGTTAATGACAATGGAGTTTTCGTGCTGATTGGTTTGACCCGCGCAATACCCAATGGCAACCGCGTTTGCCTGTTGATTGCTATTGCCGGCTTGCTCCCCCAGCGCTATCGTATTGGCGCCTTGATTGGTCTGGCCCGCATTCTTGCCCAGCCGTATGCTCGTGGTACCAACGCTCCATTTATTATCAGCTGCGTTCCAGACCACGTAATCACCGGTGTTTGCGCCCTGCGGGGTAAAACTACCTGTTGCGCCCTGAGCACCTGTAGCACCTGTTGCACCTTGAATACCTTGAATGCCTTGAATACCTTGAGCGCCTTGAATACCTTGAATACCGGTTGCACCTGTAGCACCTTGAATACCTTGTGCACCTTGAATACCTTGTGCACCTTGAATACCTTGAGCACCTGTAGCACCCTGAATACCTTGTGCACCGGTTGCACCGGTTGGTCCTTGAATACCTTGTGCGCCTTGAATACCTTGAGCACCTTGAATACCTTGTGCACCTGTAGCACCTTGAATACCTTGAATACCTTGTGCGCCTTGAATACCTTGAGCACCTTGAATGCCTTGAATGCCTTGAGCACCGGTAGCACCGGTAGCACCTTGAGGTCCTGGCGGGCCCGTTTGCCCTACACTAACAATAACCAAAATAATTGGATCATTGTGCGTGAACGCTGCGCCGGAAGATGACACCAGTCGGACATCCCATTGCACGTGTGGGGTAGATTGGACAACTGCCCCCACATTCCACACCTGATACTGCCCTGCGGTTGTCTGGCTCTGCACCACGACATCGTCCCCCGCATTCACTAAACTTAATAAAACTGAAATGTCAGTGGGCGGAACCCCGTGTTCAAAGCAAGACACGTGCAAGGCAGTGGCCGCCGTTTGCGTGACATTGTTCCATCGCACGTACCCGGCAGCCGGCACAGGGGTCACAGCATTAGTGTCCATGTCCGCCAAATAGGTATAATACGACACTGATTGACCGGATTGGCCGGCTGGACCAGGTGCGCCCGTTGCGCCTTGAGGGCCTTGAGGGCCTTGAGGGCCTTGAGGGCCTTGAGGGCCTTGAGGGCCTAAATCACCCTGTGCCCCTTTGGGGCCAGCCACTCCCGGAGGACCCGTTATGAGTTGAATCACTTGTGCACTGGTTTTATCCGCCAAATATTCCGAATACGACGATGCCATTTGTTGTGATATATTCATGTGCTATAAAAAATGCACATTTTTACACACTAATATTTTGGGCTTACCAATCACGTCTGGCCGGATCAGCGACAAACCCGTATACTCTAATCAATTGACTCAATTGACACTGTTTCAATCGCAGATTTAATTAAATGCTGATTCATTTTGTACAGATGCTCATTAAAATCAAATACGATGGCTGCATCTATAGCTACCTTAATTGAATGAGTGTTGTAGTAATCCACAAACCGAACGGCGCCACTTTTTTTGATAAGGTATCCCCCAGTTCCCATGTCGTGATTATTAGTTTTTTTAATAAGTTTCATATTGTCGGCATTTCTGCATGGATCCGTGATTGAAAACCCGGAAATGTAACACAATTCCGCGCGGGGCTCGCTCATGAATAATTGGATCGCTTTATCCAATTTCACTTCAAAATCATCAACCAGTTCTGCATCGTCCTCCATTACCACGTACACGTCGCAACTGGCGTCGTGCATCAACCGCTTCCACAAGGCCAGATGCGACATGGCGCAACCGATGACCCCTTTGCGATAATTGAAGTTGTTGCCATGGAACAACCGCCGAATGTATGCAGTGGGAAGTAGCTGGCTCCCATCCACGGCATCCATGAACTCATACTCGGTTATATTTTGGGCTTGCAACCGGGACTCCATCATCGCTTTCCAGTCAGATCGCCGTTTCAAATTGATGATCACCGTTTTATGGGTGGGGATGATACCTGCGGATTTCTATTCCTATTTCTATTTTTATTTATAAAGCACCAGTCCGCATCGGGACCATTATTGGAGAATTTCTCGGCATACACTTCCCATCCATTCTCAATCAGAAAGTCACGCGTCTGATTGCATAGCGGTGCACCCTGGTTGTATTCCGTGTGCTGCAATTCCACAATGAGGAATTTCGCGCAGTTGATAATGCTCATGGACCCTTTCAGAATGTCCAACTCCGCCCCTTGCACATCAATCTTGATCAAGTCGGGCAACGGAAAGTGCCTGTTTTTCACCACCGTTTCCAGTTTCATCCCCATTTTGTGTTTGACGTGGTCTTCGGTGAAAAGGGTGTGCGAATTGGGGTGCCCGATTTCCTTGTAGTACGAATTTCCACCCGAAAAATCATCATTCTGATAAAACGCGATCCGTTTGTAATCTTCATCGCACAGAACCCCCACGCTGTACTCAAACTGCAGTGCCGCATTTTTTGTTTCATTATACGTGTCGTAATATAATTTCATCTCGGTCATGGCATCAAACGCATAAATGCGGATGTGTTTCCAGATTTGTTGCACATGCCAGCTCCAATGCAACACGCTGGACCCGATGTCATACACCACCATTTTTTCCGGATTGAATTCCAAACTCAACTTCTTCAAAAATGAAACATGCGCCACAGGAAAATCTATTTCATGGTAACACTTATTCAACACGCTCAGCACGTGTGCATTGTGCGCGTTGCTTGCAAACGGATTGTTATAACAATCCACCATGGTTCCAATGTCAAAAAAATCATCGTAGGCAATGACCCTTGCATTCGGGTATTGTTGCATGAACTCGGCATCCAAATCGCAACACGGTTCGGAGACAACGCTGATCCCGGCTTCTATTAACCGGAACCAATAAGCGTTTTCAAACGCATCGTCGTTCGCATTTTCATACACGTGCAATATGATTTTGCATTTTGCCACCTCGCTGTCCATATTATCGCATTCGTGCACGGAAAAATGATTCGCGCGTAAGAAGTCAGCTATTTTTTGGATTCTTGGCGCCAATGAATTTGATTTGGGTTTGAATATTCCAAAATCATATTCTTGCATTGTATTTTTCTTCAATGTTTGCAGCGTAGTTAAATCGTTTAATGGGTTCAATGCCAGCGTCTGGATCCACTGCTGCGCCCGGTGCGCCCAGGTGCAGCCCTCGGCATAAGCGCGGCCTTGTTCTCTTTGCTTGGCTTGCTGCGTTTCATCCGAGGTTATTCGGCAGAGTGTCTCCACTTCGGTCCCGGGTGCAACCTGGATGCCGCAGCCGCCCATCGTGTCCGTCAGTCCCGCGACGGGATAGTACAGGCAAATGACGCCCGACATGAGCATCTCCATGGCGGTAATGCACGACGTCTCCGGCCAGTCCGTGGGGTACAGCCAGTACTCCGCCACGCCCATTTCGGCGTACAGCTGCGAAGGGCTGAGCTGGCCCAGGTGCCGAATGCACTGGACACCGTCACCGTTGTTGATTTGATTGAGGTGGGCAATGCGCGCCTGAATCCGGCGCTCGTCGTCGTTGCAGGGGAACGCCACATACGTTGAAATGACCAGCGTGGCGTCCGGCATCGCCGCAATAATGTCGGGCCACAAGTCCAAGATTCGGCTCAAGCCGCGCTCCGTGCGCGACGTGTAAATGAAGCGGTTCTGCACCTTTTTTCCAAGGGATCCAAGGGCAGGGAATAATGCGGCATCAATTCCATTATTAATGACGCGAATCTTGGATTGCAGGGTCGGGTACCGGCGCGCGTACTCGTCGGCGTGCCACCGCGTCTGGCACACGCAGCCGTCAATGCGGGCCGACCATTTTTCCACAATCGCCGTGTCGCTCAGGGCACACCCGTACGGCAACAGGTGCGTGTCGTGCGCCCATATGTAGAACTGGTGCCACGCCGTGTTTGCCCCGTACAGCTCCAAAAACGACACGTAGCGCGAACAAATAATGGTGTGAAACGCCGTGGTGCGCAGCAGCTCCGGCAAATCCGGCAGCGTCACGTATTTCAGGCGATAATGATAATTGGTGTTCGCAATCGCGATTTCTTCGGGCTGCACGTCCCCCGACACGTACACGGTGTACCCCAGCTTGAGCAGTTCAAACGACAAGTACGCCACCGCCTTTTCGGAGCCGCCCAACGCCCCGCGCGCCATGCCGCTGTAATTCCACGGCACGCTGTTGTACCCCGTGTAGAACAGGACGGCCCGGCTGCTCTTGCACGCGGCACGAGAGAAGGTCTGAGGCTGAAGCAATGGCTGAAGCAATGACTGATGCGGCAGTGTCAGTTCAATCCCGTGCGCCCCGTAATCGTACGTGCTCGCAATTTCATCAAATATGCTCAACGGCACGCCGTTCTCGCGCAGGAACCGCAAGTAGTCGTTTGCAAGCGCGGCAAACACCCCCAGCGTGTCCTTGCGAATGTGATCCACAAAACAGCGCACGTTGTAAAAGAGGTTCCGCAAGTACCAGTGCGCGACCATGCGCTGCTTCTTGCGGAAAATGATTTCGTACATGCGAATCCCGCACGCGCGGTCGCCCACCCGATCCGCCACGATGATCATGTAATACGGCAGAAAGAAGTTGGCCTTGTCGGGCTGCACAAACAGCTTGAACTGGGGTTCAACCTCCAGTTGTGCCCGCTCGTAATGCGGCTGCACGATGCGGTAATAGTTGTACGCAATTTGAAAATTGACATCCGCCGGCGTCGTGCTGCTACTGCAATAATGCTGAATCAGCGCGTACACCCCCTCCGCGCGCTCCAAATCATAGGACAGCGATTTCACCAAATAGAAGAACCCGTGCTCTTTCTGCCCGAGCGCCGCGTAGCAGTCGTGCGCGTAAATGCACGCCAAGTACTTCTCCTGCACCCAGTTGTCCTGCGACATCGTGGTTTTGTACCAGCGAATGGCGTCCTCGTATTTACCGCAGTCCCGAAAGCTGTTCGCGCAATAAAAGGCGTACCGCGTGTGCAGGTCGTCGCCGGCGGCCAGCGCCTCGGCGTGCGCCGCTTCCAGCAGCAGCGCGTCCTTCAAGTACTTGTCGGGATCCCGGTTGCGCGCCCCGCTGCGCCCCGACACCACGTAGTAGTCGCCTTCCAGGATGCAAACCCTCCGGTGGGGGTCGGGGGACGGCTCCAAGCAGGAAATGTACTCGTGCAGGACCGAGTAATACCGGAAGCGCTTGCGGTTGTTGATGAGCTGGGTTCGGGTGTACGTGGAATCCCCCGTGTTGGGCGCGCCGAATTTGAGGTGGTACTCGTCGTGCGTGACCGCCGTCGGCAGCGGGATGGTGCCGCAAATGGTGTCGTCCGCGTCAAACACGAGCAGCAAGTCGGTTTTGTTGTGTGCGTAGGTCAACGCTTTTGTGCGGTTGTGCGCGAAATTGACCCACTCATCGCAGTGCAGCTCGCCCTGAATGTTAACCCCGTTGGCGCCAAAAAAGTCTTGAATGATTTCTCGGGTGGCGTCGGTGGACCCCGTGTCGCAGATGACCCAGTAGTCAAACCGTATTTTGGAGCACAACATTTCCAGCGTTTGGCGGATGAGGTGCGCCTCGTTCTTCACAATCATGTTCAGACACACGGTGGCATTAGACATTGTTGTGGCGATATATTACTTTTAATTATATTTCATGCTACGATGTTTTGTTTAAATGTGTTTTTTGACACATGGATTAGTTGTTAAATGTTAAATGCTGCCTCCCCGGTTGAAATACTCCTTGCGGAATTCCAGCATGTGACTGTCGGGAATGCGGTCGCCGCGCATGAACTCCTCCGGCGTGCGCGTCTCCTCAATGAGATTCACAATCATGAAGAGCGCGTACATGCCGCACTCCGTGTTGCGTTTCTGGTGCTGCTTCCGGTTTTCGTGGTACTTGAACCGGATGCCCAGCGAACGCCCCTGCTGCGTGACCGTTTTTATGAATTCACGGATTTCTTTTTGCGGGCGGTCACCGGTGCTGTCAAAAAAGAAGATGTAGTTGTTGGCGTTGGTTCCGGTTCCCTTGAGGTTGTCGTTGGTTCCGGTTCCCTTGAGGTTGTTGTTGGCGCTGTTTGCAGGACGGTCTATGTTGATAAACAGCGACACCCAGTGCGAGCCGTCCTCCGTGTGCGGGTCCGTGTTGAAAATGACGCCGATTTTGTGCGTGCCGGAATCCACGTACTTCTTCAGGTTGAATTTGCAGAGCTCCTCCCAAACGCACACGCCCGCCAGCTTGGGGGCGCTGTAGTCGCTGGGCGACGGTCCCAAAAACTCAAACGCGGGGAACTTGTCCTCGTACTGCTTCATCACATTTTCAATCTCGTCGCTGCTTAACCATTCGTCGGGATCGCGGATCCAGGATTTGGGGGCTTCCGGCGCAAACGTTGTGTCGCTCGTGGCGGTAACAGCAATTTGCTTCAGCCAGCACGCTTCATTCCGGCACACGCCCCGAAGGCGCTGCTTCAACGCGGTCCAAATCTGGCTGGGGTCGTTCGTTTCAATGCGCGCGTCTGGATGCCGCGCGTTCCACCCGTCCCTCAATTTGTGCAGCGTGTCGTTATCATAGCACGTAAAGTAATGCTCTTGCACCGGGCCGCACTTCAGCCGTTCAAACTCCTTAACGCTGGGCCGTTTTGCGGCAGTTCGGGGGCGGTGTTTTGTGTTTTTTTTGTTGCTGCTGCCTTTGTGACGTCGGCTGCGGGAACGCGTGCATTTCGTTTTCATCGGTGGGTTGGGTTGGTTGGATTGGGTTGGGTTTGGTGGTAACACCTGCAATTACATTATAAACATAATTTATTTCATTACAAACCATATTTCATTCCGTTTCATTCCGTTTCATTCCGTTTCATTCCGTTTCATTCCGTTTCATATTGTCCGTTTCATTCATTTTATTTTTTTCGTGGCTTAATGTCTTTCGTTTTGAATTTAGGATCGTCCAAATTTATTTCTTTTTGCTTGGGCGGAGGGACCGAATTGGCAACTGCAGATGCAGCCGGCGTGGTTTTAATTACATACGTGTCCAGCGTCGGCGCGTGCGGCTTGTGTTTGTCAAACGTCAACAGTATCTCCATTTTCCGCTTGGACAGCTCCGCGGGTTCCTCCACGTCATCCACATCCACGTCATCCACGTGATCCACGGCAGATTCTTCCGCAATGGGCGGCAGGTACCCAACTGCAACGCACTCCGCCGCGTGCTCCTCCTGCAGCTCGTCGTTCTTGTCCTTGTTCCTAAAATACGTGATGCACGCTTTGGCGTACGCGTCAAACGCCTGACACACGAATATGTCGTTCCCCGTTTCGCCCTTCAGCAAGTCACGCGTCATTTCCATAATCCGTTTCTTGTAGAAGCGTTTGGCCTTTTCGTATTTCCCGTTCAGGTCGGCTTCTTTTATTCGCAAATACCGTTCGTACTGTGGCTGGTTCACCATGAGGTCCAGCGTGACGTGATCCACCGGGTCTAAATTCAGGTTCATGTTGGCGCGCAAAAAAAGGGGGAAGAAGCATACTATGTGTAAACACGCAAATATGGGGCATTTAGCGCGGAGATGGGTGGGGGGTGTAAAAAAAAATAATAAATAATAATATACATCATATATCATAATTACTCAATTTACTCAATAATGAATTCCAATTTAAAAAGCATATCTCGGTCGGTTGCAAACAGTCTCAAGTCGGTGGAATCCCGCGCATCTTCATTGTCCACCGATAAGAACGTGCTCTACATCATGCTCGTGATTTCCGTCGTGAACGTCATCGGATACCTCATGATGGGGAACTTTGATGCGGTCTTGTTTTTCACAATTGTTGCTTATTTAAGCACCTTTTTCACGAAGAACATGGTGATCGTGTTTTTGGTCTCCATTCTCGCGACCAATTTCCTCATGGTTTCCAAGGTGAACCATTTAGGCCGACCCCCCCGTGAGGGAATGCAGAACAAGGAGGATGCCGAAGATGTTTCCAAGGCCGCTGCCGCTACAGAACCGACCAAGGCTGCTGCTGCTTCTGCTGCTGCTTCTGCTGCTCCTGCTGTTCCTGCTGTTCCTGCTGCTCCTGCTACTGCTGCTGCCGACCCCAAGCCAACCCCCACCAACTCAAAGAAGGCGAGCGGAGAGACAAAGAAGGAGGGCATGAACGGCAAACTCGCTCCGGCGAAATTCAACGACGACAGCGACGATGATGATGTCTCGCCCTTCCCCGGCAACAATCAACAGCGCAATGCCCAAATGGAACGCGCCCACGACTCGCTGCAGAACATTGGCGCCGCCAACGGTGCAATGAACATGAACATGAATACCGAAGAAGTCATGAAGCAGCAGCAGGTGTTGATGGACAACATCAAAACCATGCAGCCCTTTCTTGAAACCGCAGAACGGTTCCTGGACAAGTTCAACATGAAGGGCATTGACGGGCTGCTCGGAAAGATTGGCATGGGCAGCGGCAGCGGCGGTGCAACCCCCGCCCCTTAAAGCCCCGCCCGCCCCTTAATTTTTATATAGGATTAAATTATAAGCGCGTGTGCTATAATTTAACTTAAATGTCCGGAAAACGCTGCCCGCCCGGCGTGTTCTGCATTGAAAACGTTTCCTTGACCTTGATGACGCTTGCCGCGGTCGCCCTCCTCGTGTATTTTCTAAAGCCGCAACAAATGCACCCAGTGCAACAAGCGCAACAAATGCACCCAGTGCAGCAAATGCAACACCCGTCCATGTTTCAGACCCGGGCCAACTACGGCGTCAGCAACGCGCCCGAGGACGTGCTGCTGAATCCCTACGTGCCGCCCATGCGCGACGACCGCGCGTCGCTGGACATTCGCGGACCAGCGGTGCCGATCAACGTCAGCACGCAGGGAACCCCGAACGCGGCGTATCGCCAGGTGGGCATTTTGACGCGCTCCGAAACCATTCTGCCCCTTATGGGGCGCCCGCTGTTCCGAAACCGCGACAAGTGGCAGTTCTACACCATCAGCGAAAAGAGCAACTTCATCAAGCTGCCGATTTCGGTGAAGGGGCGCAGCTGCACGAACGAGTACGGCTGCGACAACGTCTACAGCGGTGACACCGTGTACGTGGAAGGCTACAACGACGCCTTCAAGGTGACTGCCTACGAGAACTCGGCCATGCAGTATTTGCCGCTTTAAAATGGGAATGTTAAATCTCCAAGAATCCCCCCTCGTCTCGGAGCGCTTACTACCCCCGTCACGCTTGATCCGCCGCCGGTGCCTTGCGCGTTGCATATCCCGCTACTTGGATCCCAGAGGGTGTTGGGACCGCAGCAATTGCCGTTCACGCAGCCGCTGCCGATGCCAGCGCCCATTCCGCCTTTGCTCACGTAGTCCGGATTGGGATTGGTCATGTTTCCCACGCGCGAGGGGTCAAACTCCCACTCGTATTCGTCAAAATTCATTTTACTGCGGCGGTTGATGTCGTTCACTGCCGCGTATATGTACACGAGTCCCGTGACAATGATGATAACAATGATGAACCCGGCAATAGAGGTGGGAATGAGACTCGCGTTCGCCAAAATTGCTAAAATCAGAACGGGCACACACATGTAAATGAACAGTTTTACCACACCCGCTTGGGCATTGAACCGCTTGCCGTAGTACGTGTTCAATTCAATCATGCGTTTTTTTCCGTCGTTGGCAGACTTGAGTTCCGCGGCATTCGCAGTCGCGTCGGCTAATTGTTCACTTGCAAAATCACTCAATATCTTGCGACTATTTTCATAATCTGCAGCAATTGCTGCTGCTGCTTTATTCAAAACAGTCATGCCGGAGGCAACTTGATACACGGTACTTTGACTGGCTACATTCGCATTTATCTTAACTGATGCGGCTGTTCGCGCTGTATCGCCGGACGTGCCGGAGGCGGCGGCATAGTATTCAGCCCAGTTAAGAATTTGCTGAGTCCTCAGTTGATCAAGAAATCCATAAATTGTTGCTTGTTTCTCGGCAAGGGTATTACCAGTAATAGTGCCAGGAATATATGTATTTCCTGATATACTCGCCGCCGCCATACTTGTATTCTTGTATTAATATATGTAAAATATGTGTATTAATAATTGCAGTTATTATATTTTATTTTGTCATTTTATTTTGTCATTTTATTTTGTCATTTAAAATTTACGTATTTTAATTGTTTCAACGTTTTATAAAATGCATACAATGCCACCACCCCCAATATCGCAAACATGTATTTATGGCTCTCCCGCTTAAGTTGGCTCACTTCCAATGCGCCGTCCATGGACGCATTTTCAAAACCTTCCCGGGGTTTAATGGATTCAATCAGGGCTTCATAAGCATCAATGTCTCGGATGAATTGGGCGCCTTTTTGATTTCCACTTTTAATCAGCTGTGCTGTTTTTTTATCGCTGGCCTTTGTTTCATCCACAAATTGGGATGCGGACTTCATGAGCTGCTGGTCCGATGCGTTCAGCGCGCTCATGGTGGTTCCAATCCGCTTCACCAGCGCGGCTTGTTCGGCCTCGGCTTTTTGCTTCTTAAGAAGATCCCGGGGGACAGAACCCGATCCAGACCCCGATCCCGACTCCGTGGACAGCTTCATTAAATCGTCCATCAGCAGTCTATGATGCGTCATGTGGCGGCTCAACATGCGGTTGTACTCCGTCTCGGATTTATCCAATGCGCGCAACGCATCCGCGTCCATAACTTGGATTTTAACGGATGTTGTTACGATTCTAAACTTGTTTGGGTCAGTCACATTTAATCTGTTTGGCAATGCGCCTACCACTTTCCCTTGATATGTTATACTAAACCCTGCGGCAATACTAAATGAAATAGTAAAATTCAACGGACGCGGTGCTGCATGAAATTGTGTTATTTTTATCTCTGTCCCCCAACCCATGTTATACGTATTTATTACGGTAGTGATGTCCCTTATGTTCAAATGGAACGCTTGTTTATCGCCAACGTAAAATATAATAGAACCAATTCCTTCATTCCAAATGACGTCCCATGATGTAATTATATTTGACATTTAATTTTTAACTATAATTATTTTGCAAGTCTATTATTAAAATACAAATATTATTATTATTGATATTTGTATTTGATATTTGTATTTGATATTTGTATTTGTATTTGTATTTGATATTTGTATTTGTTTTATTTTGCGTTTAACCCATGGTCTTTCCTGTGGTTCCTGTGGTTCCTGTGGTTCATGTGGTTCCTGTGGTTCCGGCGTCTACTCCCATGTCTCCTCCCGCGTCTACGTCCATGCCTCTTCCCGTATTTCCAACAGTATTCGCAATCCCGGTTACGGCCCCAGTTACGGCTCCAGTTACGGCCCCGGTTACCGCATCAACGTTTTGCCGAACTGCCTTGGGCAATTCATTGTTGGCAGTCATGAACCGGTACACCAAATACCCCATGAGCACGCCCAGCGCAATTCCAACACCCAGTTTGACGCGCGACTGCAATAGCATTCGGCTGGTTTCCAATTCATCCGCTTCCGCCTGTGTGTACTCATTAATCATGCCAGCTTCAGCTGCAAAACCTTCACGGAATTGCGTAAAGCCCTCTTTTCTTGCGCCTGCTGCTCCGCTTGCAACTGCTCCTAAGCCTGCTCCGCTTGCGCCTGCTCCTAAGCCTGCTCCGCTTGTGGGGGGCGGAATCTTAAGATCATCCGATATCGCCACTATTTGTTCATTCAGTTGGTACAATTGTTTCAAAATGTTTATTCCGTTTTTGCCGCCCAGTTTGGTGTATCTGTACGGCGGCGTCATGGTTGTCACATTTTTGTCGCTTTGCGCGGATGCCGACGCGAGGGTGGACGCCGGCGACCCCGCCACGTGCCCGTAACACGACCCGGCAAACGCTTTATTCCCGTTTCGGGGGTTGTCATACGACGCATTGAAATACGTCACAGTGTCGTAGACGTACGCGGGATCATTCATGGACGCGGTCTGGCACTCGGCCGCCGAATTCTGTGTGCCCAAGAATTTCCAGCTTGGCACGGACATTTGGGCCACCTGCGGCGGCAGTTGCCCCATCATGGCGTTCGTATTTGGCGCAGAGCTCCACACCTTCTTTTCAAATGCGGAGTAGTTGTATTTGAATTGAGCGGACGCGGCATTTTGAGCCAGCACGGCAGCCGTTTGCAGGCCGGCGTCTTTGCCCCCCGATTTGGGTGAATCGCTGTTCCACGTCATGCTTCGCCCGCCGAATGAGCCCACGTAGGTATCTCCCTTCGTTTTTAATAGGTAATTGCCGCCACCCGTGTTACTATAACTGTTCCATTTGGACGGGTTGAAGTCGCTTATGTTGCCGACGTAATATTTCTCTTGACCATCGCTTGTAACCATTTTTGTGTATGTGCCCTGCTGGATCATATAGACAATTACATTATTACTCAACATTTTCGTGGCTTGCACTGGGATATCAGCGGATATCCAAGGCCCGTACATGATTTTTGTTGTATCTGGACCCGTTATCCTTGAAAAGGTGTACGTGCCGATGTTGCCGTTCCCGACCAGCACCTGCGTGCTGCCGCTTTGCAGCCCGTACGCGTTCAACCAGTATTCCGCAAAGTAGCGGAATTGCAGACTGATTTCATTACGCGGCGCGTAATTGACGTCCGAAAACTGGGCATCTGGCCCCCACCACTGTATATTTGTGGTCAAATCCACGGCAAACGGCGCGTCTTCGCCTGTGACGCCCCGCATTCGCTTGCAGCTGTTGTTCACGCATTTGAAGGACGAGTCCATCCAATTGCAATTTTGGTTGGACCCTCCACGGTTGCAAATGCACGTTCCATCGGGGTGTCGGGATGAGGAATTTAGGGAGCATATTTGCAGGCATTCATTGCCGTTTTGGTACCATCCGGGTTTGCACGGCGGCTTGGGTCGTTCTTCGTACGAGGTGGCGACCTTACCCGGCATTTGCTGGGCAAAACTGCGCCAGTTTGAACCGCCGGTTCGTACCACCATCACCGGGATGGTTTTATTGGAGATCGCGTCATGGAATTTCTTGCACCACGCGTCGGTTGAAACCACTTTACACGACGTCTTGCATCGGTTCAACATGTACCCCGGGTTTTTATCGCACTCTCCTATGCTTGCCCAGTATGGACAGCTGCCGTTTTCATCCGGTTCCGAGGTGGGGCATTTGGGCAACGTGGATTGAGCCTCCTTGGTAGGCACAACGCCGTCCGCATCCGCGCCATACAGCAAGCACTTGTTCGGGTTGCATTCAATGCCGCACCCCGAATTGGAATACAGCGCGTACACGCACTCCTTATTATCGGCGCAGGATTTGAAACACGCGTCTTCGGTGCCATTGGCCGGAAACGGTTCGGACGGCTTGATCACATTTTCAAATGCATTGCTGTTTTTTACGGTGTACGGATACTTGCGGTGCGTCGGGTTTTGCTTGCTCACGTCGGCTTCAACCTCCTGCAAATACGTTTGGTACAATTGGTTGTAATTTGCAATGAGTTGATTCAATTTTGCGAGCTTTTCCTGCGCGTCTGCTAAATTCTCGCGTTTCTCTTGAAGGGAATCCGGTTTGGGTTTTGCTATTCCGCACGTTGTGTCATTCTGATTTTCAACCCGCGTGTTGTTGTCGTTGATGCTAAAGCACTGGCGCGAATACCCGCCCGATTTTGTGCCGTGATGCGTGATTGCTTTCGCATTGGGGTCAATGTTGGCGCTGGATGCGCATTGCTCGTATGTGTCAAAGTCACCTAAATATTTGTAACCGTTGCCACTTCGGCCAGGCGCAGGTATGCGCCCGTACACGCAATTCGTTTTATCCAACTTGTCAAATTGTAGTTTGGATGCCATAAAAAATGATTATTGTATTGATTATTGTATTATTGTGTTAACTATAATAATCATTATATTTTATTTACACATTACACATTTACTTACACTACACTACGCTACACTACACTACACTACGCTACACTACGCTACACTACACATAATGAATGCGAATGACCGGGCCTTCTGATCCGGATGGCTGCTGCTGCTGCAAAGGCTGCTGCAAAGGCTGCAAGGCCGGCGGCACCCCGATGCCAAACAAGTATCCAAAATAGCTGACAACCGTAATCATGAAGAAGATCAGAATGACCCAACAAATGGCGTACCCGCCGTCGGTCACCGTGTCGGATGTCAAGTTGCGTATAATGATAACCAAGACAATGAATGCAATAATCATAAGGAGAATTAGTTCGTACATGTACGAACGTTTCACGTACACGGTGTGTTCGTTTTGCCCGTTCAGCGTGTCATGGCGCATGGTTTAATCTTGTTTGAATTATTAAAATATTAAAATATTATTATTTTGATTTTGGATACATCAATACATTCTTCGCGCTCCCATCGCATTGCCCATCATGCCCCTCGGGGGGTTCCCCGTCATGTACTGGATTGCCCGCGTGTTTGGAATTTCTCGCGCTCGCGCGGCCATCGCGTCGTATGTTTTGTTAGTGAATTGCCGCGCGTCATTCAGAACCACGGAGTCCGGACTGCGAACCAGTTGATATATGAAATACGACACAACGCAAATCCCGATCAGCAAATAAATGATGCGGCACACCGCATATATGTAGGCCCGTTTTACAATGCTGGCAGATTCAACCACCAATGAATGGTCCTGAATATATGACGTGACCGATGTTGTAGTTAATTTAAAATTACCCGTTCTTTTGCCATCATTATTAACCCCCTGGAACAATATTATGTGTTGATCCGGATCAACATATTTTGGCGGAACGTCAATATCGTACCATCCAGTTTCGCCTTGTTTTCGTCCTTGTAAAATTGCTTTAATTCTGTAACCTGAAAGATTCAATACCTTAAACCGAATGTCAGGGTCTGTCAAAGTTTTTCCGTCTGTGCGAACAGGTAGCATAGTATTAATTTCCATTTCCGATGCAGTCACCATGCTGCCAAGCGAAAATACAAGTCTATAGATGTATTGGCAGTTGTTACACTCTACTAAATTTTGGTACCATAACGGGTTATCCGTAGTAGACTGAATGCCAGTTACATCTCCCTGATTTATGTATTGGGTGGCAATGCCTAGGACTTCAACATTGATTGGGCGGTTCCCAAAGGCTTCTATCACGCTCACATCCCGCCCCGACCCCACCGTGAACGGCATTTGCGACATCAATGCATTCTTGCTGTTCAGGCTGGCGGTTCTTTCCTCAAACTCGGCATTCAACCCCGCGCTCTCTTGGGCAAGCTTCGCTATGGCTGCTTCATTGTCATTCTGTTTCTTTTCCATGGTCCCCCTAAACAGAAACATGCGCCCGTACAGCTTTGTGAGTTCGGCGTCCATTCTATCGTGCGCATCCCTCGCGCTCGGCAGGTTCGGCGTCATTTTGAAATTGGCGTACGTCTGCGGATATTTCTCCATCAACACATAAAACTGCATTTTAATGTCGTTCAATTCGTCTTTGGCGTCGTCTGACGTGAGTATGTCGCTCACGCCCCTGTAAAACTCCTCAAACTGCGTGGTTGCAGTTGCGCGCGCTTGAATTCCGGTTTCCATGTACTGCCGTTTCAATTCTTCTTTTGCAGCGGTTTCGCCCTTGGATGCCACCAAATAATCGTAGCGCGCGGTCTCCACCATTTTTGGCGCATTATTCGCAACAATCACGGCAGCGTCGTACTTGTTTTTTGTATCCGTGATGCGCTGCTGGTCGTAGCACTTGGTCCCCTTTGCGCATTCCGCATTTGCCGCATTTATCACGTTGGTCAGTTGCGACATCAGTTCCATTTGCTGGAACTGCATGTTCTGAGAATTCGCTGCGCTTGCACTACTCATTGCTTGACTTACTTGACTGACTTTACTTACTTTACTTTACTTTACTTTACTTTACGTATTACGTATTATATTTATGAAATAAAAAATAATACATTTTATTTTTGCATTGATGGTTCGCGGGGTTCGTGGTTCTAATCTTCACGCGGTTCTAATCTTCACGCGGTTTTAAGCGTCATCTTGGGCTTGGTCATCATTGTCATCATCGTAAATGATGGCCACGTTGCGCCATGCCCCGTTCGTGTACTTGCCGAACTTCTTGTCCATGAATTCGTACAGCTCGGCCCCCTTCGGCACATCCCGCCCGTGCCCGCGCACGTACCACTGCTTGAACGTTTCGTACAGCTCCGTCTTCTTAATGCCGCGCCCGCCTTGCTGCATCTTAATCTTGTCGCGCGCAAATTCGGACAAGTAGTCCTGCCCCAGACGGTATTTCTGGCTGCTGGCAGTCACCATGCTGCACGGCTTCACCAGGCCGTTCGTCTTGAACACGTGCTCCACCAGCATGGACATGAACGTGGGCGCCCAGCGCTTCAGCTTCTCGTCCAGCATGCGGTCAATCTTGAACTGGTACGGGTTGTCCACGTCGCCATCGGGGTTCGGGTTGTCGCAGAATTTGGACATGAAGTCCACCTTCTGAATGCGGCGCCACGTGCCGTCGTCGTTGCTCTTAATTTCAAACATGGTGTTCGTGCACACCACCAGCTTGAACTGCGGGACAAAGGTCACCATGTCCTTGTAGAGCGCGCGCCCCTGCAGCGGGTCGCCCGCCGACACCTCCTTCAGCACGCCCTCGTTGATTTGGTCGCCCTTGGAGGGCTCCTGCATCACGGCGTACCGGATGCCCATGAGCTGCGCAATTTCCGACGACGTGCCGCCAATCCCGTTCCGCTTGTTCGTAATCAGCGTGATGGGCACGGTGGCCTTGTACTCCCCGAAGCAGCGCGACATGAGTTCCGTCAGCTTGGACTTGCCGTTGCTGCCGGCGCCCACGTAAATCTGGAACGTCTGGTCGCGATTCACGCCGATCAAGCACGACGCCAAGTGGTCCCACATGTAGTTGCGCAGCTCCTCAATGGGGAACAGCTGCGCCATGAAGTCGTTGATTTCCGCAATCGTGGCGGCGTGCTTGGCGGGGTCCAGCGGCACGTAGTCAATGTTGGTGCATTTGCTGATGTTGTCATCCGGCTGGCCTCGCCGGAATCGCTTTTCCGTGAAATCAATCACGCCGTTGCTGTAGCACATGAGGTGCGAGTTGGTGTCCAGCGTGTCCACAAAATTTTTGTCGTAAAACAGCTCGCGGGCTTCCTTCATGATGTTGTTCTTGAACGTGGTGGTTTTCAACCGCATGCAAATATCTGTGTATTTTTCCGCGCGCATGCTCTTGTCCTTCCACTCATCGCTGCCGGGGTCTTCCTGGTTCATGAGCGCCGTGTTTTCAATCTGCTTGGCGTGATACATGGTGTAAATGTCCTTGGAAATCATCAGGCGCAGCGCGTTGCCGGAGTCGCACTCCTCCCATCGGTTCCCGTTGAACGAATACCACGCGTTGTTCTTGATGCTCACGCACACGAATTTGTCTTTGGCGTAGTTGAACACCACGTGCGCCAAGTCCACATCCGTGGCTTCCTTCGTCTTCAGCGTTTCTTCCATGTAGAACTCGTTGGTTTTGCGGCGAATGTCGTCGTACGCCTCGCGCGCGTCGGTCTTGGCCCAGAACATGATGGAGCGCTTGGTCAGGCAGCGGCCGTCCGCCGGCGTGTTCATTCCAAACTGCTGCCACTTGTCGTAGAACTCAATGATCATGCTGTACGAAAATTTGGTGGATTTGGCACTGAACGCCATCCACGTCAGGAAGAGGTGCGGGCTCGTGTTGCGCAGCGCCCAGCCCACGCGAATCCATTTCGGTTCGTTGTCGTAATACGCCGCGGGCAAACACATGGTGTAGTCGTGCGTTTCGCGCAACTCGTACGCGCGCTGTTCTACCGACGAATACATTTGCTCCATTGCCGCATTCAGTTTGCCTTCGTCGGTAATGTCAGACAGCTGAATGATTTCCACATGCGGCGGATGAAACACGAGTTTTTTTTCCGATCCGGCAGAATCAACCGCGCCCGCAATCGCACCCGCACCCGTATCAGTTCCGCTTTTTACCCGCCGTTGCTTTGGCGCGCCGATGCTTTGCTTCACCGCAGCGTGCTCCTCTTTGACCGCGTCTGCGATTTCAAACCCGGCGTGATACGCGTACTGCGCAGCGAGCAGCCGGAAATTCACCCGCACGTCAAAGAACGACACGCTTTTCTCTTTAAACCCCAGCGTGCATTCCTCGTCCAGATTCATGACATACCAGTACTTCAACACGTAGGCTTGGTGACCGGGTTTTCGGGAACCGTAGAGTTGCCAGTTCGTCGTCCCGCGCACAATGCTTTCATCCAGCACGTCTTCCCATGAATTGGTCAGTGGAAGGTCGCCCCAAATGGTCGGCATTTGAGCCAGCATGCGCTTGCGCAGCATGATCTGCAGCGCGCGATCCATTTTCATGCCAATGAGAACGTGAATGCCATCCTTGGTGGTGTCTTCCAGCAAGTTCACGTCCGGCTTTTCAAACACGAAAATGGGGAGCAGCGTGCCGGGGGTCAGCACCACCAAATCCGACAACTGGTCAATGATCATTTCCACCAAAGTGGACACGTGCTCCTTTGTGTGCTGACGCGTTTCCACGGATGGGGCGTAACGTTCGTCAATGTCAATCAACCCAGGACCGTTGTCCGGCAGTTGGCGCTCGGTAAGATACTCCTGGCGGCCTTGGATAAACACGTGATCCGTGTACTTTCTGTAGAACTCTTCAATATCATCTGGCTGCACGGTGAATGCGCCGCCCGAAATGCCCAGCTTCTCACTTCCAATCCGGGTGTGCGTGTGTTGTTCTCCTTTTTTAGAATACCTCTGCTTCATAAACGCATCAAACGGCGTAACTGACTTCGAGGTTGATTTCGTTGACGCCATGGAGGTTTGATTCGCAATTGCTGATATAATCCGTTCACATTTTTTTATTTCAATTTTTTACTAAATGTTCTAAAAATGTGCATCTCAAAAAAACGCATCACTCCGTTTTACGAAAATAGAAATATCAAAAAAACAGACATAAATAAATTGCGCCATATGATTCATTCGTAATTCGTAATTCGCAATTAATCATGGAACCGACGTTTATAAGCAAGGACGCCGCGATGCGGTTGTTGAAGGACGTGCGCGAAGTGATGGCGTGCGCGGATTTGGGCATCTATTACAAACACAGCGAAACCAACATGATGTGCGGGTATGCGCTGATTATGGGGCCGCCGGATTCGCTGTACCACGGCGGCAACTACTTTTTCAAGTTCCGGTTCCCGCCGGATTACCCGCATGCCCCTCCGGTGGTGGAATTTTTAACCAACGACGGAGAGACGCGCATGCACCCCAACATGTACAAGTCGCGCAAGGTGTGCGTGAGCATTTTGAACTCGTGGCGCGGGGAGCAATGGAGCGGGTGCCAGACCATTAAGTCCGTGCTGCTCACCCTCATGTCGTTGCTGGACAGCAAGCCCTTGCTGAACGAGCCCGGGATCAACGAAAAAAATCCGGATTACGACACGTACCACCGCATCATTCAGTACAAAACGTACGATTTTTGCATGCTGCACTTGTTGAAATCGCTGGACACGTTCAAACAATACGTTGCCGATATTGAGTATCACGAGCAATTCTATGCGCACATGTGCGACGAGTTTAAAAAGCATCACTCGCAGCATTTGACACGATTGACCGCATTGGCGGCGCAGTACCCGCACGCAGAGACCCTGCGAACCGCGCAAGTGTATCACATGACCGCGGTTGTGAATTACCCCGCGGTGCTGACTGCATTTAAAGAGCGGGTTTCCATGATTTGCAATTGAATACATGCAACACGGGGAAACGTGGGAAAAACGTGGGAAAAACAGGAAACAACCCCGTGAATTGAATGATTTGCTCCAAAAATTGAATTAAACAATATCGGATTACTTCATAGAGCAACCAATCAACAAACAACAGTCCAATGCATTTCTGTACCGATTGCGGAAACATGTACTACATTCGGTTGACCGAAACCAACGGCATTGTGTATTATTGCCGCAACTGCGGCCACGAGGACGACACAATCACCATTGACAATTTGGTAGTTTCGCAGACGTGTCTGCAACAAACCGCGACCACTCACGCCAACATGGTGAACAAATACACCAAGCTGGATCCCACGCTGCCGCGAATCAGCACA
>Ga0209770_10000260_pt1 | contig 31231 bp, 27 predicted proteins | sample LauGreSu1BDMLBDD_2_FD_187572 | JGI IMG/M metagenome (GOLD analysis project Ga0209770, IMG submission 187572) | Freshwater lake microbial communities from Lake Michigan, USA - Su13.BD.MLB.DD (SPAdes) (version 2) | ecosystem: Environmental > Aquatic > Freshwater > Lake | place: Lake Michigan, USA...
TCGGTCGGGCGGTTCCTGGCGGAATTCGCGGGATCCAGCGGGTTCGCCGACGCGCCCTCCTGGCTCCTCGACCTCGCTCCCGTCGACCTCGCCTCGACCGGCATCCGCGAGGCCATCGCGCGCGGCGAGCGACCCGACGGGCTCGCGGACGGCGTCTGGCGGGAAATCACGGCCCGCGGCCTGTACGGCTTCGGCAGCGCGGGCTGATCGATCTACACTGCCCGATCCATGAGCGCGAAACAGAGCACCGTCTCCCGCGTGAGCTTCGTCAGCCTCGGCTGCCCGAAGAACCTCGTCGACAGCGAGAAGATGCTCGGCGTCCTCAAGCAGTCCGGGTTCGCGCTGGTGAACGAGGACGAGCGCCCCGATGCGATCGTCGTCAACACCTGCGGCTTCCTCGAGGCGTCGAAGGACGAGTCGCTCGAGGTCATCCACGACGCGATCCGCCGCAAGGAGCGGGGCGAGATCCAGCGCGTCGTCGTCGCGGGCTGCCTCGTGCAGCGGCACCGCGCGAAGCTCCTCGAGTGGGCGCCCGGGATCGACGCGATGGTCGGCGTGTTCGACCGCGACCACATCGTCGACGCGGTCGGCGGCGAGAAGGCCGCGGATCTCGCCGAGAAGGCACCGAAGTACTGGATCGCCGGCAACGCGCTGCAGGCGGCCGCCGAGCGCGGCATGAAGACGGTCGGCCTGACCGTGAACGGCGCCGACGGCAAGGGCATCGGCTACTTCGAGGGCGACGAGAACCGCGTGCGCCTCACGCCGCGGCACTGGGCGTACCTGCGCATCAGCGAGGGCTGCAACCAGCGCTGCGCGTTCTGCACGATTCCGTCGATCCGCGGGAAGATGCGCTCGAAGCCGCTCGCGGCGATCGAGGCCGAGGCGCGCGGACTGATGGCTTCGGGCGCGTTCGAGCTCAATCTCATCGGCCAGGACACGACGAGCTACGGCATGGATGTCGGCTACGACGGCGGCCTGCCCGGGCTGCTGAAGACCGTGAACGGCGTGGCGCGCGAGTTCGGCGGCGGCTGGATGCGGCTGATGTACGCGTATCCCTCGAAGTTCGACGACGCGTCGATCGACGCGATCGCGAACCTCGACAACATCGTCAAGTACATCGACATGCCGCTGCAGCACGCGAGCGACGCGATGCTGAAGGCGATGCGCCGCCACACGACGCGGGCGCACACGGAGGACCTGCTCGGCCGGCTGCGCGAGCGCGTGCCCGGCATCGCGATCCGCACGACCTTCATCGTGGGCTTCCCCGGCGAGACCGAGGAGGACTTCGACGAGCTCTGCGAGTTCGTCGCCGAGCAGCAGTTCGACATGATGGGCGTGTTCCGCTACTCCGCCGAGGAGGGCACCCCGGCGGGAACGATGGAGCAGGACGCGAATCTCGCCGTTCCCGACGAGGTGAAGCGCGAGCGCGAGGAGCGTCTCATGCTGATCCAGCAGGAGATCGCCTTCGAGAACGCGAAGCTCCAAGCCGAGGCGAAGGCGCAGTTCGACGTGCTCATCGAGGGCCCCGCCGCGGGCCGGTCGAAGTCCCGCGAGACGACGGGCGTCACGAAGGGCGGCGCACTCTTCACCGGCCGCGCGTACTTCCAGGCGCCCTCGATCGACTCGCTCACCTATGTCCAGTCGACGGAGAAGCGCGCCCCAGGCGAACTCGTGCGCTGCACGGTCGTCGACGCGAACGGATACGACCTCGTCGCGGTGCCGACCGACGAGCTCGAGAAGAAGGTCTCGCTCCCGATCATGCACCGGCACTGAGCACACGACATGCGCGCACGCGACGCCGAATCGCTCGTCCTGCCCCTGCTCTGGATCGGCTTCGACGGCCGCGTCCCGACGCCGGAGGCCGCACGCCTGGTCCATCAGGGTGTGTCTGGCGTCATCCTCTTCGCGCGCAATGTCGGGACGGCCGCCGAGACGCGGCAGCTCATCGGCGAGCTCAAGTCGATCGCACCGGGTCCGCTGCTGCTCTCGGTCGACCAGGAGGGCGGACGCGTCGCGCGCCTCACCGACGGCTTCACCAGATTTCCAGCGCTCCGGGAACTCGCGGACAGCACGCCCGAGGAGGTCCGCGCGATCGGCGGCCGGCTCGGCGCCGAGGTCCGCGGCGCCGGATTCGACATCGATCTCGCGCCGGTCGTGGATGTCGACTCGAACCCCGCGAACCCGGTGATCGGTGAGCGGTCGTTCTCCCGCGATCCCGAGGTCGTCGCGCGGCTCGGCGCGGCGATGATCGAGGGGCTCGAGGAGCATGTCGCGGCCTGCGCGAAGCACTTCCCGGGACACGGCGACACGGACCAGGACTCCCATCACGACCTGCCGCGGCTCACGCATGCGCTCGATCGCCTGCGCGCCTGCGAGCTCGTGCCGTTCAAGGCGGCGGTCAAGGCTGGCGTCTCGTGCGTGATGACCACCCATGTCGTGTTCGAGGCGCTCGATCCCGGCGTCGCCGCGACGATGAGCGCGCCCGCGATCGGGCTTCTCCGGGGCGAGGTCGGATTCCGCGGGGTCTGCGTGAGCGACTGCCTCGAGATGAAGGCGATTTCCGAGCATTTCGGCTGCGGGCCGGCGGCTGTGCGGGCAGTGTCCGCCGGCGTGGATGCGCTGCTTGTCTCGCACACGCCCGAGGCGCAGCACGAAGTCGTGGCCCATCTCGCGGCCGCGGTCGTCGACGGGCTGATCCCGGAAGCGCGCGTCCGGGAGGCCCGGGAACGCCTCGCCCGGCTTGCCGGTCGGCACGCACGGCCGCAAATGCAGGGATGAACCGCAGGCTTCGGGCGGCTACACTGCCCGATTCCCGTGAAGATCCGCAACTTCTCCATCATCGCCCACATCGACCACGGCAAGAGCACGCTGGCGGACCGCCTGCTGCAGGCCACCAAGGCCGTGTCCGAGCGCGAGGCGCGCGCGCAGTTCCTCGACTCGATGGACCTCGAGCGCGAGCGCGGCATCACCATCAAGGCCTCGGCCGTGACGGTGAAGCACACCTACAAGGGCGAGGAGTTCGAGCTCAACTTCATCGATACCCCGGGGCATGTCGACTTCACCTACGAGGTCTCGCGCGCCCTGAAGGCGTGCGAGGGCGCCGTGCTCGTCGTCGACTCGACCCAGGGCGTGCAGGCGCAGACCGTCGCGAACGCGTACCTCGCCGTCGCCGGCGACCTCACGATCATCCCGGTGGTCAACAAGATCGACCTCCCCGCCGCGAACCCGGACGCGGTCGCGATGGAGATCGAGCAGGTGTTCGGCTTCGCCGCCGAGGAGTGCATTTCGGTCAGCGCCAAGACCGGCCAGGGCATCAAGGAGCTCCTCGACAAGATCTGCGAGAAGCTGCCCGCGCCCAAGCCAGCCATCACGAAGAAGCTGCGCGGGCTCGTGTTCGACGCGAAGTACGACGAGTACCGCGGCGTGGTGATGTATGTCCGGATCTTCGACGGGCAGCTCAGGCAGGGCGACAAGATCCGCATGATGGGAACCGGGCGCACCTTCAGCGTCACGGAGCTCCTCCGCTACACCCCGTTCCCGCAGAAGGTCAAGGAACTCGCCTACGCGCAGGTCGGCTCCGTGTGCGCGGGCATGAAGACCCTCGGCGATGTCCGGGTCGGCGACACCATCACCCTCGACCTCGATCCGGCGGAGATCGCACTCGAGGGGTACGAGGAGCCGAAGCAGATGGTCTTCTGCGACTTCTATCCCTCGAGCGCCGACGAGGACGGGAAGAAGTCCGACTTCGAGCAGCTCCGCGAGGCGATCGAGAAGCTCCATCTCAACGACGCGAGCTTTACCTTCGAGCCGCAGCACAGCGAGGCGCTCGGCTTCGGGTTCCGGTGCGGATTCCTCGGTCTCCTCCACATGGACATCGTGCAGGAGCGGCTCGAGCGCGAGGGCGGCGTCTCCATCGTGCAGACCGCGCCGACCGTGTCCTACCGCATCGACCTGATGGACGGCACCGAGGTCGAGATCCACAATCCGGCCGACCTCCCGGATCCCTCGAAGATCAAGGCCATCCGCGAGCCGATCGTCAAGATCGAGATCATCTGCCCGAACGAGAACATCGGCGACCTGATGAAGCTCGCCGAGACGCGCCGCGGCATCTTCCAGGCGCAGGAGATGATCAGCGAGACGCGGCAGATCCTGAAGTACGAGATCCCGCTCGCCGAGATCATCTACGACTTCTACGACAAGCTGAAGTCGGTCACCCGCGGCTACGGCACGATGGACTACCAGATCACCTGCTACCGCGAGGACCGGCTGGTGAAGGTCGCGATCCTCGTGAACGGCGAGCCCGTCGAGGCGCTCTCGCTCATCTGCCATCGCGACAACGCCGAGCAGCGCTCGCGCGTGATCCTGCAGAAGCTCAAGGAGCAGATCGACCGCCACCAGTTCGAGATCCCGCTGCAGGCCGCGATCGGCGGCAAGATCATTGCGCGCGAGTCGATCAAGGCCGTCCGCAAGAACGTGCTCGCGAAGTGCTACGGCGGCGACGTCTCGCGCAAGCGCAAGCTCCTCGAGAAGCAGAAGGAAGGCAAGAAGCGCATGAAGCAGATCGGCAATGTGACGATCCCGCAGGAGGCGTTCATGGCCATCCTCGATCAGGGCGACTGAGCCACATCCGAGTCGCGAGCCGCGCGGATCAGCCGAGGTTCAGCGCCTTCATCACATCCTCGGTGATGTCGATCTGCGCCGGATACTTCAGGAAGGTGCGCGCGCGGATGCGGTCGACGGCCTCGCCGGAAGTCTTCGCCTCGAAGGGATCCGCGGTCGTCGCGAAGCGGTACACGAGGTCGATCGACTCCTTGTCGGCGACGGACTCGACGGCGACGACGAGCTCCCGGTACGCGCTCTCGAACTGGTCCGCGGTCAGCTTCTGCGTCTCGGCCGTGAAGGACTCCTGGAACGCGCGGTACTCCTGCTCGAGCTGGCGGAACGCCTGCTGCCCCTCGGCCGGAGGCTGCCCGCCGGGCGGAATCGGGAACTTCGACTGGATCTCCGCCGCACGCTTCTCGAACTCCGCCTCGGTCTTCTCGAGCTTCTCGCGCATCTCGTCGCGCTTCACCGAGTAGCTCGAGCCCTCGAGGATCTTCTTCATCACCTTGTCGACATCGACCGCCGCGACGCTCCACGCGCGGCTCGTTCCACGGTCGCCCCAGGCGATCCGGCCGTCCTTCGACGCGACGCGCAGCGGGTCCTTGCCGCCACCGTCGGCAAGGAGGAGCGCGTCCGCGGGGCCGAGGTCCGCGTTGAACGGCGCGCCGCCGACCGCCACCGGCGTCGTGGGGCCGCTCCAGGCGACCGCCAGAGCCACGAGCGAGAATGCGAGCGAGCCGGAGACGACGAGTCGATCGATGCGTTGCATTCCGCGAGTGTACTCACGCACCGAGGAGGCGTGTGGTCTCGCGGGCGAACCACAGGGCGACGCGGTGCTTCACCGCGTCGAGGGACGGCGCGCGCGGGCCGAGCTCCGCGGCGAGGCTCGTCACCGGCCGCTGCAGTCCGCAGGGCACGATCAGCTCGAAGTGCGCGAGGTCCGGCGCGACATTCAGCGCGAATCCATGCATCGATACGAACCTCGAGAGGCGCACGCCGATCGCCGCGATCTTGCGGTCCGCGGCCCCGCCCTCGCCGACCCAGACGCCTGTGGCCGAGGGGTCGCGAACGCCCACGATCCCGTCCACCGCGAGCGCATCGATCACGCACTGCTCGAGCCAGCGGACATACGGATGCACCTTGAGCCCGAGGCGCTGGAGATCGAGGATCGGATACGCGACAAGCTGCCCGGGGCCGTGGTAGGTCACATCGCCACCGCGGTCGGTCTCGACGCGCTCGATTCCATGCCGCGCGAGGAGCGCGTCGCTCGCGAGGACATGGTCCGCGGCGCCGACGCGCCTCGTCACGGTCACGACGGGCGGCGCATGCTCGAGCAGAAACACCGTCATCGGCACGGCGCGCTCGCGACCGAGGACCGTCGCCTCGTGCGCCTCGCGCTGGAGCGCGAGCGCATCGGCGTAGCCGATCCGCCCGAGGTCGAGCACGCGGATTCGGCTGGTTTCGGCAAGCTCGCGCACGGGCGCGAAGCGTACGGCGGCCGGGCGTTTCCGTACAATCGCACCGTGCCCAAGATCCACTCCACCGCGGTCCTCGATGGCGACATCACGCTCGCCGACGATGTCGAGATCGGTCCCCACTGCGTGCTGCGCGGCCGCATCAGCCTCGGCCCCGGCTGCGTCCTGATCCAGGGCGTCCACCTCCAGGGACCGCTCGCGATGGGCGCCGGCAACGCGTGCTATCCAGGGGTCTCGATCGGCTTCGCCCCGCAGGACAAGGGCTTCCACCACGCCAAGGACGGCGCGGGCACCGAGATCGGCGACGGCAACAGCTTCCGCGAGTGCGTGACCATCCACCGCGCGACCCGCGACGACCGGCCCACGCGCGTCGGGAGCCGGAACTTCTGGATGGTCAACGCGCACGCCGGGCACGATGTGCAGGTCGGCAGCGACTGCGTGATCGCAAACAACACCATGTTCGGCGGGCACGCGGAGATCGCCGACCGCGTCGTCACGGGCGGCGCGGCGGCAGTCCACCAGTTCGCCCGCGTCGGGCGCGGCGCCATGGTCAGCGGCCTCGCGGGAGTCAGCAAGGACGTCTGCCCGTTCTTCACGGTGTCGAACACGAACTATGTCGGCAGCTACAACCGGATCGGCATGCGGCGCGGCGGTTTCGCGCAAGGCGACATCGAGATGGTGCGCGAGCTGTACGGCATCATCGTGCGCAGCAGGCTCCCCTACTCGGCGCGGGTGCGCGCGGTCGAGGCGCTCGCCGGCCATCCGGTCGCGGACGAGTTCATCGCGTTCATCCGGTCCTCGAAGCGCGGCGTGATGACGCGACACGGACGCGCCACGAGCGCCCGGGGCCCGGGACCGGCGGGCGACGAATGACCGCCGCGGCCGGACCGCTGTTCGCGACGGCGACGCGCGCACGGCTCGGAGGAGCCACGCTCGACTTCGTGGTGCTCGGCTCGAGTTCTGCGGGAAACACCTCGTTTCTCCGGCTCGAGACGCCCGAGGGCGCGCGGCAGGTGCTGATCGACGGAGGCCTCTCGCCGCGGATGACGAAGGGCCACCTCGCGCTCCTCGGACACGACCTCGCGGCGACGAACGACCTGCTCTTCACGCACTTCGACCACGACCACGCCAAGGCCGGATGGGCGCGCGTCGCCATGCGCGACGGGATCCGCCTGCGCTGCTCGCAGCGGCACCTCGCGCACGCAAGGGCGCGAGGGTACCCGGACACCTGCATCGAGACCTTCGACCCGCGCGGCGGCGGCCTCGACCTCGGCGGGCTCCGCGTGATTCCCTGCGAGAATCCCCACGACGACGGCGGAACCGTGGCGTTCCGCATCGAGTCGCCCGCTGGGAGCCTCGGCTTCGCGACCGACCTCGGGCGCGCGTCCGGCGCGCTCATCGAGTCGCTCCGTGGCGTCGACATCCTCGCGATCGAGTCGAACTACGACCGCGCGATGCAGCTCGGCTCGGGACGCCCCGCATCGCTCAAGGAGCGGATCATGGGCGGCAAGGGCCATCTCTCGAACGAAGAGTGCGTCGATGCGGTGCGCGCGATCGCATGGCCGCGCGAACCGGAGCATGTCGTGCTGCTCCACCTCTCGCGCGAATGCAACTGCCCCGAGCTCGTCCGCGCGCTGTGGCGGCGCGCGCTCCCGACGCTCGAGCCTCGGCTCGCGATCGCACGCCCCTTCGAGCCGATCGCGCCCATCCGCCTCGGAGGACCACACGCCGCGCGCGATGCGGTCCGGGAGCGCCCCGCCCCATGAGCCGCCTCGAGCCGATCGCTTGGATCGCGCTCGTCGCGCGCTGGGTCGAGGTCGCCCGCGCCTCCCGCGCAATCCCGGCGTCGGATGCGCGGCTCCGCGAATCGGTCGTCCATCTCATCGCGATCGAGGCGAACACGGCCGCGCTCGGCGAGATCACGGCGCTCGTCGCTGCAGACAGGCCGCATGCACGCGACCTCGCCGAGCTCTCGATCCGCAACGCCGCTGGCGAGCTCGACCGCCTCTGGCGCGGCGAGGATTGGCCCGAGGAGCTCCACGCGGCATGCGAGGCCGCGGAGCGCGCCCTCCGGCGCGCGCTGTACGCCGGCCTCGAGGAACTCGTCGTCTCTGGGGAGGGTGCGCTCGAGGTCCCCGAGCTCGCGCTCGGCTTCGACCCGGACGATCCGGCGACGCATGTCGGAACGCTCGCCGCGATGCCGCCGGGCTCGATCGCGATGCCCGGAGAGCCCGTCGCCTGGTGGTGCGGACGGGCCGCGCCGAAGTCGGAAGATCCGCGGCTCGCGCGGCGCGCGGCCGACGCGCCGCTGCAGGTCTACCGCGAGCTCGACGAGCGGGGCCGGTTTGTCCGCGACCGCGTGGCGCCGATCGAGGACGATGTCGCACCCGGGCTTCCGATGCTGACTCCCCTGCTTCTCGAGGGGAATCCGGTCGGCCGATTCCTCCTGGCCGAGGAGGCATGGCGCGCGATGCAGCGCGCGGCGCTCGACGGTCGCGAGACGATCCCGGTCGCACGCTGACTGCGCGAAACGCCCTCCCCGCGCGCGCCGCGCCTCCGCTACCCTCCGGAGAGATGTCCGACGCGCTCACACACGAATGCGGCCTCGCCTTCATCCGGCTCCGGAAGCCGATCTCGCATTTCCAGCGCGAGAAGGGCGACGCGCTCTGGGGGCTGCGCAAGCTCTACCTCCTCATGGAGAAGCAGCACAACCGCGGGCAGGACGGCGCCGGGCTCGCGTGCGTGAAGTTCGACATGCCGCCCGGCGACGCGTTCCTCGAGCGCGAGCGCACCGCGAAGCGCAATCCGATCGAGCGGCTCTTCGACGACGCCCTCGCCCCGGCGCGCAGGCTCCGCGAGGACGAGCTCAACGGCCTCGGGGAGACCGAGCTCAAGCGGCTGTTCCCGCTGCTCGGCGAGGTGCTCCTCGGACACCTCCGCTACGGCACCCACAGCGGCAACTCGAGCTCCATGTGCCACCCGTATGTGCGCCGTTCGAACGCGGAGAGCCGTTCGATCGCGATGGCAGGCAACTTCAACCTGACCAACTCGGCGGAGCTGTTCAAGAAGCTCGTCGAGTACGGGCTCCATCCGGTGGGCGACAGCGACACGGGCGTCGTGCTCGAGAAGATCGGGTACTTCGTCGACCGCGAGCACGCGCACCTCGAGGCGGCGATGGGCGAGGGGTCGTTCGCAGGCCTCGCCGGCGCGGAGCTGATGGCCGAGGTCTCGCGCCAGCTCGACCTTGCGCGCATCCTCCGCCGCGCGACCGAGCAGTTCGACGGCGGGTATGTCTTCGCGGGAATCCTCGGAAACGGCGACAGCTTCGTCTGCCGAGATCCCGCCGGCATCCGGCCCGGCTTCTTCCTCGTGCGGGACGACTGCATCGCCGTGGCGAGCGAACGCGCCGCGCTCTCCACGGTGTTCGACACCGACCCCCGCGACATCGAGCCGATCCCGCCCGGCCATGCGCTTGTGATCAAGCGGTCCGGCGCGTACGCACTCGAGCGCTTCGCCGAGCCGCTGCCGCTGCGGCAGTGCACCTTCGAGCGCATCTACTTCTCCCGCGGGAACGACCCGTCGATCTACCGCGAGCGCAAGCAGCTCGGGCGGAACCTCGCGCCGCGGATCATGGACCTCGTCGACCACGACCTCGACCGCACGGTGGTCGGCTTCATCCCCAACACCAGCGAGACCTCGTACTACGGGCTCGTCGAGGCCCTCACCGAGGAGCGCCAGCGGCAGGCGGCCGATCGCATCTGGCGGTCGGTCGAGGCCGGCACGGCGACGCGCGACTCCGTGTTCGCGGCGCTCGACGGACGGGTCCGCGCCGAGAAGGTCGCGCACAAGGACCAGCGGCTGCGCACCTTCATCACCCACGACGCGGCGCGGCGCGACCTGGTCAACCACATCTACGACATCACGCGCGGCACCGTCTTCCCCGACGACATGCTGGTCGTCGTCGACGACTCGATCGTGCGCGGGACGACGCTCCGGGAGTCGATCATCACGATGCTCGCGCGGCTCAACCCGAAGGCGATCGTGGTCGCGAGCTCCAGCCCGCCGATCAAGTACCCCGACTGCTACGGCATCGACATGAGCCAACTCGGCCGCTTCATCGCGTTCGAGGCCGCCGTCGCGCTCGCGCAGGAAACCGGGCAGGACGGCGTGCTCGGCGAGATCGAGGCCAAGTGCGTCGAGCAGTCCGGCCTGCCCGCGGAGCGCATGAAGAACCATGTCGGGCTGCTCTACGACCTCTTCAGCCTCTCGGACATCGAGCGGAAGGTCGGCGAGCTCGTTCGCGCGAAGACGCTCGCATGGCGGGGCGAGATCAAGGTGGTCTACCAGTCCGTCGACGGACTGCGCATGGCCATGCCCGACCACTCGGGCGACTGGTACTTCACGGGCGAGTATCCGACACCGGGCGGTTATCGGGTCCTCAACACCGCGTATCTGAACTGGCGCCGGGGCACGGACAGCCGTCGCGCCTATTGACGGGATTCGCCGTTTCGGCTCTACTCTCCCCTTCCCCCACGGGAAGCCGGGGCGCTCGTGCGTCCGGTCCCCATCACGCAGGAATCTGGAAGAACTATGTCGCGCTATCTCGGTCCGAAGGTCAAGCTCTCGCGCAAGGTCGGTGTCCCGGTTGCGGATATCCCCAAGCACACCTCGAAGCGCCAGCTCACGACCCCCGGCATGCACGGCTTCCGCGGCCGTCGCCAGAAGGACTACGGCATCCGCAAGGATGAGAAGCAGAAGGTGCGCTACCACTACAACGTGCTCGAGCGCCAGTTCCGCCGCTACATGCGCGAGGCCGGCCGCCGCGAGGGCAACACCGGCGAAGTGCTGCTGCAGCTCCTCGAGCTCCGGCTCGACAATGTCCTCCGCCGCGCCGGGTTCTCGCGCACGATCTGGGGCGCGCGCCAGATGGTCGCCCACGGCCATGTGCTCGTGAACGGCAAGAAGGTCGACCGTCCGTCGTACTCGATTGAGATCGGCGATGTCGTCACCCTCCGCGAGGGCATCCAGAAGCTCGCCCGCGAGCAGATGGAGTCGATCCCGGGACACCAGGTCCCCGGCTGGGTCGCCGTCAACCCCGCCGAACTGTCGGCGAAGTGCGTGTCGCGCCCGACCTCGGACCAGATCCCGTTCGATGTGAACACCAACCTGATCGTCGAGTTCTACCGCTAAAGGTCTGCTCGACTCCGGACAACACTCCACGAGGCCGGAGCCCTGCTCCGGCCTCGTTTCATTCGACCGCTCCACGATTTACGCCGTTTCCCGAGGTTTCTTGCGGACCCGAACGGCCCGGCTTCCGATACCTTCCCGAACTCCCATGCTCAAGCTGCTCCGACAGTACAACCAGTGGATCCTCGTGGTGGGCGGGACCCTCCTGCTCATCACCTTCCTGATGCCGTCCGCCATCCAGGGGCTCGCCCAGCGCAGCGCCGTCTCCGGCGCGCTATGGGCGACCTACGCCGGCGGCGATGTCACCGGCGCAGACCTCGAGGAGGCGCGCCAGGAACTGCGCGTGCTCGAGTTCATCCCGAACGGGACGCTGAACTTCCTCGGCGCCGACAAGAACCCGGCCCACTGGTGGCTGCTCGTCCATGAAGCCGAGCAGGCCGGCCTCCTCGGCGGCGAAGGCGAGGCCAGCGCCGCGCTCGAGCAGCTCGCGGTCGCGAGCGGCGTCGGCAAGGAGCAGGCGAACCAAGTGCGCGACAACCTCGTGCGCGCGAGCCAGACGAGCCCCGATGTCGTGCTCATGACGCTCGCGAAGATCCGCGCCGTCAGCAAGCTCGTCAACCTCGCGACGCAGGTCGACCGCGTGAGCGACCGGCGGCTGAAGCACGCGGCCGCCAGCGCCCTGCTTTCGGTCTCCGGCGAGATGGTCGTGATCGACGCCCGCAAGAGCGCCTCGATCGAGGCTGCCGCGCCAGCACCGCAGAAGCTCGATGAGCAGTTCAAGAACTTCGCCGGCAAGCCGCGCCCCGCCGACAGCCAGGTGGGCATGGAGAAGTTCGGATACCGCCTGCCGGACCGCGTCAAGCTCGAGTGGATGACGATCTCGCGCGGCGCGATCGAGCAGACCCTCGCCGACTCCCCCGAGCTCGCGACGCTCGCGCTCAAGAAGCGCTTCGCGCAGAACCCCGCGAAGTACGGCGGCGGATCGGGCGATCTCGCCAACTTCCCCGCGCTCGAGCAGACCGTCCGCGCGGCGGTGCTCAAGGAGCTCGTCACCGCCCGGCTCGAGGAGATCTCGAAGTTCTCCGGCGACCAGCTCGGCCTCGCGCAGCGCACGCTGAAGCGCGACGGTGCGTACCTCGTGCTTCCGGCCGAATGGCAGTCGCAGATGCCGTCTCTCCAGGCGCTCGCGCAGACCGTGGCGGCCGAGTTCAAGATCGCGGCGCCGACCTACCAGTCGACCGGCGATTCGTGGACGAATGTGTCCGATGTCGGCGCGATTCCCTTCCTGGGAACGGCCTCGACGCTGAAGTTCGGGAACCCGATGCGCACGCCCCAGCTCGTCGCGGGCGCCAAGGAGCTGTCGTCGCCGAGCCTGACGAGCCCCATCCAGATGAACATCGCCGGACCGGCGATGAGCACGGACGCCGGTGACACGGTGTTCTTCAGGATCATCGCCGCGGAGTCCGCGCGCGATCCCAAGTCGCTCGACGAGGTCCGCGGCGATGTGGAGCGCGACCTGCTCGCGGTCGAGCGCTTCAACTGGCTGACTGCGAACAAGGACGCCATCGCCGCGCAGGCCGCGGGAGAGGGACTCTCCGCAGTCGCCACCCGCTTCGGATCGAGCGTCCAGCCCGCCACCGGAATCGCCGAGGCGAACGACCAGTTCCTCGGGTTCGGCATGCGCATGGCCTCGGGCCTCCCGCAGTTCGAGAACGATCCGAAGGCCATCGCCGCGATCATCTCCGCCGCGCGGAAGATCCCGTTCAGCGCCACGCTCGGCACGCTCCCCGCCGCCGAGCGAACGATTGCGGTCACGATCCCGGAGCGGCTCTCGATGGTCGTCCTGCTCGTGAACTCGATGAAGCCGGTCACCGAGGAGCGCTACAGCGAGCTCGCCGGCGGAATCGCCACGCCGAACGGAGGCGGATTCGTCAGCGTCACGCGCGATCCCTCCCTCGCCATCGATGCGAAGGAACTGTTCGGCTACGACGCGCTCGCTGGCCGGTATGCGTTCAAGCCGGTCCGCGACGCCGAGGACATTCCGACCGCCGAGCGCCCGGCGCCGCCGATGTGATCGAGCCGGAGACGCGAGGGCACACCCATGACGACTGAACCGCTTCCTCCGATCAAGTTCGAGGACTTCGCGAAGCTCGACCTTCGCGTGGCCACCGTGCTGAGCGCCGAGCCGCATCCCAACGCCGACAAGCTCCTGAAGATCCGCCTCGACGACGGCACCCCTGAAGGTCGGCAAGTCTGCGCGGGCATCCGAGCGTGGTACGACCCATCGTCGCTCGTCGGGAAGCAGGTTGTGATCGTGGCGAACCTCGAGCCACGCCAGCTGCGCGGCGAGGTGAGCCAGGGCATGATCCTCGCGGCGAGCGACCTCAAGCCGCTTGCCGAAGGCGCCGCGCCCTCCGGCGAGGCGAAGCCCGGGTCCGACGAGCGGGATGTCGTGGTGCTCTCGGTCGACAAGCGCGTGAAGGCCGGCTCGCGCGTGTCCTGACCTCTCGCCCTGCTGAGGACCGCGTTCAGAGCTCCTCGTCCTCGTCGGCGTTTTCGTCCGCGCCGGAACCCGGCCGCGGACTCTCCACGCGCTCCTGCCGCAGGATCTCCGCGTCGTGGATGCGCCAGCCTGCGGGCTCGGCGACGACCGTGAAGCGCCCGTCGTACTCGTTCGTCCTGTCGTGCGCGTGGCCCCAGTGCGTGACGCGTCCGTCGACCTGCCAGCGCGCCGCGACGGTGAACGCGGACACCTGTCCGCCCGCGAGCTGAAGCTCGCCCTGGGACTCGATCCGCGTCTCGATCGGACGCACCGCGGTGACGCGGCTCATCGCGCCGCCTTCCTCTTCCATCACGAGCGCCCGGCGAACGGACAGATAGGTCTCCTCGAGCAGCTCGCCCGAGACGCTGCGCGCGAGGGCGTCGTAGATCGACTGCTCCGACTCGTAGTCGAAGGAACGGTAGAGGTTCGCATGCAGCGCCTCGAAGGTGGACCGGGCGGAGTCCTCTGGCAGGAGCGTCGGTCCACGCGTGCCGAAGGCGAGGAATGCCGGTCCGGCGGGTCGCAGCGTGACGACGATCGCGGCCGCGAGCAGTCCCGCGAGGAGCGCCGATCGCGGCGGCCTCCGGGCGAGCGCGGCCGCCACGAAGGCTGCGGCAAACCCGCCGAAGGCGACCGTCATCCATGCCGGCACCAGCGGCCTCGGCGCAGGGGGCGACGGCACGCGCTCGAGCCTCGCCTCGATCCCGCCGGACGGCCGCCGCCAGGTGAAGCCCGGTTCGTCGCGCGTGAAGAGCACCTGCGAGCGCAGTCCGTCCGCGGTCCACTCGGCGGCGATCTCGAGCGGCGGCTTCGAGGCAAGCACGCTCAGGAGATCCGGCGGATACGCCGGCCATGCGACCGCGATCTCGGCCGGTGGCGCCGTGCCCGCGTAGGTCAGCACGAACGACACCTTGCGAAGCCCCCGCCATCCGCTGACCGGGAAGAGCGGCAGGAGAACCTCGTCCGGATCGTTGAGCGTGATCGCGCCGATCGACGGATCGACCCGCGCGCCGTCGATCGACACCGGCATCTGCGCCGCGAAGTACGCGCGAAGCGCCGACGACAGCGCCGGAACCTCGCTCGGATCGACGCGCTCGTCGCTCTCGCGTGGAAGGGCGAGCATCCAGTCGAGGAAGACGAGGTTCATCGAGATCGTGGCGGTCATCGCCGCCCCGGAGACATCGAACTTGAGGTCGCAGTGCGGACCGTCCTGCGGGTGGCGCGCCGATTCCCGGTGTTTCCACGCGTTTTTCCGCGGCGCCACCGGGATGTCCGCCCATGCCGTGGTATCAATGAACGCCGCTGCGACCGCAGCGGCAACCCATGCAGGAAACCACCATGACCATGAACGATCTCCCGCGCCATGCGCGCGCCCGTCTCGGCGCTCTCGTCGGATTCTCGATGCAGGCCTCGCTCGTGGCATGGGCCCTCATTGTCGCGGTTCCGGCCGCGCTTGCACAGGACGAGAAGAAGGACGGGGCGAAAGACGCGGCGGCAGCCTCGCCGGCCACCACCGACAGCGTCGCCGCGCGGCCGCAGATCCACAAGACGATCGCGGCGGCCGATCCCGATGTCCAGGCCTTCAACGAGCACCTGACGATCCTCGCGAGCCCGTGGATGGAGGGCCGACTCCCGGGCACGAAGGGCATGGAGCGCGCCATGGACTACATGGAGGACCAGCTCCGAAAGGCCGGACTCGAGCCGGCCTTCAGCCCGTCGGAAGGCGCCGCCAGGACCTATCGGCAGCCGTTCTCGCTCGGCGGCAAGCGCGAGATCGCCGAAGAGTCGATCGTCGTCAAGGCGGCGACGACCGAGCAGGCCTTCGAGGCCGGCAAGGACTTCAAGCTCACCGGACTCGGCCGGAATGGCTCCGCCGAAGGCGAGATCGCCTTCGTCGGCTACGGGATCGAAGACGGACCCGATGGATACTCGAGCTTCGCCGACGGACACTCGCTCGAGGGCAAGATCGCCCTGCTGCTCCGGTTCGAGCCGATGGACGACAAGGGCAACAGCCTCTGGGCCAACGGCGACGGCTGGTCGGGCCGGGCCGGATTCCAGGGCAAGATCAACGCGGTCGCGAAGCGCAAGCCGGCAGCGATCGTCGTCGTCAACACACCCGGGGCGAACGATCCCCGCATCACGAGCCTCACGAGCGGGGGCAGCCGGGCGATGGCCGACACGCCGGTCTTCATGATGTCCACCGAGGCGGGCGAGCAGCTGGTCAAGGCCTGCGATCCCTCACGGAGCCTGATGGACCTCCGGAAGCTCGCGGACTCCCCGAAGGAGGGCGAGCCGCGCAGCTTCGACCTGACCGGCGCCAAGGTCGCGGTCGCGGGGCGCTTCGAGGAGAAGCCGGTGCGCGCGGAGAATGTCGTCGGCGTCCTGCCCGGCCGGGGCGCGCTCGCGAAGGAGGTCATCGTGATCGGCGGGCATCTCGACCATCTCGGCATGGGCGATTTCGGCTCGCGCGAGGGACCGGGCAAGCTGCACCCCGGCGCGGACGACAACGCGTCGGGCGCCGCGGGCATCATCCTGCTCGCCGACAGCCTGAAGAAGGCCTACGACGCGGAGCCCGAGGGCACACCGCTCAGGACCGTCCTCTTCGCAGGATTCAGCGCCGAGGAGAGCGGGCTCAACGGGAGCCGGCACTATGTCGACAACCCGATCTACCCGATCAAGGACACCGTCCTGATGATGAACTTCGACATGATCGGGCGCATCAAGGACGGGCGCCTCAGCGTGACGAGCTCGTCGGCGGCGAAGGGAATGACGGAGTGGGCGAAGCCGTACTTCGACGCCTCCGGGCTGACCGTCGTCCACAACGCGAGCCGAGGCGGCGGTGGCGGCGGCAGCGACCACGCGAGCTTCATGGCGGTCGGCGTGCCGATCCTCTTCGCGATCATCGCCGACTTCCATGACGACTACCACACCTCGCGCGACACCTACGACCTCATCGACCGCGAGGCCTCGGTGCAGGCGGTGCGCCTCTGGCACGAGCTCGCGCTCTCGATGGCGAAGCGCGACGCGCGCTTCGAGGTGGACGCCGGATCCGGCCCGATGCGCGCGCAGCCGATGCGCGTTCGCGCCGGGCTCCGGACCCGCGAGACCGACGACCAGTCGGGACTCGAGGTGGTCGATGTCACGAAGGACGGAAGCGCCGACAAGGCCGGCATTCGCAAGGGCGACAAGCTCCTCATGTGGAACAAGAAGGAGATGAAGGACCGCCAGGCCTTCGTCGACGACCTCCGCGCGCAGGAGCCCGGCGCGAAGGTCCAGGCCGTGGTGCTGCGCGACGGCCAGGAGATCACGATCTACGTGGAGCTCCAGGCGCCCCGCGACAGCCAGTGACCCGATCAGAGGAGCCGAAGCTCGTCGCGCAGGATCGCCGCGAGCTCGAAGTTCTCGGAGAGCACCGCGGCCCGGAGCCGCGCCTCGAGTTCCGCGCGCTGCGCGGGCGGGAGTTGCGGCACAAGCGAGTCGCGCAGCGCCCGGAGCGCCAGCACATCGCCGAGCGTGTCGAACGCATCGCCGATCCCCGCGCGGAACGCGGCATCGCGGAGTCGATCGAGTCCGGCGTCCACGGCGTCGGCCGCGGCGCGGGCTCGTCCGCTCCGACTCAGGGAGGCCGCTTCGCAGCGCGTCCGCAGAACGACGACCGAGAAGCGCGCGCCCTCCGCCCACTCGCGCTCGGCGGGAACCGCCCGTTGGCAAACGACTTCCGTCCCGGCGAGCAGCCTCTCCGCGTCCCGCAGCGCGCGCCCTGGGTCGCCAACGGCCAAGAACGCGACGACGCGCTGCTGGAGCTGCGCCAGTTCAAGCCGCAGCTGGGCGGCCTCGTCCGGCGGAAGAACGCGATTTGGCGCACGCAGGAGGCCATCAAGCGTCGAGTCGCCGCCGTCTGGCCGGCCGTCGCACTCCATCTGGAGGATGCCGAGCTCGACCCGGACCTGCAGCACCTCCCGTCCGTCGGAGCCGCGGACGATGCGGGCGTTGACCCGTCCCGGTTCGAACGGGAACCCGTCGAGGAGGCTGTCGAGGTCGCTCGTCATCACGGATTCTCAACCATATTCATCGGCTCACCCAAACCGTAAGTTCCGTCCCATTCGCATCATCCCACCTAGGCAACTCGAAAGCGCGCTGTATGCTTTCAAGCGTCGGCGGGGCCATGCCGACAGCCATCCGGAGTTTGTGTTCCGAGGTCAGTTCGCAGTCTGCCGCCGGGCCCGAAGCCCGGCCGCACGACGAACGAGAGTCCCGCCCACACGGAAGTAGGGCGTACGAGGGAGCCAACGGGATCGACGCGCATGACGCGCGCCGACCTTGGGTCGTCGCGCAAGCGGCGCGTGCCTCCTCGTGCGAGAGACGATCGCTCGATCGCGCACTGCGACCAGCCGCGGAGTCGTGTGTGCGCGGACAGGTCACGACGTTCTCAGGGGTTCTCATGGGCCGCTCGTCACTCCAGTCAGATCTCCACATGTACCTCCGGCAGATCAACGAGGTTCCCCTCTTGAACGCCGAGGAGGAGAAGGATCTCGGCTGGCGCATCATCAACGACAACGACTCGTCCGCGAAGGACCGCATGATCCGCGCGAACCTGCGCCTGGTCATCTCCATCTCCAAGAACTATGTCAACCGCGGGCTCTCGCTCGCGGACCTCATCGAGGAAGGCAACATCGGCCTCATCCGCGCGGTCGAGGGCTTCGACCCCGCGCAGGGTGCCCGCTTCTCGACCTACGCGTCCTGGTGGATCAAGCAGGCGATCAAGCGCACGCTGATCAACGCCGTGCAGCCGATCCACATCCCGGCCTACATGGTGGACCTCATCGCCCGCTGGAAGGAGGCTTCCCGCCGGCTCGAGGAGAAGCTCGGCCGCCAGCCGACCACCCAGGAGCTTGCAGACGACCTCAAGATCCCCGTCCGGAAGCTCAATGTCGTGCGCCGCGCGGTCCGCGCCTACAACGCGCCGAGCCAGTCGCCGTCGGGAGAGGCCGGCGAGGGCATCGAGCTCCACGAGTTCTTCGAGGACCACCGGCACGGGAAGCCCGAGGAATCGGTGACGAAGCGCGAGGAGTTCAGGCTCGTCCTGCAGCTCCTCGAGGAGATCGACGAGCGCGACGCGCGCGTCATCCGACTCCGGTACGGCCTCGAGGGCAAGGAGCCGCTCACTCTGAAGCAGATCGGCCACGAGGTCGGCCTCACGCGCGAGCGCGTGCGGCAGATCGAGGTCGAGGCGCTCCGCAGGCTTCAGCAGAAGATCACCGACGATCGCCCGCTGCGGTTCCTGCGTCAGATGATGCAGGAGCGGCTGTCGGAAGACCCGCGCGACGCGCGCCCCGCGCCCCGCAGCATTCCGATCCAGCGCCGTGACGCGCGGATCGGCTGAACCACTCCGGAAGCGGAGACTGATGACGCAACGCCCCGCGCACCCGCGGGGCGTTGTGGTTCACGGCTTCGGCGTGAAGGCCGCGCCTCAGGTCTTGCTGAGGAACGGGATCTTGGTCACCACCGCAGCCGTCGTTCCCTTGCCTGCGAGATCGACCTCGAACGCAGTGCCCTCCGCTGCCATCGCGGCCGGCACATAGGCCATCGCGATGCCTCGGTCGAGGCTCGGCGAGAGGCATCCGCTCGTCAGCTCGCCCACGACCTTCCCGCCGGAAAGGACCTGCATCCCCTGCCGCGGCGAGCGCCGGCCCTCGACGAGGAGCCCGACGAGCCGGCGCGTCGGCCCTTCCGCCTTGATCCGGCGGAGGACCTCCTGGCCGATGAAGGTCCCGGTGCGCTCGTCGTCGGCGGTACCGGTCATGCCCTTGTCGAACTTGATCGCGAACTCGAGCCCCGCGGAGACCGGGTCGAGATCCTCGCTGATCTCGTGGCCGTAGAGCGGCATTCCCGCCTCCATGCGCAGCGTGTCGCGCGCACCGAGGCCGACCGGCTTCACCACGCTCGTCTCGCCGCCCATGTCCTTGAGCACCATCCCGAGCGCCAGCTTCGCCATCCCCGCGGGCAGGATGACCTCGACGCCGTCCTCGCCGGTGTAGCCCGTGCGCGACACGAGGAGCTTGATGACCACGAGGTTCTTCACCATGAAGCGGTACCGCTTCATCTCCGGGATGGTCTTGGACATCCTGGAGATAAGGTCCATCGCCTTCGGTCCCTGGATCGCGACCATCGCCGTCGAGTCCGTCTCGTCCTCGAGCTTGAACGCGAAGGCGCCCTTCCGCTCGGCGAAGTGGGCGAGCAGCTTGTGCCGGTTCGCCGCGTTGCAGACCATGAGGTACTCGTCCTCGTCGACGCAGTAGACGAGGACATCGTCGCGGCAGCCGCCCTGGTCGTTGCAGACGAGCGAGTACCGCACCATGCCCGGCGCCATCCCGAGGATCTGCCGCGTGCAGACGTGGTCGAGGAACTTGCGCGCGTGCCGCCCGCTGAAGCGCAGGCGCCCCATGTGGGACACATCGAAGAAGCCCGCGGACGACCGGCACCACCGGTGCTCGTCGATGATCGACCCGTAGGCGATGGGCATCTCGTAGCCGGCGTACTCGACCATCTTGGCCTTGTGCTCGAGATGGAGGGCGTGGAACGGCGTGCGCTTCATCGATTCGGTCGCGGTGGTCATGGTTCGGAGAGGGTATCGCGCGGGCAAAGCGCCCGCCACCGCGGCAAACCGTTATCCTGCGCCGTCCATGCAGGCGTCGTCCCACGCTTCGACTCCGCCACGCGCCCCGCGCAGCGTGTTCGCGCGCGGCCTCGCGGCGGCGCTCGTCGCGGGTGCGGTCTGCGCCGCGTCGCACGCGCAGTCGGCCGCCCGGAGCGGCGCGATCGAGGACGAGCGCTTCGCGGACCGGCCCATCGCGCGGCTCGCCTTCAAGGGTCTCTCGCGCGTGCCCGAGCAGGAGGTCCTCAACAATGTCCGCGTCGCCGCGGGTCAGCCCTTCGACGCGAAGGCGATCCGGAGCGATGTCTCGACGCTCTACCGGCTCGGCCAGTTCGGCACGATCGACGCCGACGCGCGGCTGCTGCCCGACGGCACCGTCGAGGTGACCTACACCTTCACCGAGCAGCCGATCGTGCAGGACCTCCAGGTCGTCGGCAACAAGCTCATCTCCGACCAGGAGCTCCGCAAGTCGATCCCGCTGTACGCCGGCGGTCCGCGCGACGACTTCCTGCTCGAGCAGGCCGTCGCCCGCATCAAGGAGCTGTACCGCAAGCGCGGCCACTACCTCGCCGAGGTGACCGTCGACGAGACCCGGCTCAAGGACACGGGAATCCTCATCCTCCGCATCGTGGAGGGTCCGCGCGTCAAGGTGAAGCAGATCGACTTCATCGGCAACGCATCGATCCCCGCCAAGGAGCTCGGCGGCGAGATCAAGACGCGCGAGGCCATTCCCATCTTCGCCAAGGGCGAGCTCGACGAGGATGTGCTCGTCGACGATGTCGCGGCGATCGACCGCTACTACAAGGACCGCGGCTTCGTGGATGTCCGTGCGGACCGCCGCATCGAGATCTCGCCTGATTCAAAGGAGGCGAAGGTCACCTTCGTCGTCGACGAGGGGCGGCAGTACCGCCTCCGCTCTGTCGAGGTCGAGGGCCTCGGAGGCGAGGGGCCGAAGCCGCTCGCGGTGTTCAGCCCCGAGCAGATCCGCGACCTCCTCTCGATCCATCCCGGCGACATCTACTCGCGCTACAAGCTCGACAAGTCCGTCGCGAGCCTGCGCGAGAGCTACATGCTGCTCGGGCATGTCGATGTCGAGGTGACCGAGCGGACGATCCGGGTCGGACCGCAGGCCGAGGTCGACCTTCTGCTGTCGGTGCGCGAAGGCGCGCGGACGGTCGCGGGGCTCGTGTCGATCCAGGGGAACTTCCTGACCAAGGACAAGGTCGTGCGCCGCCTCGTCCGCATCCAGCCCGGCCGCGTGCTGGATGGGCGCGAGCTCGAGCGCTCGAAGCAGCGCGTGCGCGCGACGCAGCTCTTCAACGATGTGCGGATCACGGTGCAGCGGCCGCGTCCGGAGGAGCAGGATGCCGCCGCGGCCGTCTCTGGTGCGGCGCCCGCGACCCCCGCTGCGCCGCAGGACGCCACCGGCGACGCGGTCGACGAGACGGCGCGCCAGCGCGTCGCCCTGGTGCGCAGCGAGGTGCGCGACATCCTCGTCGAGGTGAAGGAGCGCAACACGGGCAGCGTGAACTTCGGCGTCGGACTCGGGACCGACTCGGGCGTCGCCGGCCAGTTCAGCGTCACGCAGAAGAACTTCGACATCGCCGACACGCCGGAGTCCTTCGACGAGCTCGTCGCGGGGCGGGCGTTCCGGGGCGCAGGGCAGCAGTTCGCGCTCACGATCTCGCCCGGCAACGAGATCAGCACGATCGTGCTCGACTTCCTCGAGCCGCACCTCTTCGAGACCGACTACTCCCTGCGCGTGGCGCCCGGCTACCGGGTGCGAATCTACCGGGACTACGACGAGACGCGCGCATTCGTGCCGATCACGCTCTCGCGGCGGCTCGGCGACTTCTGGTCCGTGGGGCTCACCGCGGGCTACGAGTGGGTCGAGCTCACGGAGTTCGATCCGACCACGGCGATCGAGATCTACGAGGACCGCGGCCCGACGACCTACTTCAGCAGCGGGTTCTTCGTCCGGCGCACCGATGTCGACCGCCCGATGCGGCCAAGCCGCGGATCGAACGCGGAGCTGAGCGTCACCCAGTTCACGAGCCCCGACGATGTCGACCCGTTCACGGTCGTGCGGACGAGCTTCTCGCAGTTCTTCACCGTCAGCGAGGACCTGCTCGGCAACCGCACCACCCTGAAGATCGCATCCGACGCGAACTACATCGTGGGCGACGATGCGCCCGTCTACCAGAAGTTCTACCTCGGCGGCCGCAGCTTCCGCGGCTTCGACTTCCGGACGATCAGCCCGAAGTCAAGCGCCGCGATCGACCCCACCCAGCCGGCGCCGAACGACCCGATCGGCGGAAACTGGCTGTTCACGCTCGGCGCGCAGGTCGAGCAGCCGTTCGTGAAGGATGCTCTGGCCGGCGTCTTCTTCGTCGACTCGGGCACGGTGACCGAGGATGTCGGATTCGACCAGTACCGCGTGTCGATCGGCGTCGGCATGCGCCTGTACATCCCGCAGTTCGGCCCGGCGCCCCTCGCGTTCGACTTCGCGGTGCCGCTGATGAAGGAAGACACGGACGAGACGCAGGTCTTCAGCTTCTCGGCCGAGATCCCCTTCTGACCGGGACGCCCGTACAATCCGCGCCCCGCCCGCACCCGCGCCGACGGGGACACGCATGAAGCCCAACCGAACCATCCCCTCCTGGTCCCTGCTCGCCCTGTCCGCGGCCGTCGTTGCGGGCGCCGTGCTGCTCGCCCCCAGGGCAGAGGCGCTCCGGCCCGCGTTCCTGGCCGCGCCGCCCACGCCGGTCGGCGTGGTGAACATGGCCTCGCTCTTCGACCGCCTCGACGAGGCCGCCGAATGGGATGTCAAGATCAAGAACCTCGAGGCGAAGTTCAGCGAGGAGCTGCAGTCCCGCCGCGCGGAGCTCGAGAAGCTCGCGAAGGAGATCGAACCGCTCCCGGAGGGCGAGGACCGCGAGAAGCGTCTCGACGGACTGCGTCTCAAGCGGCTGCAGGCGGAGCAGTGGAGCGTCATGAAGGACCTCGAGCTCGACCGCGAGCGAAGCCTGAAGTGGCAGTCGATCTACCGCGCCGTGCGCGAAGGCGCCGCGAAGCTCGCGTCGGAGGAGAAGTACGAGCTCGTGCTCGTCGACGACTCGAAGCTCGAGATCCAGCCGCAGCGATCGAAGGACTCGCCGCCGCTCGAGGTCCAGGTGCGGTCCCAGATCGCGCAGATCCGCGTCCTCCACGCGGCGAAGACGGTGGATGTCACCGAGAAGATGATCGTCCTGATCAACAACGCGCGCGCCTCGGCGCCGAAGACCCAGCGCTGAACCCGAGCCACGCCATGCAGCCAGAGACACCGCAGCAAGCAGCACCCCGTGCGAACCGATTCATCCTGGGCGGCGGCTGGATCGCGCCGGCGCTCGCCGTCGCCGCGTTCCTCGGCGCGTTCGTCGCGACGGCCTCGCGAGCACCTGCGCCGGCCGTCGAGCCGGCGCGCGTCGCGACGGTCGACCTCGAGAAGGTCTTCAACTCGCTGAAGCGCTACGAGGGCGCGCAGGCCCGGATCAAGGCGCTCGCCACCGAGCTCGAAGGACAGGCCAAGACCGCTGAGACGAAGGTGCGCGGGCTCCAGAGCGACCTCGACAGCTTCCGCGAAGGCTCGAAGGAGCAGGCGGATGCCATCGCGAGCCTGCAGACGGCCGTCGGCGAGCTCCGCGCCGTCCAGCAGTTCATTGGCGCAAAGATCGAGCTCGAGCGCGCCCGCGCGATGCGCGACACCTACCTCGCGGTGAAGGACGCCGTTCGCCGGCTTGCCGAGCGGGACGGCTACGACTACATCCTGCTCGACGACTCGGTCGTGCAGATGGACCAGGCGGACGCCGCCAAGACGATGGCGCAGATCTCGGCACGGCGCTTCCTCTATGCGAACGGGAAGCGCGATGTCACCGAGCAGCTCATCGGCATGATGAACGGCGAGTGAACGAGGAGCCCCGTTGACCGCAGCAGCACCACAGCGGAACCAGGACCGGAGCATCGAGGCGCTCGCAGCGCTCGTCGGCGCGACCGTCGAGGCGCCCGCGGGGTTCGACGCCGGAGCGGTCGTCGAGTCGCTCGAGACCGTCGAGCGCGCCGGACCGCGCGCGCTGACCTTCGTCGGCAACGGCCGGTACGCGCGGCTGCTTGACACGAGCACGGCGCTCGCCGCCGTCGTCAGCGCAGACATCCCCCTCTCCGATGCGGCCCGGGCGCGCGCGATCCTCCGCGTGCGCAACGCGGACCTCGCGATGATGGCGATTCTGGAGCGATTCGCCGAGCCGGAGCAGCTGCCTGAGCCCGGCGTCGACCCGACCGCGCGGGTCCATCCAAGCGCGACGATCGGCGCTGGCGCCCGCATTGGGGCATTCGTGTCTGTCGGCGCAGGAGCCTCGATCGGCCCGGGCACCGCGCTCTTCGAGGGCGTGCGCGTCTACGCCGCCGCGCGCGTCGGCGCGGGCTGCGTCGTCCACTCGAATGTCGTGATCCGCGAGCGCTGCGTCGTCGGGGACCGGGTGATCCTCGCCTCCGGCGTGGTGCTCGGCACCGACGGTTTCGGCTACCGGCCGAGCGCCGACGGCCGTGGCATCGCCAAGATCCCCCACATCGGGCATGTCGTCGTCGAGGACGATGTCGAAATCGGCGCCAACACCTGCGTCGACCGCGGGAAGTTCGGCGCGACCAGGATCGGTGCGGGAAGCAAGATCGACAACCTCTGCCAGATCGGACACAATGTCGAGATCGGGCGCTGCGTGGTGATGAGCGGCCTGACCGGCGTCGCCGGCAGCAGCCGGATCGGCGACGGAAGCCGAATCGGCGGCGGAACGGGCATCGCGGACCACCTGACCATCGGCCGGGGGGTCTCGCTCGCGGCCCGGTCGGGGGTTATGAGCGATGTGCCCGACGGCGTCACCTGGGGGGGATTCCCGGCGCAGGACTTCCGGACGACTTTGCGAGAGATGGCGCTGATCCGTAAACTCCCCGAGTGGCATCGCCAATTGAAGCAGTTCCTCGAGGACCCCAAGACCCCGTAGCGCGCGGATCGTCGGCGGCGGGATCCAACCCCGCTGGCCCGATCTCGACCATGCAGGGTTCGACCATGCAGGGCAGGTCGCCGCAGCCGGAGCCCTCGTCGCTTCTCGCCGCGCCACGCCAGCGCACGCTCGCCCGTCCCGTCACCGTGCGCGGCAAGGGACTCATGCTCGGCGCCGATGCGGTCATCACGATCCAGCCCGCGCCCCCGCACAGCGGCATCGCCTTCCTGCGAACCGACCTGAACCCGCCCGTCCGGATTCCTGCGACCGCCGACCATGTCGCCCCGCGACCGCGCCGAACGACCCTGAAGTCCGGTGATGTCACGATCGACACCGTCGAGCATTGCCTCTCCGCGATCGCAGGCCTCCACATCGACAACGCGGTCATCGAGATCAACGGCCCCGAGCTGCCCTGCGGCGACGGCTCCTCGGCGCTCTTCGCGGAGCCGATCCTCGAGGCGGGTCTCGTCGAGCAGGACGCTCCACGAAAGGTCTTCAAGATCCGCGAGCCGATCGTGATCGAGGAGCCGGACGGCATGATCGCCGCCATGCCCTACGACGCGGAGGGCATGCGCGTCGTCTACGACCTCGACTACGGCACGCGCGGCCACCGGATCCGCCACCAGACCTTCTCGTACAACGTCGCGGGCGGCGACTATGTCCAGGAGATCGCGCCGGCGCGGACCTACAGCCTGCGCGAGGAGGCCGAGGCACTGCAGGCGGCGGGACTCTGCCGCCACCTCACCCCGCGTGACATCCTTGTGATCGGCGACGACGGCGTGCCGATCGACAACGCGTACCGGTTCGAGGACGAGCCCGTGCGCCACAAGGTGCTCGATGTGATCGGCGATCTCTCGCTGATCGGCGCGCCGATCCAGGGCAGGATCCTCGCGGTCCGCTCGGGGCACGGCCTCAATCGGAAGCTCGCCCTCCGGATCCGCGAGCAGATGCTCGCCGCGGACCTCCGAAAGACGGTCGTCGACGGAAAGGTGATGGACATCCGGGCCATCCAGAAGCTGATGCCCCACCGCTATCCGATGCTGCTCGTCGACCGGGTCGTCGAGGTCGACGGCGCGAAGCGGGCGGTCGGAATCAAGAATGTGACGATCAACGAGCCCTTTTTCCAGGGCCACTATCCCGGCACCCCGATCATGCCGGGCGTGCTGCTTGTGGAGGCGATGGCGCAGCTCGGAGGGCTCCTCCTCTCGAATGTGCTCGAGCACACCGGCAAGATCGCCATCCTGCTCTCGATCGACCGCGTCAAGCTCCGCAAGCCGGTGGTCCCGGGCGATCAGGTCGTCCTCGAGGCGGAAAATCTCCGCGCCACCGCTCGCACGGGCCACCTCAAGTGCCGCGCGCTCGTCGGCGACAAGGTGGCCGCCGAGGCGGAGCTCCGCTTCATGATGGTCGATCCCGACCTCGAGTGACTCAGACCGGAACACCACGCGAATGGCCTCGATCCACCCCACCGCCGTCATCGATCCCTCCGCGCAGGTCGCGGACGATGCCAGCATCGGCCCATGGTGCGTGGTCGGACCCAAGGTCGTCGTCGGTCCCCGCACGATCCTGCGCAACCATGTCGTGATCGAGAGCCACACCCGGCTCGGCGCCGACAATGTGCTCTATCCGTTCTGCTCGGTCGGCGGGACACCGCAGGACCGCAAGTACCGCGGTGAGGAGACCTGGGTCGAGATCGGCGACCGCAACCACATCCGCGAGCAGGTCACCATCCACCGCGGCACCTCGACCGGCGGCGGCGCGACCCGTATCGGCGATGGAAACCTCCTCATGGTCGGCGCGCATGTCGCGCACGACTGCCAGCTTGGGAACGACATCACGGTGGCCAACGCCGTGCTCTTCGCCGGCCATGTCCGCGTCGGCGACGGCGCGACCATCGGAGGCAACGCCGCCTTCCACCACTTCGTCACGATCGGGGCCTGCTCGCTGGTCGGCGGCCTCGCGCGGGTCTCGAAGGATGTTCCCCCGTACCTGATCGCCGAGGGCTCCCCCGCGCGGATCCGCGGCCACAACCACATCCAGATGACCCGCCGCGGCATCGGCGAGGCCTCGATCGACGCGGTGCGCACAGCGTACCGAAGGCTCTTCTGCGAGGCGGGCGCCAGCATGACCACCCGCATCCAGGAGCTGCGTGAGGAGTTCGCGGATGTCGCGCAGGTGCACGAGCTCTGCGATGCGCTCCTCGCGAGCGCCGCGGGCGTGCACGGGCGCGCCCTCGAGAGCCACCGGCCCGACGACAAGCGCGTCGTGCCCGCGATGTGGCAGCCGCAGTCGGCCGCGAAGGCCTGACCGCTGGTTCTCGGGCCTCCACGCACGACCGCTCCAAATCGGGCGAAACGCTCAATCGACCGCCGAAAGAGGCCGATAGCACCACCCGCGGCGCAGTGCGCCCGGGAAGGCCCAGCATGCGGATTCTCCTCGACGACCGTGAGACAGACCTGCGCGCAGACACCGTCGGCGTCGCCCTTCAGGAAGCCGCGTCGCTCGTCGAGAAGAGCGGTCGCCTGATCGTCGAGGTCGAGGTCGACGGCATCGCCTGGTGCGAAGAGGATCTCGCGAGCCCGTCGCATGCCGCACGCGGCGCGGGCGAGATCCGCCTCATGACGGCGCATCCCGCGGAGCTCCTGCGCGACACGCTCGCCCACGCCACCGAGGCAGTCCTCAACGCGGACGAGATCCAGCGCGGCGCGGCCCGGCTGATGCAGTCGAACCGCGAGGGCGAGGGCATGCAGCGGCTGCTCGAGGCCCTTGCGATCTGGGGTTCCGCGCAGACGGCACTGTCCCGCGGGCTCGAGCTTGGAGTGGTCACCCGCGACGAGATCAAGTCCGCAGGCATCGACCTCGACGGCGCGATCGGCGCGCTCGACGCGCAGCTGCGCGGGCTCCGCGACGCGATGAAGTCGCAAGACGCGACGGCCGTCTCCGACTGCCTACTCTACGAGTTCCCCGCGACGACCAAGCGGTTCGCCGGCGTCCTCGCCGCCGCGGCCTCCGAGGCCTCGAAGCGCGTCGTCCGCCCCGCGAAATCGCATCCGAAGGACTAGCCCATGGCGAGCGTGAAGAGCACATCGGTCAACAGCCTCATGTCGAAGGCGCAGCAGGCGCTGTCGCGCAACCATTGGTTCGAGGCCGAGCGCCTGTGCGCCCGTGGGCTCGACATCGCGCGCTCCGAAGGCGACTTCAACCTGATGGCGCGCATCGTGCTTCCCCTCCAGGAGGCGCGTCGCCAGCGCATGCAGGCCGCATTCGACTCGCGGAAGCTGGTGGTGATCGACGAGCCGTCGAGCGAGGAACGCCAGCTCGAGACCCGCTGCTATCTCGTCCAGCCGCCGCTCGTCGGCGCCGACGCACGGCGGCTCAGGCTGCTCGCGCTCGAGCGCGAGGTCCCGGCGATGGTCCTCTGCCGGGAGCCGAAGACGCAGCTCGGCCTCTGCCCGATCGTGGCGATCGGACAGGTCACCGTGCGGACGCGCATCGATCCGCCGAGGAAGTGGGACAAGCCCGACCTGGCGTGGTACGCCGAGGCGTGCGAGCTGCTCGGCGATGCGGCGATCGAGACGCTCGACCGCACGCTCGAGCCAGCCAAGCAGGTCGATGCGCTCCTCGAGCGCCTCGATGCGGTGCCTGACCACGAGAAGCTCCACCAGGCCCTCGCGGAGGTTTGCAAGGAGGCAGCTCGCTACTACGCCGACGGCGAGGCGCCCGCGCGTGCCGCGGTGCGGGTCCGCACGGGCGAGCAGGCGCCGAGCCTCGAGGCGGACGACTGACGCGGCCGCTCAGGCCCAGACCAGCGATTCCTGCAGGGAATTGAAGTTCTCGCAGCCCCCGGGCGTGACCGCGACCATGTCCTCCACGCGGACGCCGCCGATCCCGAGCGCGTAGAGCCCCGGTTCGACCGTCAGCACATCGCCGACGACCAGCGCCGGCCCCTTCGCGGCCAGCAGCGGCGGCTCATGTACATCGAGCCCGATCCCGTGTCCGGTGCCGTGCGAGAGGACGGCCACCCCCGCTTCCTTCGGCTGACCGGCGGCGTACCCGAGCCCGGCAAGCGCGGCGAGCGTCGCCTCGTGCACCGACTGACCCGTCGCTCCCGGCCTGACCGCGGCGATCGCGTCGCGCTTGGCGGCGATGACCGCGGCATGCATGCGCGCGACCTCCGGCGCGATTGCGCCGTGCACGACGGTGCGGGTCATGTCGCCGTTGTAGAGGGATCGTCGGTTGCGTGGGAAGATGTCGACGATCACGGGTTCCCCGGTGCGGAGCGTGCCGTGGCCGTGGTCGTGGCAGTCGGCGCCCTGCGGTCCGCACGCGACGATCGACTCAGGGTTCTCATAGCCCTCGCCGAGCAGGTGGATGTCGATGATCCCGCGCAGGCGTTCCGCCGTGAGCGGCGACCCGAGGTGAAGGAGCGAGCCATCCGCGGCGGCCTGCGCCCGAGCGACCGTCTCGCACGCGAGCTTCATCGCGGCCTCAGTCGCGCGCTGCGCCTCCCGGAGCCACTCGAGCTCCTGCGCGTCCTTCGAGCGGCGCTCGAGCACACCCATCTCGGTATCGCACTCGAGTTCGACGCCCGCCTGCCGGATGAAGTGCGCGAAGATCAGCGGCAGCGAGCGGTCCGCCCGCACAGCGCGGACACCCCGCGCCACCAGGCATTGCGCAACGGCCTGCGCCGTCGCCGTCTCGCGGTCGCCCGAGAGCCCGCCCGCCGGCTCGAAGTCCGCGGGACAGCGGACTTGGTCTGCGCGCGCGTGCCGCTTCGCGCGCTCCATCTCGATGTCGCGGATGACGAGCAGCCGCTCCGACCGGCCTGAGTCGTCGGTCAGCGTGATCAGGGCGGCCGGATCGCCGACCTTGAAGCGGATCGCACGGTACAGCGAGAGGTTGGTGGCGGGGATCCCCGCCATGACGGTCGCGGACTGAATCGTCATGACCCGGGCAATCTACCGCGACGCCGTGAGGAGCATCGATTGATCGGGGTGCTCGCCGAGCCAGTGGATGCGCCCATCCCGCTCGTCGACGATCGCCCCGATGACCCGGATTCGACCGGCCTGAATTGCCGCGACGAGACCGACGGACTCCACGAGCAGCTGCCGGAGGACCCCGAAGCACCGGTCCTCGACGGAACGGAAGGCGATCTCGACGGTGCTCGAGTGCCTCCGCAGGCGCCCGATCACGATCACGAGCGGCGCCCCGAGCGCGTCGAGCGACCCGTCGATGAGGCGCGCCAGCCCAACCTCGCTCTCCACCATCACCTCGAAGCGGCCTGAGCGGATGTCACCGGACCCGGGCGCAAGGACGAACGAGTGCACCTGCTCCGGAGAGACATCGAACAGCTCCGGCAACGCGTCGGAGAGCCTCTCCAGCTCGACCGCGACGACGAACGGCCGTGCCGACGGCGACGGGATCCGCGTCGACACCGTCGGCGCCCGCCCGGTCGCACGACGGTCCATATGTCGCTGGTTGCCAGCGATCAGCGCGGCAAGCGCCGCAGTCGGTTCGGCAGGTGTGTGCATCGGAACAGGGCCTCGAGTGACGAACGAGGCTGGCAGATCATGCATCAGATTCGTGGCAACCGGGGAGGGGAGAACACCCCATTCCGACGCGCGAGGCCCGGTTGGGGCGGGGCCATTCCCGGGCCCCGCTCAGGTCCGAGTCAGTTTCCGAAACTTCATGCGATGGGGCTGCGCCGCCTCTTCCCCGAGCCGCTTGCGGCGCTCCT
>Ga0209770_10000262_pt1 | contig 31103 bp, 28 predicted proteins | sample LauGreSu1BDMLBDD_2_FD_187572 | JGI IMG/M metagenome (GOLD analysis project Ga0209770, IMG submission 187572) | Freshwater lake microbial communities from Lake Michigan, USA - Su13.BD.MLB.DD (SPAdes) (version 2) | ecosystem: Environmental > Aquatic > Freshwater > Lake | place: Lake Michigan, USA...
TGGCATTACTCATCGGTTAACAGTTCATAACTTTTTTACTATGCCTACGAATGGGAGTGATGTGAACGGGGAGTGAACAGGAAAACTGATTCTCTTTACACTGTTAAACACACTGTTAAACACACTGGTTACCTGTGAAGATGTCAAAGGCAGTTTTTGATGATAAATCAGGATTATGGGTTCAAGACTATGAGTCATATCACAATGGTAAAAGTTATGGAATATTCAAAAAGTATTTTATTGTAGAACCAGAGTATATGACTGAACAAGAATATATTGACAAATATCAAAAAAGGGATATTTACAATGTTATTATTACTCAGTGGTTGCGATAGGTATCTATCCTTATAAGATAGGTATATATATTTTGACTCTACAACGAAAAATGATTTCCCATGGGAAATCATTTTTCAACTTTAAACCTTTCCCTCCTTCCACACCCTTTGCCCTTTCTTTAAAAATGCCAGGCTGGCTCAAATATTATAAACATGATCACAATGCAACTAATCACCCTGTACGTTGCGAGGATAGACGTGAGATGAAAAACGGTAAACTTCATTCTACAAATGGACACCCTGCTGTTGTTGAGTACGATCGAGAATATTTCAGTGAGGGTGAGGATGAGGGTTATGGATACACGATCTCCAATGACAAGCTTAGGGAATGGTACTTTGAAGGGAAACTTCACCGAGAGCAAAGCTCGAGGGCTGGTGAAGATGGACCAGCAAGGGTAAAATACGAAATCATCGATTGCAAAGGGTATAAGCATTCATCCAAAGTTCTTGAAGAGTGGTATCGACATGGTGAACTGTACCGTGAAGGTGATTACCCAGCAAGGATTATCTACAAAGAACTTACAGATAATGGTACATGTGAATCTTGTGTAGATTTGGAAACAAGTAAAGAAGAACATGGAATCAAAAAGATAGAAGAATATTACGCAAACGGAAAGCTTCATCGTGAAAGCGGTCCAGCTGTTATTAGATATTATACTGATGGTGATGTAAAATCTGAAGAATGGTACATCGAAGGAGATTTGCGCCGTGAAACAGAATATTACGATGACGACGACTATAAAGGATTCCATGATACGTGGTATAAGTATGGTGAAAAGCACCGAGACGATGGTCCAGCGTATACTTCAGAAACGAAACTTTACACAGAACGCTTTTCGTATGTTAATGATGTGAAAGAATGGTACCAATACGGAAAGCTTCATCGAATTGATGGTCCTGCACGCATTGATAGAAGTTTTGATGTTGATTTTGAAAAATCAACGACAGAAGAATGGTACGTAAATGGAAAACTTCACCGTGAAGATGGTCCTGCTTATATTTCTTCTTCTGAGAGTAGTACAGAAAAGAAATGGTACATTCAAGGAGAACTTCACCGAGAGCAAAGCTCGAGGGCTGGTGAAGATGGTCCCGCTATTGTTTATTCACGTGGTTCTTATTTGAAGGAAAGTTATTATCGTCATGGATTAGAGGTTAACAAGACATAACGCACAAAGTAAAAATGATTTCCTGAGGGGAATGATTGAATAAATTCAACCCCTTCTACTTCCTCCTCTCCTTCATTCACTCTTTAAAATGTCAGATCATAAACACAATCCACCTACTTATTATGGATATTATGGGGATATATTTGAACTAAAAGATAACAAACTCCATTCTAAAAATGGAGAACCTGCTATAGTTATGTATGATCGAGAACATTTTAGCGAAGGTTATGAGTCATGGACAATTTCAAATGTTGAACTTGAGGAATGGTATTTTGAAGGAAAACTTCACCGAGAGCAAAGCTCGAGGGCTTCACCCGAGTCGAGGGGTGAAGATGGACCAGCAAGGATAAAATACAAAATCATTCAAGGTGGATATCATAAGCGTTCTTTGAAAGTTCTTGAAGAGTGGTATCAACATGGAAAACTCCATCGTGAAAGTGGTCCAGCCGTTATTATTTACGATGATGACGAAGATGAAGATGGTATCGTATTGTGTGAAAAATGGTACGCGGATGGAGAATTATATCGTGAAACAAAATATCAGGATCAGGATGAGGAAAATCTCGCCTGTAACTGTCATGAAATTTACAAAACATACGAAGATACGTGGTATAAGAATGGAAAAAAGCATAGGGATGATGGACCAGCGTATACCTACCGTCTGAGAGATTGTATAAAATGGTTTCAAGATACAAATACATACACCTCTGAAGAAGATATTGAAGAATGGTACACACACGGAGAACTTCATCGAATTGATGGTCCTGCACGTATTAAGAGACAATGCATTGAGGACATAAAACAAATGTCAGAGGAATGGTACATTCAAGGAAAACTTCATCGAGAGCAAAGCTCGAGAGGTGAAGATGGTCCCGCTTACACTTCTTCCGATACTATCAGGAATAAAAATACGCAGAAATGGTACAGTCACGGAGAACTTCATCGAATGGATGGTCCCGCTATTGTTTATTCTGACAATTCTTGTGTGAAAGAAAGTTATTATCGTTATGGATTAAAATTTGAGATTTAACCCGGTTGCAAAAGAATAAATATTTAAACTCCAAGGAGTTTAAAACTGACTTACATCTTATGATTTGGTTATCTTCCTCACTTCCTTCCCACCCCTCGCTTCCTTCCCCTTCTCAAAATGTCTCTTATTATTCCTTCCCACCCTTCACTTTTTTCACTTCCTCCAGATTTACTTCGATACATTATTAGTTTCATTTCAATTGGAGATCTTGGGTGGAGTCGTGATTTATCTCTTCCAAGTATTCGAGAAAATGGTGGTCTTGAATGTGTTGTTTTTGAAGAACCACCGCCTCTGAATGTTTTAGAAAGTCTTGTTGGAGAACGAACACAAGTTTTACATATTCATCTCACAACATCTACAGTATTTAGGAATTTTTCGTTACACATGTCACAGTTACACACAATTGTCTTGAAAGGTAACGATAGTGTGTTAAATCTTGAACCTCTTCGAGGACTCAACCTTATTAATGTAAACCTTGAATGCTTTCGTAAAGTTGTTGATCTGAGTCCTCTTCAGGGTACATACCCTCGCAGTCTTGTGCTTCGAGATTTTTGGAGTGTTACGTCTCTTAATCCTCTTCGAGATATGAATCCAGAGTATCTTACTTTGACCGAATTTCTCAACGTACCTAATCTAAATGATCTTCGGGAAATGCGACCAAAGATTTTACATCTTCAACATTTTCGGGATGTTGAATCTCTTGAACCTCTCCAATGTATGAACCCAGTTGTGTTAAATCTTCAAGATTTTCAGGTCCTCTCTCTAGAACCTATTCGGAATATGCGACCTGAAGAATTGATTCTTTGTAATTTTTGGAATGTCAATACACTTGAATCTATTTCGAGTATGTTTCCTCGAAAGTTATTTCTTACTCATTTTGATAAAGTTTTATCTCTCAGGGATATTCGAGGTATGCGACCACAAGTTTTACACCTCAGCAATTTCAGGAATGTCAACACTCTTGAAGATATTCGAGATATGCGCCCAGAAGAAGTATATCTTTGTTACATTGGAATGATGTATTCTCTTGAACCTCTTCGGGAAATGCGACCAAAGATTTTGCATCTTACGTCATCTGAGACAGAAAGTCTTCATCATCTTCGAGAAATGTACCCGCAAAAATTAATTCTTCAACAATTTCCTTGTATTATGACGTTAGAAAGCCTTCATGAAATACAAATTGAAAATTTGGTTCTCCAATATTTTCCATGTGTTAAATCTCTTGAACCTCTTCGAGGAAAGGTTTTTAAAAGTTTGTATATGAGTGGTTTTTCACGTATGGATATTTCTGGAAAATATTGGGGAAGTACTACAACAGTAAGTTTATAAACAGTGTAGTTTATAAAAAGTGCGAGAATATACAATCCCTTTGAGGATTGTATTAAATGATTAATTAAAGTAATTCTTTGATAATATAAATGAGTTGTCTAGACTTCCTTCAAACTTATAAATCTCCTTCGGGAAATCCTACAAGTATGATTTCTCTCATTATCCCTCCTGATACAAATATCGAAAAACTTCGAGGACGTTTAAATCACGAAGTTGCAACATCTACAAACATTAAAGATAAATCAAATCGACTTTCTGTTGGAGTTGCTTTGAATAAAATTACTGAACATCTTAAATCGGTTAAGAATTTACCTGATACAGGAATCGCGATTTATTCTGAACAGTATCTTTGACCTTCAAGTTATTGTTCCTCCAAATCCAATTCGGCAATTTATTTATCGGTGTGGAAAGAATTTTATCATCGATCCATTAATTGAGACTTATCAAGCTCCAATTTGTTCAATTGGAGTTGTCGTTACGAATGGCGAAGATACTGAATTGTATCTTCTTGACCAGCAAAAAAGGTTTTACTTTTTAGAGAAACTACACGGAAATCTTCCAACAGGTCATAAAAAAGGAGGACAGTCTGCGCCTCGATTTCAACGAATGTATCTTTCAGCTCTTGACGCGTATAATAAAAAAATCGTATCTGCTGGATTAAAACATTTTCGGACGAGTGGAGCTTCTTTTATCAAAAAGTTAATAATCACCGGAAATGGTATTCGGAAAAAGCATTTAACTGATGAATTTGAACAGGTGTTTCCAAATATCCGTGTATTTTCCCACTCTTCAATTCAAGAATTAACAGAGAATCTTCGCGACTGTGAAATGTTATTTGGAGAAGAGAATAAAATGTATCTTCACATCCTCGAACTTTTAGAGACTTCTTCAGAATTGTTATTATTTGGAAATGAAGTTCTTCAAAATCATCACGAACTTAAAACAATCATTTCAACAAAAGAACTTGAAGGTATTCCAAAAGCAATTATTTTCAATGAAAGTACTCCTGAGTATAAATGGCTTCAATCATTTGGAGGAATAATCGGAGTAAAATATTTCTAAAGTGGAGTTTAACAACTCCCTGGAGTTATTACAATGTAAATATACATTTTCTTCCGGAAATAAAAAATTTGATTTTTTCGATTGGGAAGGAGGGAAAATTACCCTCCCCTCTCTTTCATTCCTTTACTCTCTCTTTCATTCCTTTACTCTCTCTTTCATTCCTTTACTCTCTCTTTCCTCTTTTCAAAATGTCTACTCTTCTGACCATCGACGATATTGACTATACAGGCTCTCTTCTTAAACAGATGCAAGAAAATGGCGGTCTTGAGAACGTGATTTTGGAGGAATCACAGCCTCTTCATGTTTTGAAGGCACTTGTTGGATCGCGAACTCGTGTTCTCAGTATCGATGGCATTACTAACATGAATCATCTTGTATCTTTGGAGACTTCTCAGTTGAAAAGTCTTACAATTCGTTATTGTGGAAATGTAAAAACATTTGAACCGCTTCAACGCATGCAACTTCCAGAACTAACTCATCTAAATCTTCATGGTTTTGAAGGTTCTTCTCTTAAGTCTATCGCGGGGCTACGTCTGTTGAGTTTGACTCTTACAAAGTTTCCAAACATTGATTCTCTCGATTTTCTCAAGGAAATGAACTTGACTGAACTAACTCTCATCAACTTTCCGCAAGTTTCTTCTCTTGAACCTCTTCGGTGCTTGACTCGTCTGATCAAACTTGACCTTCAGCAATTTCCGCTAGTTTCATCTTTCAGTCCTCTCCGAGCTCTACGTCCCACAAGTTTGTCTTTGTGTAAGTTTCCGGAAGTTGAGTCTCTTGAGGCACTGAGTGAAATGAGTCCGACAATTCTGATTCTCAAGAACATCACAGAAGTTTCTTCACTTGAACATATCAGGCGCATGCGTCCTACAACACTAGTGATTGAATATTTGTCAGAAGTTGAATCCCTTGATGCACTCAGTGAAATGAGCCCAACGACACTGATTCTACATTTTTTCTCACATGTGTCTTCTCTTGATCCTCTCCAGAATATGCTTCCGGAAACCTTGCATCTCTCAAGTTTCCCAGACGTCACATCTCTTGGACCTCTGAGTAATATGAGTCCGACAACAGTGGAAATTCACAATTTCCCAAAGTTGAATCTTACTGACCTTTTCAAGACATTTGTTTCAAGGGGTTAAGTAAGTCAAAGAATAATTAAATCCTCGTGAGGATTTAAAAAACACCGTTTACTGTTCCACCGTTCCACTGTTCCACTACACTAAAATAGCACCATAATAAAGTTCGTCATCTTCTCTCCATACTAATACCTTATTTTTGCTATTTCCATGAATAGTAATGTCTTTTGGACTTTCAAAAAGGTAATAACTGTAATTGCTATCAATATCTTCAACTACAGAACGGGTGTTGTACCCTTGTTCATTCCATGTACGTGAAATATTGACTGCTGACTCAAAGGTTTCGGCTTTTTGTATCAAAACTATTTGTCCTTTTAGAGAAAGATAAAAGATGTTTTCATCTTTTGTTGGAAGTGTAAGCAAATTATATTCGACTGATTTCTCGGTTATCCAATTACGTAAAGCTTCATCTGTCATTAAAATTACCGCATTATTATCTGGTGTAAAATCATTCTTATCTAAGTAGTAGTCTTGAATGAGTTCATATGTGCGATATTCTGCTAACTTCTTTGAATTTCGTCTCATTAGTAGCTCAATTGAAAACCCTAACCTTTGTGCCATTTCAAGATTATGAACAATTAGACGACCACCTGTTAAATATGGACCTTTCAAATCAAATTTACGAGTAATCTTTGGATATTCGTAATCCTTCTTAACAATTGTTTTCTCCCGTAGAAAGTTATTAATATTGTTTGGATTCATACCATTTTCAGTAGCGTATTGACTATACATGTAATAAGCATATTCTTGGAGATAACGAGCAATTCGTTGATTATGATTGTAAATGCTAAGCGTACTTGAACGAATTACTTTATAAGGTAAATAATACGTGTATCCATTTTTACGTACAGTATACCTGTCAGGGGTTATAGACACAACCTCTAATCCTTCACGTTTAATAAAATCTTTTATAGCTTCAACAGTATTGTTAAAATATGCACTCTTTTCTGGTACAGTAAAGGTTGGTAATGGATCAGTTAAGACATGAACAGTAGAATTGCCACTTTTAACAGCTAGTGTACGTGTTTTTCCCATAGCATCAATACCTTGGGAAATTATTCCACGAAACATATCTTTCATATTTGTTTCTTTAATTTTAGCAGTTCCTGAGTACCACTCGATAGTATTTTTATAAACTCTTTCAAGTTCATCTGCAAAATCATCTGTAAAAACTGCGGTTTTTACATTATTGTCAACTTTAATGATTACTTCGCATTGAGGATATTGAGCAACATCTGATTCAGCACCAGTATGCTCTAAAATTAATATAACTGGACGTTTCTCACGAGAAAACCGTAAAAACGCATGTTTATGAAGAGGATACACAACAGCACCATGATTTGTAGATGTTCGTGTAAATAAGTAAATATAACATTTGAAATACTCTTCAAGTGCTCGATAATAAATACTCGGATTTATGTATTGTTCTCCATTCATAAATTCATCTCGAAGTTGTTCAACTGTCATGTTGTAAGCATTTTGCCGACATGCTGTAAACATTGACAATGTTATTTTACTTTTATCTATTTGTTTTCCCATAGCTATACTTACAGCGTCAATAAAAGATGTCGGAGATAATGGAGAGCCTGTGCGATAAAATTCAGATGTACCTTTCATTAGATTTTGTAAAAGAGTATCAAGGTTTAGTGGGATAGTACCTAATTCTCCTTTACTTAAGAATTTTGGTGTAGTAAGAATATGAGTAAATGTATCTTGTGTATCTTTAATTCCATACTCCAAGTAGTAGTTTTTGTAATTTTTCTTACCTGTTTGATCAATGGGATAGCAACATGGCAAATAAGGAAATTGTCCTGAGTTTACCATGTTATTAACTCGAAGTCCTGGATATTTTCCAGGAGGACAAACATACCAATGCTGAGGACCTTCATCTGCGGTTTTGGGGAAAAGCATAGCTTGAGTATGTTGAGGAGTTGGATTTTCAATAATATACCCTGAAGAAGGATTTTTTATTAATGCATCGCCAATAGTGGGAGGACGTTGACAGGCTCGAGCATATCCAGGTATAAATATCTCAGGGATGATATCTTGAAGACGACTACCACGTTGTGTGTATTGACGAATCTTTTTATCTTCCAATTCGACAAAATCAGGAATAAACTTAGTATATACACTTGCTATACTATCTTTGTTATCAAGATATATTTTGAAAATACGCCCAATAAAAGATACAATCTGTTCTGCCATTGCTTTATTTTTTACACGGTTAATATGCACACGGATATATCGAGAGTCCATCGGATATAAACGAGGATTCTTACGGTATTCTTTAAGTTCTACTTGACTTTCAGTAAAAGAAATTGTTACTTTTCCTTCAGCTCCAACAGGATGATAAAAGAAAGAAATTCCACTTCGAATACGTCCAATTTTCGCAGATTCATCAATATAACAAAGAGTGCTCACTAATGGATCATTCACAATAACATCTGCCATAATATACTTATTAAATCTTTGTTTCGGAATATTCACAGTTGAATTGATACTATGTTCTCGGATCTCAACTACACTACTTCTTTCAATACCAAGAGAAGAAAACACACGTTCAATTAATGACTCTAGATTATTTTTCGCACCAACAACCGTTTCAATATCCATGATGGCTTCTCCCTTTTTCTCTGAAAGAGCAATAACTCCTGCAGAATATGCCTTTTCATTAAACTTAAATGGTGGAAATTTAGTGTTTAAAACGTAAAAACTGACCATATCAGAGCGACCAAACTCCCAATTCTCTCCGATATTTTTAAAATCTTTATAAATCTTATGCCTATCTCCACCGTTATTCACATAAGGTAAATCAGCTGATACATGTAACCTATCAAAAATTTCAATCAAATCTACATCAAGACGAAAGACAACTTCAAAAGTAATTTTTTGAACATCTAATTCTCCCATTTCAACAGGTATTATATTACTTGAAAACTCCTGTAGCCTTTTTTCGATAAGTTGTTGATCTCTCAAGAAGGATTGAATTGTATCTGTTTGATCATGTTCTTTATAATTGAGAATTTTTTCTACATTAATATTTGGAAAGGCATTTTCAATTGTCATAGTTAAAATATCAATCGATTCTTTATAATTGGGAAAATATTGAAACCATGTATAAAGAAGAACTTCTAAGTCTACTTTGTAAGAATCTTTAATATTTTCGTAAAAAGAAGGAAAATCGCCTTCTTTGACATCTTCTTTTATTAGATCTATTAAATTGTGTGCTAAAATATTTGTATCAGGTAAAAGATCGAGAAGATCTTCGGGTTCTGTACTGACAAAATTAGGGTGTGTTTTAAGCATCCAAGCTACACGATTTTTACGAGCTTCCTGAGTATCTATTCCATAGATTGGAAAAGGCTTACCATTTAGAAAAACCATTTATATTTAAGAGTATTTTTTTATTAGCTACAGAAATAAATGAGAAAGGTAATTTTAAATGTTCTCTTTTTAATCGTATTACTTGGGTTAATAGGAACCGTTGTAACTAAGGATCGACCACATCATCCGATAAGTATATCTAACGGATTAACATTCGAAATCCCCCGTAAATATAACGATAGGTTTTATCTAACAGGACTTTATCCTCATAAAAAACATAATCTAAAAGACTTTTTAACCAATTCGGTTGCGCATAAAAATATAGAGAGCACTCAAGTACTTTTTGATGGAGAATTAATATCCGACTCAAGTATCATGTACACTACTACATCATCCGCTCAGCCTGATAAAATAACAGTTCATTTACGGGGTAATTTAGACCCTAAAAAGATAAGAGGATATTTAAGAAGAAAGTAAATTGCATGTAATAATTACATGCGTGAATATCACGCGTATGTAAAATACTAACAAATATTTGTTAGTATGAGTTAGTGATACGAGTGTACGAGTGTACGAGTGTACGAGTGTACGAGTGTACGAGTGTACGAGCGAGTACACAGAGTCATAAAAGTGAAAACCTGCCTTTAATTTTTCTTTTTTATTTAAATCCCCTTACCTACCCCTAATCCCCTTACTCTCATCATGTCGTCATCCTCGTCCCGATCCTCCTCGTCGTCTCAATCCTTTCCCGAAATTCAAGTAAAGGAAAATCTTCGTGAACATGTCCTTGCACGTCCGGACACATATCTTGGAAACTTTGTATGTGATGACTACAAAGTTTCTATCGTCAAAGGAGGTAAAATCGTGCCTGAAGTCGTCAATTACAATCCTGCATTTGAACGGTGCGTGATTGAAGTTGGAAGTAACTGTATTGACAATGTATGGCGTTCGAACCAATTTGGTGTAAGGTGTACAAGCATTCGTTTTGAATACACTGATGAGGGTGTATTGAGTTTTTGGAACGATGGTCTTACTATTCCAGTGAAACAAAGTCAGATCGAAAGTGTGCGTGGCATGTATAACCCAAGTATCGTATTTGGTGTCTACATGTCTTCGACCAATTATGATGACAATGAGAAGCGTCGCAGTAGTGGTCGTAATGGTTATGGGTCAAAAATTTGTAATACTCTTTCAAAGTCTTTTACAGTTGAGACACAAGACGAAAAGGCTGGTCTCTTTTTCTCGCAAACATGGTCGGATAACATGGCAAAATGTGGAAATGCATCTGTAACCAAGAAGAAGGGTACTGGATACACAAAGGTTACATGGCTTCCTGACTACAATCGCTTTAAGATGCCTGGTCTGACAGAACCTGTGATCGGATTGCTGAAAAAGTACCTTTATGACATTGCAATGTTGACGAAAATTCCAGTGTATTGTAACGGTGTACTTATTCCTGTCAAGAGTTTAGTCGATTATGCGCAATCTTTCTTACTTGCTCCAACTGAAGAAGTTTTGCATCTTCGAACAGAAAACTCTGAAGTTGTTGTCGTTCCACACCGTCCTCCATTCACTGTTGCTTTTACCAACGGTATTCCAAATCCTGATGGAGGTGTACACATCGATGTCTGGTCTCGTGCTATTTTTTCACCTTTGACAGCGAAGCTGAATCCGGCAGATGGTCCGAAGCTAACGATGGCAGAAGTACGAGCGTACTTTGCTGTGTTTGTGTCGTGTTCTCTTGATAATCCAAGCTTTACAAGTCAGGAAAAGTCAAAGCTTACCGCTCCGAAACCTGAAACCAACTTCAATCCAGTTCAACTCAATAAGATGATGAAGTGGGGTGTCATCAATAAGATTAAGGAACTACTTGAAAGCAAACAATTGCGCGCACAAAAGAAAAAGTTGGAAGGAGCTCGCACAGCGCATCCCAATGTAAAGAAACTTGAGGATGCTAACTTGGCTGGTACGTCTGAAGGAAGCAAATGCGTTCTTATCTATTGTGAAGGAGATTCAGCAAAGACGTTCGCAGTTGCTGGTATCGAACGAGGTATTGGCGAAGGAGATACCTTAAAGCAAGGACGAGACTTTTTTGGTATTCTACCATGTGGTGGTAAGATTCTAAACGTTCGAAATGCTGATGCTGAAAAGATCGGGGATAACGAAGGTATTCAAATGTTGATCCAATCTCTCGGTCTCGAAATTGGAATGGATTACACAATTGACAGTAATTACTATCGACTTCGGTACGGGAGTCTGATGATTGTTACAGATGCCGACGATGATGGTATTCATATCGAAGGATTGTGTCATAATTTTTTCCACACACTGTTTCCATCATTGACAAAGCGTTCTCCTCCGTTTATCACATCGATGAAAACACCTCTTGTTCGTGTCACGCTTAAGTCTGGAGAAGAAAAGGCTTTCTATCGTCAACAAGCTTTTAAGGATTTCCAGCAAGCACATGGAAACCTTCTCAAAGGTAAACCTCGTCATTTTAAGGGTCTCGGCACGAACAAGGACTCTGATGTAATTGACTGCTTCGGACGACGCATTATTCACTACGTAGATGATGACAAAGTTGATGAAAACATGGTAAAAGCATTCGGAAAGAAAGAGACTGCTGCACGAAAGGAGTGGATTACATCTTACGATCCCGAAGGTATCATGGTACTTGAAGATGAAAATGCCATCAATGTTCAGAGTACTTGTTCTGATTTCGTTGACACTGAGCTAGTTATTTTCTCGATTGCGAATTGTGCTCGTTCATTGCCTCATATGGTTGACGGTCTTAAAGAATCTCAGCGTAAAATTCTTTACACTCTATTGAAGCAAAAGCTTACATTTGACAAGCCAAGTCAAACTGTATATCGATTGAGTGGTGAAGTTGGTAGCATGTCTGAATACGTTCATGGTGACCAATGTCTCGCAGACACAATTACGGGAATGGCATGGGATTTTGTTGGAAGTAACAACATTCCGCTTTTGGTGTCAGACGGACAGTTTGGTTCCCGACTTGTAATGGGAAAAGATGCCGCAAGCGCTCGTTACATCCGTACTCACCAGCAGGAAATCATTCCTTATATTTTTCGTCAAGAAGATCTCCCCATCTTGGATTACATTCAAGGAGAAGATATGCTCATTGAACCAACCTACTATGTACCTGTAGTTCCTCTGATGCTTATTAACGGTATTCGAGGAGGTATTGGCACCGGGTTTTCTTCACGTGTTCCAGCGCATAACCCTTTGGATATTCTTGCATGCCTTCGTGTTTGGATTCGAGACAATCTAGAAAGTCTTGACACGACTGGTAACATTGTTCTTTCCGACCTGCCTGAAATTTCTCCTTGGTATCAAGGGTTTACTGGAAAAATCCAAAAAGAAAAAGGAAAGTATATCAGTACCGGTGTGATTGTTAAGCCGAATGATACAACGACAGAGATTCTTGAGTTACCTATCGGAATGGCAACAGATAAATTTCGCGCCAAGTTGGTAAGCCTTCGCGAGTCAGGTAAAATTATTGACTTCAAAGATTACTGTAGTAAAACTCGTGTACACTTTGTTGTTTCAGAATACTCTGAAGGATTTACATGTACCATTAAGAACCTTGGATTGACATCTTTCTTGCCTACTACTAACATGGTAGCTTTCAATTCAGATGGAAAGATTCATCGTTACACAAGTGTTGATGAAATCATTTACGAGTTTGCACAAACTCGTCTAAAATGGTACAGTAAACGAAAGAATCACATCATTGCCGACTTGAGGAAAAAGCTAGTCTCCTCAACAGCAAAGCGTCGTTTTGTGGAAGAAATCATTAGTGATAAAATCAAGGTGTATCGAAAGAAACGCAGCGAAATCATTGCAATGTTGGAAGAAGGAAAGTATCCGTATCAGGATGATACATATGAATATCTCTTGAAAATGCCTATTGATAGTTTTACTGAAGATATGATTACTAAACTCGATGGTGTAATTGATCGACTTAACGCAGAGTTGAAGTTAACAGAAGATACAACTACACGACAGATGTGGTCAAAGGAGCTTGACGAGTTTGAGGAAGCATACAAGCGCTATCAGGAACGATGGGCTATCAATGAAGAGTTACTCAATTGCGGTAAAGATCGCAAGAATCGAGGTACTGGGAAAGTTGGAGCTGGGAGATCTAAAAAGATTGCTAAGACTGCGCGCAAACCTGTAAAGAAGTAGGAGAGATAGAAAAGGTAGCACGAACGATGAATAAAAGTAATACTCCTAGGAGTATTACTTAAATATAAGAAAGATAAAGAAATGGATTCTACTACTAAGAAGATTAAATTAACACGTAAAACAGTCGCGAAGACGACTGTCAGAAGGGATGAAGATACTACCTCAACTGCAAAGAAACGAACATATGATGAATATCTCCAGGATCATGTCAACGATTCTCCACGCACCCTTATTAAAGTTTTGTATAAGAGTAGAGAATGTAGTTATATTAGTTAACCATAAACAACCTTGATTAAAAGGGGTTATATTAAATCCCTAGGGATTTAATATGTATTCTTTTTTTTTTTTGAAAGTCATCGATCAGTACGGGCGCATCTCATCACGTGAGATAGTAGTGTACTTGTACGGAAACTCGAAAAAGGGATGACCAATCTGAGTTGCCGCAAAAGGAACAGCGCGAGTCTTTGCGAAAGACCGGTAAAAGGTGCTCGGATGCATGCTGTAAGTTGCCTTAACAGACTTTTCGATCTTTGCAATCTCCGTTACCTTGCTTGGCGAAACTTGAATCTTCGACTGAACACCCGACAGCACTCCTTGGCTAAGCATGCGGAAAGTGTACAAGATAGACATTTTGAGAGAGGAGAAAAAGAGAAAAAGAGAGGAGAAAAAAGAGAGAGTAGAAAAAGAGAGGAGAAAAAAGAGAGGAGAAAAAAGAGAGAAAGTGAAGGAGAAAGTGAAGAAGAAAGTAGGTGATTTTCCCTCCTTTTATTTTTTAAAAACTCAATTTTTCGTTTTCAAAGAACCATATACCTGGAATACCTGTCATTTCTTCTACAGCGTACACGATATTTTCTACAACATCTTTTTTCCCGTACTGTTCAAACATTTTATTAATATTCTTGTTTACGTGGTATACAATAAATTCAGCATAACATTCACGGTATTCTAACTGATATGAACCCGCAATTTCTTCTTCAGAAGCTTCTTGAAGAGCTAAGTTAATATGGTAACATAAAGAAGCTTGAAGTTGCTTTTTAAAGGGGATCTTGACTGAATATTTTTCATCAAATCCTTGGAGAGTATTTATTAACCTATTGACATAACCAGAACTGCAGAGCCCGTTCATTTCTGTAAATTCTTCTTCAAGTCGAGAAACTAGTTCTTTTGCATTCGGAGAAAGATCAATATATCGGCACAAGGCAATGAAAAGTTTCATAATTGTAAATCCTCCTTTAAAAGATGTGTTGTCAATCTTAGCTCGAGTTAAAATATCATCAAGATGTTTAATCGGTCCAAATTTCTTAAGTGATTCAAGAGCAAAATCTAATTCTGATTTCTCTTCAAAATATTCTCCTTCTTTTGGTTCGAGATCAAACTTATTTTCTTTATACCACGATAGAAGTTCTATTGACGCGTTTAATGTTTCTTCAACAATATCTTCGTCGTGTGCATTTTGCTCATTGCTATATAAATTAACCGCTTTTCCTTTTGTTTCTCCGTACATCATTTTACGATGAATATCCTTGACTTCGATGTTCTTTGGAAAATGTCGTATAAGAACGTCTAAGAGGTTACATTGTTGATCGTAATCTTTTGTTTTCTTAATCCATTTCAAAAAATGTGTTGTGATATCATCATAAGGAGTAGATTGAATTAATTGTACATCATTTAACATTTGCAAGATAAAGAATCTTTCTGGGTGACGATTGAAAAAGAAATGTTCACAGATATAGCGCAAAGCATGTTCATTGTTATAGTGAATGTAGAGACCTTTAAGAACAATATTGTTACATTTCTCTATTGGTTCAAATAGAGCATCACAGATATAAGGGATGTCATTCTTTTTTGCTCGGTAAAATACATGAATTTTCCGATAAAGCCATTCAGCTAAAACAAGCTTCATTTCCGAAGGTGCATCCACATCACGTATAAATGCTATTACATTTTCAAGATCCTTTTTGAATGTGAGAGTGTTTATAAATTTACACCGTTCTAAAATGTCGTAAAAAATATCGTTATAGTCTTTACTCGGAACCTCGTTACTCGGAACCTCGTTACTCGGAACCTCGTTTACCTCCCCTGCTTCCTTCCAGACTGACTCGTCCTTCTTTTCTTCTATTTCTAACCCTCCAATGTGATAATATGAATTGGTGCTAAAGTAATTCTTTGTCTCTTGGTAATAGCTATCAGTTGATGAAAGTGGAAGGGGTTTAGGAGGAGTTGAGGGTTTAGGAGGAGTTGAGGGTTTAGGAGGAGTTGATGAAAGTGGCAAAGGTACAATTGCTTTTTCAACAGGATAATATACATTTTCTTTACAAGGAGGTGTAGGAGGAGTGGATTCGATAGGAGTGGATTCGATAGGAGTGGATTCGATAGGAGTGGATTCGATAGGAGTGGATTCGATAGGAGGAGGCGTAGAAGAAAGACGAGGAGGAGTAACTTCATCCTCATTGTAAAGTTTATCAAGTCTATATTTACTGTTTTTTAAACCCATTTCTGTAATACTTATCTACTTTTAAGTGACATCGCAAGTTTAATATGATTGAATCATACGAGTAAAAATGAATTATAAATATTGATTATTTAAGAGAAAATAATGACGCGCAACCACTCTCTCGGTAAAGCTAATGCTAGTACTAACATGGATCTGTTAGTTTCTGAAGAATCGATTCATGAATTTAAACATGATAATGCATTATTTTTCTATCAAGGTAAACATCTAACAATCATTGAACTTAATGATTGGGACGCTATTAAAACATATATTGGCGGAAATAAGTTAAATTTGACAATCAAATGCGCAGTCATCTCTCTTGCTATTTCATCTGGATACAATACATTTTACATCGATAAGGTTATTAGCGCTTCGAAGACGACTCAAGGTTCTACTCAAGAACCTATTCAGTCAGCTGAAGTAAAGAAAGACATAATCGACAAATATAGAAAAATTTCTTCTGGAACACATGGCGTGGTTTACCATCTTACCTTTTTCAATGTTGTATTGAAATATTATACACATAACGATATTATGTTTATGGAGCTTTCTATTTATGAACTTATTCAATCTGCTTATGAAAATCCTGAAGAAATGGGGCTTCCTATTCTTCTTGGTCATGGTAGCAATTATATTTTAATTCCTTATTACCCAAGGACTTTGAAACATCGAGAGAAAGATGAGATTTATAATAATCTTGGCAAAAGTATTTATAATCTACATGTTTTAGGTGTTGTACATCGTGACATCAAGTTTTCAAATGTAATGGTAAAGGATGAAACAGTTCCTATTCTTCTCGATTTTGGTCTTTCGACATGGAAGGTAGCAACATCTCATCGTCCTCCTGGTACTTCCATTCAAACAATGTGGTTTCGCGCACCTGAAGTCGCAAATGATAGGAAACGAAAATTTCCTACAGATTATCCAAGCGATTGGTGGTCATACGGAATTATTTTAGTATCAAAGGAAACAATGCTAATTACTTCAATGACAAATAAAGAATTGCTTCACGATTTGAATATGTTGTTTTCAAATGGTAAAGAAATCCCTCAACTTGAAAAGAAATACGAAAAGTGTCAAGGATTTCTCCATAAAAATCCAGATAAAAGGTTATCAGGTTCAGAATACTTTAACATTCCAAGTATTACAACAGAAATGATGTTACAATATATTCCTGTTGCTGATAAAATTTTTGATGTACTTCTCACTCCTAGTAGCTATTTACCTTTACATGCAAGTAGCTGGACTGAATATTTCACCGCGATTGATTTCTTATACTATCTTCCAGAAGAAGAGGCACTCGACTTAGCACATATTGTTATTGGAGGTAGTGTAGGTAAAGATAATTTCGACGCTTCTTATTATTTTTCTAAACTGGAAGGTAATATTTTAAGGTTAAATACCTTTAGTATTTTAGCTATGAAATATCCTCTTGAAAAGATTGTGTTTCATTGTTTTGTTCTCAGTCTAGAAGGAGTACATTTTTCTCATCAAGCACAGGCAAAATGGATTGAAAAGAATTTTCTTATCGACTCTGCTACTACTTCCTGTGAAGAGGTGGTAGTAGAAGAGGTAGAAGAAGTGGAAGATCTGGAGAGTTTAGAAATTAAAAAGCATTATTTTAACCTTGTGTCATTTGCAAAGACATTTGATGTGAAGAGATTAGGCTATGTAGAAGAAGATATCGAATAAGTATATAATTATCCCTAGGGATATTATATTAAGAAGCTTCACGAGGAAGTTGCTTGTATGCTAGGAGAATAGTATTCAAATCGACTGAAGACATTAACATCCTTTTACAACAGTACCTTTCAATTTTGAGAAGATCAAAAATTTCTGGAAACTCTTTCCCTTGACATAGAAAGTTTTCAATTCGCGTTTCAAACGCACCAATAACTTTTCCACATGTAAAGCAACGAACAGGAATAGGCATTTATTTTTTTATAAAAGTCCTCTTTTTTGTTTCAATTTTAGAAAAGGACTTAAAGAAAGTCTCGAAAGAGAGGTTAAACTCGTGGAATAGCTCGACACTGTGGACATGTATTTTTCACCGAAAACCATTGACGAAGACAATTACTATGATACATATGTCCGCAATGGAGAGATATAAGTCTATCTTCAGTCACAAAATCTTCTAAACAGATTGAACATTTTTCCTTACTCGGGTTCTCCTCGTTCGAGTTCTCTTCGTTCGAGTTCTCTTCGTTCGAGTTCTCCTCGTTCGAGTTCTCCTCGTTCGAGTTCTCCTCACGTAAGTTCGGTAGTAATGTTTCTGCTGGTACTTCTTCTAAACGAGATAAAATTTCTCTTGAAAGAGGAGTTGGACGAGATTGATGGTTAAGTAAGGTTCTGTTTACAAACTCATTGAATTCATCATCCCCTTCAGTTCTTTCCGCTCTTTCCGATAATATGGCACGTGCAATACTATCGCGCAATTCGAGAATACTTGGTAAACGACGAGTTTCTGGATTTAAAAATAACAATTGTACAGAACTTCTTGGACGAAGAGTTTGAGGAAGGGATGGTGCTAAACGCGGATCTCTTTGACGAGGAGTTTGAGGAAGTGGCGGAGTTAAACGAGGATTTTGAGGAATATTAAACAAGTTGTCAGACGGAGCTTCATCCCTTCTAATGATAGTGTATGAAGTAGCACTATCCCGAATAGCTGTTAACTTCACTTCAGGACGATGATTAAAGATAATGTTCGCAATTGTTACACTATTTCTCGAATTTGACATCTTTAAAGAGTTTATACTTTTTAAAGAATTTATTCTTTTAAGCTTGATTGAGCCTAGGATTATGCGAAAAACATTTTTGACATAATCCGAGATAACGTAAACCACCTTCAATAAATCGTCTCTCTGAAACCATTACTTCATTACAGTACATACATACACCGAAGTTAATAGAGTCAATAACTACAAATCCTTTAAGTGTCAATTTGCGACACAGTTCTCTAATAAGGGTATGAGTAGTATTTTGTAAGTCTAAATACGTTTCTGTAACGATAAGAATTTTTTGTGGAACTACATTTAGTTTTACACAAGCATACGCCCATTGTTCATTAAATTTAAATAAATCTAGTGAAAACTGAGGGCTATCTCCAATAATCCAATCAGGAAATAATCGTTGAGCATATTGTACGATTGCATTTGGTTCTTCAGGAATTTGAGCAATGAGATTAGCTACGTTTGAGGGATCTGAATGAGTAGACACAGTTCGTCGAGGAAACATTTATATATTAAATGGTTTGTTTAACTCATATTCACGACCACCATGAAAACCAACCTTTAGTCACAACTTCAGGTACAGTCGTAGTCACAGGAACAACTTCAGGTACAGTCGTAGTCACAGGAACAACTTCAGGTACAGTCGTAGTCACATCGTCATTCAAAGGAGTCTCTGTAGAAGGGAGCGGAATTTCGAATAAAATCGAAGGAATAGAAATGTTCTTCACCTCTACTTCAGACTCTTGCGAGTGCTGAGACTCTTGCGAGTGCTGAGACTCTTGCGAGTGCTGAGACTCAAGAAATTTAAGCTGTTTAGCTAAATCTTCTACTGTCTCATTTAATTGACGGTTAATCTTTTCGAGTCGTAAATTTTCCTTAAAAAGAGTAGAACTCTTATCCTGAGATAATAAGAGCTTCTTTTTTAATTCTGTATTCTCGGCAATTTGTTGCCGAAGACTGGACCGAAAATGGCTTAATTTCTTTGATTCTTCTGACATTTATTAGTACAGTCAATATCTTTTCTTATTCATTTTTAAACTCGTAATTCGTCAACCCCTCTTAATTTTTCCATTTTCATCTGAGTAAAAAACACGAATTTTTTTCTTATCGATGAAGTTTTGACAATTACAGCACGGCTTTGAGTGTTTAAGTCGTCCGTCTCCTATACGAATAACCAAAAGAGTAAGGTTATTCCTAAGTCTTGGTGGCACAGAATAATATGCTGAAATTTCAGCATGGAAAGAACATCCTGTAATACCGTTATAGTTTAGAGCAACGTTCTAAATATAGCTCCATGTTAGCGTGAGTAGCCCAGTTGTTGTAACCCTTTCCAATGACACGACCACGCTTGTTCAGAACCACACATCCATGTTGATGCTTTTGAGGAGAATTCTTAGCCAAACGCATTGCCAGATTGATATGACTGTTAAACTTGTTGGTACGCATGGTTGAAACAGGTGGATTGAGGTAAAAGATGAGTATGTGAAGCAATTAAAAAATTTACAATAAAATTTATCTGTAATTCAATTTTTGGAAGACCGGAAGGCTGGAAGATCGCTTTAAAGAATCTCAAAATTGAATTTATCTTTAAGCGAATAGAATTATAAAAAATTGACATGGACGCTACTACTTTTAACACTCTCTCTTCTGACCTTTCCTCTTCTGACCTTTCCTCTTCTGACCCTTCCTCTTCTGACCCTTCCTCTTCTGATCTCTCTTCGTCTGTTCCTTCTACTGTAGCTCTTGTCGAGCAATCTTCAACTCCGTCGAACACTCCTATGACTACTCCGGCTACTCCTAATGAACCAGTAACACCTGATCTCGATCTAAGTGATACTGAGGCTCATGTTGAGTTTTCATCCCAGTCTCAGCCCCATCCCGATCCTATCGTTTCGTGTACTTACGATATGAGTGCATCGTATCAACGTCTACAAGATCTTGCTCAAACTCCTGTGATTACTTTGAGTCAAGTTAAGAGTTTACCTAAGGTTGATTTGACCGATGAACTCGACGATCTTCAGATGTACTGTTACTCTCGTACATGTGACGTAGGTAATGCTGATAGCATTACCCAAGACACTCGAGGTGTAGTTTTTGATGGTGATAAGCTTGTATCTCGAGCTTTTGGTTATACTCCTATGTACTCCACAAGTCCTGAGTATTCACCTGTTCCTGACGACATTAAGCAATTCATTTCTGAAAATTTGAACGAATGCAAGGTGTACCCTTCTTACGAAGGAGCGTTAATCCGAGCGTTCAATCATAACCAAAAGTGGTATCTCACGACTCATCGTAAGCTTGATGCTTTTAAGAGTTATTGGGGTAGTCGCAAGTCTTTTGGTCAGATGTTCCTAGATGGTCTAGAGTCGTTTCGTTTGACCTGCCCAGAATTTGCTTACTCTGGTGAAATTGAATCTTTTTACCAGATGCTAAACCCTTCGCGTCAATATGTCTTTCTTGTAATGAACACGATGGAAAACCGTATTGTTTGTATGCCTCCATCACAACCTTGTACGTTTCATGTAGCCACATTTGACAATGGTGTTCAAGTTGATGAACCAATCCCGGGATTCCCAACTCAACATCCTATTTCAGGTCTGGAGAGTTATGATCAAATTATTGATCTAGTAAATAACTCGAGTCCTTTCCAATGTCAAGGAGTTGTTGTTTTCATGCCGAACGGTAAGCAGGTAAAGATTTGCTCCTTTTCGTATATGTCGCTTTTTGCTTTGCGTGGAAATGAAGCAAGTGTGATGTTTCGTTATCTTCAAATTCGAAAGTTTCATGGAGATGAATTTCATATTCTCTATCCTGAACACTCTCATAACTTTTCCATGTATGAAAGTGCTTTGCAACAGGTAGCAACTGATATTCTTCAAGCTTACCGCAAGAGGTTTATCAATCGAGAACAAGTTGTTCTACCTCAAGAAGAATTTAGGGTAATGTCAGAGTTACATACATGGTATAAGTCTCAACGCTCTACTGGAAATAAGTTGAAGGTAGGATTTTCTGATGTACAACGAGTACTAAATGCGAGTTCACCAACAGCTCTGAATAAGATGATTCGCCGAGTTCTTAAGATTGCCAAGACTCATGTACCTCAAGTTGGCACTGAGGTTGAATAACGAAGTTGAAGGGTAAAGAATAAAAGAATAATAACCCTTGGGTTATTATTCAATAAACTTTAACAAGTTATTAAAACTGATTTAAAGTGGAAATTGATTGTTGTAATCAAACCCAAATGTCCACTCCTTCCTCGCCTTCTTTTAAGGCTTCCCAGCCTATTCAGCCTTCTTTTTACACTAAAATTTCCAAGCTCGTTGATTTCAAAGGTCATGAAATTTTTGTTCTTGGATATGTTTCTGCAATTCGATCAGGTAAGAAGCTAACATTTCTTGAAGTTCGGTATGGAGAACATCAAGTTCAAGTTGTTGCAGAGAGTTCAACACTTCCGAAGTTGACTGTCTCTTCATACATCGAAGTGAAGGGAATTGTCACTCTACTTCCTGAAGATAAGCGTAGTACGCTTCCAGTCGAAATTGGAAAAGCTGAGATTCGAGTATTGAGTCTTGCAGATGAAAGTACTCCAAGCAAGTGTCCTCCAGATGCTTCAGTTGAAGTTCAACTTCTTCAACGTCATTATTACTTTCGCGATGTTGATTTTGCAAGGAAGCTTCGACTTACCGATCGACTCCTTCAAGCATTCCGTTCTCATTTCCAAGAAATTGGCGCAATGGAAATTCTTGTTCCGCTCCTTACAGGAGTCCAGTGTGAAGGAGGTGCAACATTGTTTAAACTTGAACATCCCGGAAAGTCATCTCTCACTCCAATGACTGCATTTTTGACGCAGTCATCACAGTTTGCTCTTGAAATGACTCTTCCAGGTGTGGGTGATACTTATTGTATTGCCTCTTCATTCCGTGCTGAACATTCTCATACTCGTCGCCATTTGACTGAATTCACTCATGTTGAATGTGAATGGGGAGGTATTCTGAGGTTTGAGTATCATCTCGACAAGCTACGTCATTTGATGCAAAGTGTTGTTTCAAAGTTCCTTGTCTTGGCTGAAAAGGAATTGAAGGAGTGTGGAAAGTTTGAAAGGGTTTCTGAACTTTATGAAATGACCAAGGATATCCTTGTGTTGGAACACAAGGATGCAATTGTAGAACTTCATCGTCTTGGTATTACTCGAGATGACGGGACACCTTTTGAAGAACGTGATGATATTCCTGAAAAGCAGGAACGAGAACTGATTGATAAGATTGGAAAGATTGTCTTTCTGACTAAGTTTCCTCGTGAATTCAAGTCATTCTACATGGCTCTTGATCCTAAAGATCCGACTCGTGTTCTTGGCTGTGATGTTGAAGTTCCAGGTGTTGGTGAAATCATTGGAAGTGGTGTTCGTGAATCTGATGTAAAGATGCTTGAGGAACGTCTTCTTGAACAGAAGCTTAAGCCTGAAGATTATTCTGAATACTTGGATTTGCGCGCAAGCGGATTTGGAATGACAAGTGGAATGGGTCTTGGTTTGGGTCGAATGTTGTGCTGGCTTCTTGATATGAAGAGTATTCGTCTTGTAACCGCGTTTCCTCGTTTCCCTGGCTATCTCCGTCCGTAAAGAATAAAGGGGTTTAACTCCTAATAAGAATAAAAACCTTCGGGTTTTTATTAACGTTTTTACAGTATCGTATACTAAAAACCTGACTTCATAATAGAAATGAAATCAATCGTGTTTATTTCTTCTCAGAATTCAATCGAGGTTCAAAGTCTTTCCAAAGTTTTGAATTCGATATACTCTGTACACTCTGTGTCGCTAGATACATGTACACAAAATACATTAAGCATAGACGAATTTGTCAACAATAGATGGGACTATATTATAGTTGTCAATGATTACAACTTATTTCTAAGTCTTCCTCTCCATTCAACTAAAATATTTATTTGGAAAACTCATACATTTCAACATCCAATTGTAGTAGGAGTTGATTTATCAAATGGTTATCTTCTTTCCAATCTAGTTCATGATGGAATTATTAAGTCGTCAGAATGTATCGACGGAGAAGGGATAATTTTAGATAGTACACAAAAATGGTTAACATTTTTAGATGTTCCTTCTCCTATCCCTTCAATCCCTTCTTCTATCCCTTCTGAAAAGATTACGATAGGATTAAGATGTAATTGGACCAAAGATTTAATAAGTAATTGGAAGAATTTAGTTCCGCCAAATTTCCCATTCACCTTAGTGAATGGCGATGGGAATTATACATTTATTTTTAACGGATGTGACAGAGAACCTGTCGATGGGGATATACTTACTACAATGGAACCTGAATGCAACAGATGGCATATTCCTGCTATATGGAGAAGTAAACCTCGTTCAATTCAAAGAAACATGATAGAATGGCATTTATCCTTACCATGGAAAGAGTTAGAAAAACCTGTTATTAATAAAACTAAGGAATTATCTGCTATTATTTCAGGTGAGAATAGATTAGAAGGACACCGAAAAAGATTGGCATTAATATCATATCTCGACGATAAGTATAACTATGATTTATACGGAAGATATCCTCATAAGCTCTCGAACTATAAAGGCAATCTTCATGTTAAAGATCCGGGAACGCTTCCGTATAAATATCATATTGCTATTGAAAACTGTAGCGAAAATGGATACTTTACAGAAAAGATAGTTGATGGAATTTTATCAGAATGTTTATGTTTTTACTGGGGTTGCCCTGATATCGATCAATATATTGATTCAAGAGCATATATACGTCTTCCATTAGATAATTTCCAAGAATGTTTACAGATAATATCTGAATCTATTAGAAATAATGAATGGGAAAAGCGATTGAAATTTATTCGTAATGAAAAATGGAGGATTATGAATGTCTGGAGTATATTTCCAACTATTCAAAGGTATATTGAAGAACAGAGATAATAGGAGAAAGAGTATTACGGAAGAGAATTATCTGGTTCTTTTGATTCAATTGTAGAATGTAAAGGATCTGGATCGAATAAATGAGGATATCCTTTTTTTACTTCAGCTAAGCGTGCAACAATTTGTTGAAGTAAAACATCTAAATCGCATGTAAACTTAGTATCATCAGAATATGTATCTTTAAGGTTAAATAGCCCGCTCTTAGCTTTTAACAAGTCTGTCACAATAATTTTACATTGAATGATGTCATTTTCCTTGACTGATGTGATATTATGAGTTAATATTTCAAACGCCCTTGAAATGATTTCCCGAATAAGTTTTAAGGTATTATTTCTATTATCAGGAGTAATCCATGAACGTTGCAAACGAGTAATCCAACCATCTTGTTGGAAAGTCATAGATCGACAATTAATTTTATTTCCCTTGGGAATATGCCCAAGGAATTTTAATCGACTTAAAATTTCAGGCGTTGATTCCATTACTATAGTTTGAAATTCTCCTTCCCTTTTAATTAATGAAAGAAGATATCGAGATGGTAAAAAATATCCATTGTACATTGATGATAATTGCATTAGCGATTAACTGTGAAGTGCTCTTGAAAATTGATATATTTAATAAGAATAAATTTTTAATTAAAATGTCCCTTAATCGTACATGGTATATGCAACTCAGTAAAGCTAACTTCATTAACTTAACTACTGTAATGAAGAACAAGTTTCCTGGAAATATCATCTATGAACTCGGAAACGCAAAGATGAGCATTCTTCCCAATGTTGGAGATATGGTTATTGTCTTAGGAAATAAACACAGGGTCACGAATGGGATTATTATTGATAGTTTTAATTCAGATACAGGACTACAGTATGTAGTAGCACTTGGTGAAATTAACCCCGTAGCAAATGGAATGTTTTTCCGGAAAAACTGGACTCTCAAAATTGAAAATTTTGGGAAATAATGGTGAGTTCTTTACTTTTATTCACCCTTTGCGCTCCCCACTCCCTCTTCTCATGAACATTCTTCCAAAAATTTATGTTGTTCACATCACCTCGGGATCAGAGGAATCTATAGATCCCTTGGAAAGTAAATCGGAGATGTATACCGTTGTTCGAGACAGTGATAAGAACACTCGAGTATACTCTAAAGGAGTTCGAATTCTAGAAGGCAAAATGAAGGAGCTAATGGACAGTTTTATGGAAACTGAGTTAGCCGGAAAACCCGCGAGAGACTGGAACGACCGGAAAAACTGCATTACGATTTGTCCTTGCACGGTTTTTCATTGTAAACAAACTGCGCGTATTCTCGAAAGTACTATTCGGGTAGATTGTCCTTTCTGTCAAGAAAAGGCTTGGCACTATTGGAGGTAGTGAAAGAAGCGAATACAGAATATTTATTTCCCTTGGGAAATAAAATTGATTAAATTCTAAGTTCTAAACTAAAAATTAGAACTTAATATGTCAAATCTTAGCGAACGCCTTCTGGCAGGTGTCCAGAACATGCTTACCAAGCGCCGTTGGAATTCTACCATTCCACCAATTTCGCCGTACCCTCAGTCTAAGCTTATCGAACTTGAGTCGAAGATCGGAAATGTTTACATGACTCAAGACACTGAAGAAAAAGTACTATTGTTCATTCCTTCAATTGTGGATGGAGTTCTTGAAAAGATAAAGAATGAACAAACACATTACCTTTACTTTTTGATGGAACATCACGATTGTTCGCACGCAATTGTCCCATATTCTTCACTGGCGCCACAAGCATCAGAGGTTTTAAAGAGTCACTCTTTTTATACCGTTGAGTTGTTTCCGTACAAGAGTTTACTTTTTGATGCTACAGTTCATAAATTTGTTCCACCTCATACATTGTTATCGGAACAAGAGGCAAAATTTGAGCTTGGTACTATCAAAATCAGTGAACTTCCTTTTATTTCAGTTGATGATGTAGTTGTTCGCTTTTTTTCTTGGAAAAAAGGTAGTGTTATTCGTATTCGACGAGATGAAGGCGTCGTATACAGGGTTGTTTCATAAGAATAAATTCCCGCGGGAATTTTATTAAAGCCACGTTTAGAAGTATAAATGAACGAATCTACAATTGGAAAGATTGTAAAAAACTTAATTTTAACACATACCGATAAAGATGGGATCTTTCATAATATTCTTGACCATTTTGAGATGGTAAAAATGATTGATTATGATGGAACTCAGGGTAGGGTGGGTATTTTACAACATAAACAAACAAAGTGCAATCTAGTTTTTAAAATACCTTTAGATCCAGGTTTTAGTGTGAGGCATGAATATTTAATTATGAAATCTATTTCGGGTTCAAGGAAGTTTATTCCAAACTTCCTTGAAGTTTACGGAATAATTCAAACATTTGTCTTACCAGATAGTGATTCTCCTTTTCATATTCAAAAAGGAGACTCTTCATTTCTCTGTGATGTTTTATTTACTGAATATATCGAAGGATCTATAACCTTTACTGAAAGAGCTTTTTCGTATAACTCTAAAATTATTTATTCTCTCATCAGACAGGTTCTTTTAGCAATCGAAATAGGAAAGAGAAAATATGGGTTAGTTCATTATGATCTTCATACAGATAACATTCTCATTAAGAAATGTCCCCGAGATTCATTGTTCTTATATAACATGGGAAACACAAAAACTATTCTTCCAACTTATGGTGTATACCCTGTGGTTATTGACTTTGGATTTTCATACTTGAAAGGGATCCCTTCTGGTACAAGGGTTAGCAGAAGTATCGGGAGCACTGAAAAGACCGTGCAGAAGTTTCCACTTTACTCAAATATGTCTCATACGGATGGTGGTTACCTCGCATGCTTATTTGATCCTTACTATGATGCTAGGGTATTTTTAATGAATATTTCGAAAGATCTCGCCGAATTAAATACTCAAAGGGAGAAGAGTTTTAGGGAGAAAGTTCTTGCATATTATAACCATCTTTCAATCGATACAGCACGAGGATGGGATATCCGAAAAGGACAGTATTCAGCAGCTGAAATGGTTATATTTACTATTCTTGAACTTGAAAAGGAAGAGAATATTTTTACGATTTTCAGTGATGATGGATACCAATGCGTAACTATTCTTCAATCTTTAATCGAGTTACCTTTAAAGAATAAAAAGAATGGAGATTTTCGTCCACACTACCGACTATTTATCCGAGAGTTTATGAAATTGGTAGAAAAGACTGTTCGCTCAAATCATAACAAGTTACTTCTTTTAGTTCAATTAGTTGAATCAGCTCGTAAAAGTCGTGATATTTATGATAACGATAAAGAAGAAGGTGTACGTTATTTTCGACGAAATTTCTTGCATTACATTGATAAATCTCTATCTTTTTACCAACCTTCTGACAATGTAGACTATAAAATTATCCTTGAGAATATGTATAACATGGCAGATTGTATGGAGACTATTTACTATCGAGTGATGAAAGATTTAATTAAGATGAAAAAAGAGCAGTACAAGAAACCAGTAGAAAATATGGAAATTTACAATATGGTTGATATCTATTACTCAACTGAATATAAATTGACCCCAACATCAACAGTATACGTTTGGGATATTGAAAAAGAGATGTCTCGGACAGTGACAAACTTTAGTGAAAAGTTTTGTCACGATTTTAACGAAACAAAGAATAGGAATAGGGCTGATTTAATGTGGAATTATAAAGGTGCGAGTGAACTCGAGGAGTGAAGGGATATAAAAATTAAATACCTAAAAAGGTATTTAATTATACTAATTCTAGTTATACTAATTCTAGTTATACTAATTCTACAGACGATGTAGACGATGTAGACTCTGCAGGTATTAAAGACGACTTTCCATCAAAATTGCGAGATGTATAAACATCTAAAACAGTTGCACTTGGTTCGCCTTGAGTATCTACCCAACGAGGTAACCAAAGATATGGAATTACACCTCCTTGACCGGGATAATATTGTTCAAAAATAGAGCGATACCATTTTTCTTCTCCTGTTCGAGGAGTAAGATGAGATGTGTTACAGTTTGAAAGAGAGAGTGCATCTCCATGCTGTTTCAATTCATCTTTCCATTGGGTTGAAACCGCATCACTAAATGCTGCCTTTGTACGCCAAAGTAAATGTTCCGGTAAAAATCCTCTGAAAGAATTACGTAAGTGATACTTTTCGATTCCAGTTGATTTAGCAGAAGTGTATACATCTGTAGCGAGTGTGTCTACTACAACATTCTTATCAAGAAAAGGTACGCGTAGTTCAAGTCCGAATGCACTGATAGTTCGGTCAGCACGTAACCCATCAAATAGATGAATATCTTCAGTAAGACGTTTCCTTTCTTTATCGAACTCTTCTTTGCTTGGAGCGTAATGAAAATATAAATATGATCCATTAATCTCATCAGATCCTTCTCCACTTAATACCACTTTAACATTTGTTTTGTTTCGAATATATCTAGCTAACATCCACATTGGGGTACTTGCACGTACAGTAGTTGTGTCATAACTTTCAATTGCTTTAATCACATGTGGAATAGATTCAATTCCTTTATCTATACTTGGAATGTAAATATGATGAATATACCTATCTCCGTGAATACTTTGTAGATATTTAATCACTTCTCGAGAAGCAACAACATCAGGTGCATCAAATGAAAATCCTGTTGTAAAGACAGTAATTTTCTCTGTTTTAGGAATTAAACGGGAAGCAATACTTAATATTAAACTACTATCAAGACCTCCACTTAGTAAGAATCCAATTGGTACTTCAGAGTTAATCCTATCCTTTACAGCATCAATGAGAGATTGCCGTGCGTGTTGAGGATATCCTTTATATTTTAACGGATATTGAAATGTATTTTTGTCAAAAAGAGAATAAACATATATAATTCCAGGTTTTACTTGAACTCCTTTAGAATGTAATGCTTTGATCCCTTTTAATTCAGAACAGAGAGTAAAATATTCATCATCTGAAATAAATAATGGTCGAACTCCGGTGTAATCTCGTCCATAGATAACATTTCCAAGTCTTGTGTCAAAAATAACAAAAGCATATTCTCCAGAAAGTTCATGTAATTGGTTGGTGTCACTTTGGAGATATAACCATAAAATTACTTCACAGTCAGATTGTGTCTTACATTTCAAGTTATACTTTTCCCTCAATTCATGATGGTTATAAATTTCTCCATTACACATTACGTATACTCCATTTGAATAAAAAGGTTGTTCACCATTGGAAACACCTGTGATACTTAACCTGTTAAATATCATTGATATACGATCAGATTGAAAATCAAATGATTTCACAGTTGTTGAAGTTGGACCTCGGTGTTTAATAGTTTCGACAGACTTTAGCCCATCTGGATGGGTTGTAAAAGTAATACCGCACATTTATAGTTACTAGTTAAACTTTATATAGGTACCATGAGGTAGTCTGTATCACGAACTACCTCGAATAATCCTATACTTTCTCTACCAGGGATAATAAACGTATCTTTATTATATATCTTTTTCCCGGTTTGACTCGGAATATTGATATGAATATTTTTGTATGTATCATAAATTCGGTATTCAAAATTATCATCAGTATAAGGAAAGACACTCCGTTGTTCTAAATTATAGACTGTATCATCTGTAGGACTTACGGATAAAACAACACCTACTTTCTGCCAACGGTTTGTATAGGTATTCTCAACAGGTGTATAAAATTTAATAGGCGTATCTAAACCTCTTTGATAAGGAATTTCAGCTCGGTGATACTCTCCTCCTTGATATTCTGGATTCCGGTAGTCTACATTCCGGTAGTCTACATTCCTGTAGTCACCGTGTCTATTGACTTGTCGAGTTAAATCAAGATGCCTTTTTGATAGATCAGCAATATGATTCTTAAGTGTAGTATATTTGATCACACTATTTCTTTTGTTTGTGAAATACGTGATGAAAAATGTCATACATACTACAATACATAATGCGATACAAAACGTGAAAATGGTAATGTTCATCTTTTATTCTAAAAGTGAAATAAAAGTTTTAGTTGTTTTAAAAACTCCAAAATGGGTATCAAAAATTTCCATCAATTTGTTAAAAAGCATGCGCCTCATGTTTACAAGCAGACTCATCTCAGTGAGTATGCTGGTATGAGTTTTGCTGTAGACATTTCAGGGCTAATTTACAAGTACAAAATTCTAAACAAGGATAGGTGGTTAGATTCATTTATCTATCTTATTCTTGCTCTCCGTCGAAACAGGATTCATCCAATTTTTGTATTTGATGGTGAAGCTCCAAAGGCAAAGGATAACGAAAAAACAAAACGCAGTCAACTGCGTAAGCAGTTGACAAATAAGGTTTTCAGTC
>Ga0209770_10000264_pt1 | contig 30660 bp, 26 predicted proteins | sample LauGreSu1BDMLBDD_2_FD_187572 | JGI IMG/M metagenome (GOLD analysis project Ga0209770, IMG submission 187572) | Freshwater lake microbial communities from Lake Michigan, USA - Su13.BD.MLB.DD (SPAdes) (version 2) | ecosystem: Environmental > Aquatic > Freshwater > Lake | place: Lake Michigan, USA...
TGATGCGCTCTACCGTGTAGAAGATCATGGCGATGCGATCCGTATCGCCTTATCAACGGTTAGCGGAATCAGTGACGGGGAAGTGCAATCAATTATCGCCGCTCGTCCTTACATCGACTTAAATGATTTTGTTCGCAGATCTGGTTGCAGCACACCGGTTACTGAAAGTTTAATTCTTACAGGTGGCTTTGATTCGCTGCATGTCGATGTTAATCGCAGGGATCTGCTGCTTCACTTTTCTGATCTGCAAAAATCACCAAGTGCTGCTGTCTCTGGCGCGCAGATGAACTTAGGGTTTGAACCACCCGCGTTGATTAGCAGTGGCTTGCCAGCGATGACCGCATCTGAAAGCGTCAAGTACGAGATCGATCGATTAGGGATTGATATGTCCCGCCATATGATCGAGTTTTATGGCGAGTTCCTAAATTCAATTGGTGCGGTTCGTTCTAGTGATTTGCTCAAGCAACGATCTCAATCATCGGTCTTGGTTGCAGGAATTAAGGTAGCGATGCAGACCCCTCCGGTGCGTTCGGGCAAACGTGTAATTTTCCTAACCCTTGATGATGGATATGGGCTTAGTGATTCAACATTCTTTACCGATGTTCAGGGCGAGTACGCCAATGTTTTGTACTCAACATCGCTGCTGCTGGTTCGGGGCGTTACCCGTCGCACAGGTGCCAGGGGCATCTCTATCAGGGCTACAGGGGCTTGGGATTTACGTGCCGCTTACGAAAGTTGGAGCGCTAAACAAAGTACGCTCGCAATATGACAACGGAAAGTGCGCCAACCCAGGCAACGATTCTGCATGTCGATATGGATGCATTCTTTGCATCGGTTGCAGAGCGGGATAACCCCGAACTCAAGGGCAAAGCTGTTGTTATCGGAATGGGTGCACGTGGTGTTGTATCTGCGGCAAATTATGAAGCGCGCAAATTTGGTGTTCACTCTGCAATGCCGGTGGGACAAGCACGTCGCTTAGCACCACATGCGATCTTCTTACCGGTTGATATGGCGCGGTACCAAGAGGTATCTGGCCACATCATGGAGATCTTTGAAAGCTTTACTCCCAATGTTGAGCCGGTATCAGTTGATGAGGCTTTTCTAGATGTAACAGGTGCAAAGAAGTTGTTAGGTACCGGTCGCGAAATCGCAGCAGCGATCCGTGCCAAGGTTGAAGCACAAGAGGGCATTACTTGCTCTGTTGGAATCGCACCATCAAAGTTCATCGCAAAGTTAGCATCGACCCATTGCAAACCTAATGGCATGCTTGAAATTACAAGTGATCGAATCCTTGAGTTTTTACATCCGCTGCCAATATCTGCAATGTGGGGAGTAGGGCCAAAGACCGCTGAGGTACTAGAGCGTTTAGGACTGCGTACCATTGAAGATATTGCAAAGCTTCCACGCACAACTTTGATTCGCGCAGTAGGAGAAGCTGCGGGTGCAACCTTGCATGAACTCTCATGGGGTCGCGACTATCGCGATGTTGCACCGCAAGATGCAGAGAAAAGCATTAGCGCTGCAGAAACCTTTGCTAGAGATCTAGATAACCCCGAAGAGATCCTTCGCGAATACTTGCGTCTGTGTGAGCGCGCAACATCTAGATTGCGTGACAAGGGGTTGTTTGCCAAGACGATCTCAATCAAGGTTCGCTTTGGAGATTTCTCTACGATCAATCGCTCAAAGACCTTGCCGCTGCCAATCGATAGCACCCATGATGTGTACGAGGTTGTAAAGGGCTTGTACCAAGGGCTGCGCATTGAGCGAGCTCGCCTACGTTTAGTTGGTGTATCCCTTGAAAACTTAAGTGAGGGCGCACCAGTTCAAATGATCCTGGGAGAGCGTGAAAAGGGGTGGCGCGAGGCAGAAGGTGCCATGGATAAGGCCCGCGAGCGCTTCGGCCATGGCTCTGTGCGTCCTGCACGGTTGATTAAACCTTCTGCAGAGGATGCTGAGGAGTAGCAAAAGAAGTAGCGGGCAATCACAATCTGTTCTATTGTGGGGTTATGCCTTTATCAGATCGTGAAAAGCGCCTCTTGGAAGAGATGGAGGCTGCTCTTTTAACTGAAGATCCACGCCTGGTTTCAGCTCTTTCATCAAAAGCGCCGGTTTCACCATCCCGCAACCGCATTATGGCTGGCGCAGGGTTGATCCTTTTGGGGCTGATTACCCTCTTTGGTGGCCTTATCTCTCAGGTAACACCTATCGGAATCCTTGGCTTTGTGATCGCTTTGGGCGGGGTAATCACCGCAATCTCATCGATCTCACCTATGGTGCGCGGGGTTCGCAAGCCTTCATCACGCACAAATTTGAGCGCTCGCCTTGAGCAGCGTTGGGATAACCGCTCCAACGAGGAGTAAATCCAACTAAAAGCTTCACCTAAGCCCCTCCTTGTGAGGGGCTTTTTTCATGCTCGCCGGGTGGGGGGAGGTGGGGGCTAAAAGGGGAAAAAGTGGGAAAAGGTGGTTGAAAAAGGGGAAAAGTGGAGTAAAGTGGGGAATTAAGCGGGCAGGTTAGCTCGCGGCGAACCTGGGCCGTGTCCCAGGGTTTTGGGGGGCGTCAAAGAAATGTTTCTAGGCACCCACGAGCCACGTCTTGATGACAAAGGTCGCTTAATCCTTCCCGCGAAATTTCGCGAAGAGCTTGCTGCAGGTTTAGTAATTACTAAAGGACAAGAACGTTGTCTTTATGTTTTTCCATCACAAGAATTTTCAGTAATTACAGAGACGCTAAAACAAGCGCCAGTCACTGCAAAATCAGCACGTGATTACAGCCGTGTGATGTTTGCTGGCGCACACGATGAAATTCCTGATCGTCAAGGTCGCGTAACAATTCCACAATCACTTCGCACATATGCAGGATTAGAAAAAGAGTGCGTTGTTATTGGTGCAAATACTCGCGTTGAAATTTGGGACGCAACTTCTTGGAATGAATATTTAGCAGATCGTGAAAAGAGCTTCGCTGATGTTTCAGAGGAGGTCTTTCCAGGTTTGTTCTAACTCTCATTTGTGGCCACTGCCGACCCTTCGAACGTAGCGACGCCCCTTCCCCGGCGCCGTTGCAACACAAAGATCCGTCGGCCGGCAGTGACCAGAGATGAGAGTCGCAAGGAAAGAAGCAAGTAATGCAACAACTAGAGGTAAAGGGGGAAGAGATGACAAGCACGACTGAACATGTATCTGTAATGCGCGATCGATGTGTCGATCTCTTGTCTCCAGCAATTGCCGCCTCAAGCAATCCAGTTGTTGTAGATGCAACATTAGGTCTTGGTGGACATACAGAGGCATTGCTACAAAAGTTCCCACATCTAACTGTTATCGGAATTGATCGTGACTTAGATGCGATTGCAAAAGCCACAGCGCGTCTTGCGCCATTTGCAGATCGTCTCAAGGTTGCACACTCAACCTTTGATGGCATTGCAGATGTTGTTGCTGGCTTTGGTTACACAAAGATCGATGGAGCACTTTTTGATCTAGGTGTTTCATCGATGCAGCTTGATCAAGCAGAACGTGGTTTTTCTTACTCACAAGATGCACCCCTTGATATGCGCATGGATCGCACTCAATCGCTCACAGCGGGGGAGATCATCAATACTTACGAGCCAGGTCAATTGGTTCGCATCCTTCGCACCTACGGTGAAGAAAAGTTTGCTACACGCATCGTCGAATCAATTGTTAAACAACGTGCAATTGCTCCTATGAATTCAACGGCCCAGCTAGCAACCCTAGTAAAAGAGGCTATACCTGCTGCTACTCGTCGCACTGGCGGTAACCCTGCAAAGCGCACCTTCCAGGCACTACGCATTGAAACTAATGATGAACTGGGCACGATTACTCGCGCACTTCCTGCAGCGCTAGAGCTGCTCAATGTCGGTGCTCGTTTAGTTGTCATGTCATTCCAATCTCTCGAAGATCGAATTGTTAAGCAGCTATTTGTTGCATCAACTACATCCGGAACTCCACGCGATCTGCCATTTGATCTACCCGAATTTGCTGCAAAGTTTTCAATGATCACTCGCGGAAGTGAGACACCAACCGATGCCGAACTTGAAGAGAACTCACGTTCTCAATCAGTACGTCTTCGCGCAATCGAAAGGGTGGCCGCGTAATGGCTATGACAGCACTAGCTCCTGCGATTACTCGCTCTAAAGAAATTTTCGCCGAGAAGACATCACAAGTTGCTCTCAAGCTTGTGCCTGATCTTTCCGACGGGAAGCAAGCCGATCGTAAATTCTTTGCAATCTTTGTATCTGTTGTTGGCGGTATTGGTCTCATGCTTCTTCTCCTGATCAATACCTTGCTGGCACAAGATGCATTTGAGTTAACAAATCTCAAGCTAGAGGCAAAGCTAGTAAGTGATGAACGCGAAGCAATCGCACGACAAATAGACAAGATCTCTTCCCCAGAAGCTCTTGCAAAATCTGCAACAGCGTTAGGCATGAAGCCTTCAGAAAATCCGACCTTCTTATCTCTAGATAAGCCGGTTATTGAGGTTCCGGTGAAGAATGGGTAATTTCTCCTTAGCGCACACAAGAATCAGAGTTTTGGTTCTTATCCTTGCCGTTGTCATGTTTGTCTTTGGATTGCGCCTTGTGCAGGTCCAAGCGCTACAGGCAGGCAGCTATCGCGAGCGTGCGGTCAATGAGATGGAAAAGGTAAAGACTCTTCAGGCACCACGTGGAGATATCACCGACATTAATGGTGTGCCTTTTGCCCGCAGCGTTGCTGCAACAAGCATTGTTGTCGATCAAACACAGATTATTGATCCAGCAAAGGTTGCAGCCTTTGTTGCTCCAATTCTTGGAATGAAGGTTTCAGAGGTTCAAGAGTCTCTCACTGGAACACGCAAGTGGAGTATGGTGGCTAGAAATGCAAAGCCAGCCACATGGTTAAAGCTGACTTCAGCAATTGATCAGTACAACGCACAATTTAAGGCCATGAGCCCAGAGCGCATTATTGGATTCTTTCCAGAGCGCAGTTATGTCCGCGAATACCCATCGGGCAGTTTGATCGCATCACTGATTGGTTTTGTAAATCACGATGGTGTCGGTGCGACAGGACTTGAATCAAGTATGAACTCAACCATCAAGGGCATCGATGGCAAGTACTCGTATGCAAATGGTTATAAGGCTGAAATTCCTGGATCACAATCTGAAATTATTCCTGCACAATCTGGAACCTCAGTACGTCTGACCGTTGATCGAGATATTCAATGGGTAGCCTCGAAGGCGATTGCAGATGCTGTTAAATCATCTCGCGCTTTAAGCGGAACTGTAATTGTTATGGATCCAAAGACAGGCCATATCTTGGCTCATGCAACTGCGCCAACCTTTGATCCAAATGACACAACAAAGGTTTCCTTGGTTGCGATGCGCAATCCATCTGTATTGGATGTGTACGAGCCAGGTTCAACGGGCAAGGTTATGACTGTCGCAGCTGCGATGGAAGAAAAGAAAATCACACCAACAACGGTTTTGACTGTACCTGACAAGCTTAAGCGCTCAGTAAAGGTCTTTAGCGATCATGATCCACACCCAACTCAGCGATTGACTACCTCCGGGATCCTTGCGGTTTCAAGTAACACAGGATCAATCAAGATCGGTGAGATGATCTCTAATGACAAGCTATACGAGTACCTAACAAAGTTTGGAATTGGAACCAAAACAGGCTCTGGTTTGCCAGGTGAATCTCGCGGAATTCTTCCTAAGGTAGCTGATTGGTCCGGAACAACGGCTCCAACAGTTGCATTTGGTCAGGGCTACTCAGTAACTGCGATGCAAGCGACAAGCGTCTTTGCAACGATTGCAAATGATGGTGTTCGAGTTTCCCCAACAGTAATTGCTGGAACAAGTGATTCAAGTGGCAACTACACACCATCTGCAACCCGTGAAAATGTACGAGTTATTAGCGCTGAAACCGCTGCCAACATGCGATTGATGATGGAGAGCGTTGTATCGGCAAATGGAACAGCGCCATCTGCAGCTATTCCTGGGTATCGCGTAGCTGGTAAGACAGGTACCGCTCAACGTATTGATGACACATGTGGCTGCTACCGAGGGTACACAGCATCATTTATCGGCTTTGCACCAGCTGACAAGCCAGCATATGTAATCTCAGTAACAATCCAAGATCCAAAGGGTTTGCACTGGGGCGGATATCTCGGAGGCCCAGTTTTCAAGAAGGTGATGTCCTTTGTTCTTCAATCCAAGGGAATCGCACCAACTGGCGCAGTAGTTGATCCAATTCCTTTGACTGAAAAGCAACTGGTTGCTGAAAGAAAGCTGCTTGAGAAAGAATTGCTTGAAAAAAAGAAGGCAGCAAGTGACAAGACCAATTGAGGAGTTCAATAGAACTGTTGAATCTGCGGCGGCAATTGCAAGCGCAGATCTGATTGGTGATGCATCTATCGTAATTACCGGATTAACACTTTCAAGCAAAGATGTACAAGAAGGTGATCTATTCATCGCTTTGCCTGGTGAAAAGACCCACGGAGCAGAGTTCATTGCAGATGCGTTGTCTAGGGGAGCCGTTGCAGTTTTAACCGATGCAGCAGGTGCATTGAAGGCACAGGGGGTTCCGACAATTGTTAGTAGCAATCCCCGTCGCGCAGCTGGAGTAATCAGTGCATGGTTTTACAGAGAACCAATGCGAGATCTTTACTCTGTAGGTGTTACAGGTACAAATGGTAAGACGACAGTTACAACGCTGCTGCATCAAATAATGTCGGCTGCAGGGCGTGAAAGCGGGCTCATCGGCACCGTCGAAACTCGTATCGGGCAAGAGATAATTGCAAGCAAGCGAACTACCCCTGAAAGCAGCGATCTACAGGCGCTGTCAGCGGTAATGCGTGAGCGCCATATGCGAAACCTAGTGATGGAGGTTTCAAGTCATGCCATTTCACTTGAAAGAATTCGCGGCAGCCACTTTGCACTTGTGGCATTTACAAACCTCTCACAAGATCACTTGGATTTTCATAAAACAATGCAGGCCTACTTTGAAGCAAAGGCAAAACTTTTTACATACGAGTTTGCCGACTTGGCAGTTATCAACATCGATGATTCTTATGGCCAGAAGCTCAAGGAGTTAACTGAGCTGCCCGTCATGACTGTTTCGCGTCACAACCACGAAGCCACCTGGCACTACGTAACAATCTCAAAGGATTATGTTGGGGCACATGTTGCAATCAGAGGCAGCGGTGGAATTCTTATTGAAGGCAAGGTCCACCTGCATGGGGGATATAACTTCGACAATCTATTAATGGCTGTGGCGATTGCAACTGAAAGCGGAATCGATCCCATTGATATTGCTGCAATTTTGCCGCAGTTAACTGGAGCGGCTGGTCGTCTTGAATCTGTGCGCCTGGGGCAAAACTTCACAGCGCTAGTTGATTATGCACACTCTCCCGATGCGGTGGCACGGGTTCTTGAGACTGCACATGAAATTAGCGATGGCCGAGTTATTGCGGTGCTGGGGTGTGGCGGAGATCGAGATGCATCAAAGAGAGCGCTTATGGGTAAGGCGTTACATGAAGGTGCAGATGTGGCTATCTTTACAAGCGATAACCCACGCAGTGAAAAACCTGAAGCGATCTTGGTGCAAATGACCCTTGGTTTAGATATCACCGAACCTAGTGCGGTTATTCAGGAAAGAGCAGAGGCGATCAAGGCTGCGGTTAATGAAGCAAAAGATGGAGATTTAGTAATTGTTTTAGGAAAGGGTCATGAAAAGGGCCAGGAGATCAACGGGGTTGTTCATCCATTTGATGATCGCGTAGAGCTCGCAAGAGCTATCGAGGATAAGAAATGATCACATTAACTGCCGGAGAAATAGCGCTTTTGGTCGGCGGAGAGATCCATTGCGATAAAGACTTGTTGGTTTCAAAGGCCCCAGTTTTTGACTCTCGTAAAGCTACTCCGGGTTGCATCTTTCTTGCATTACAGGGCGAGTTTGCCGATGGACATGATTATGCAGCTGATGCATATCGAGCAGGTGCAATGTTTTCAATCACTACCAAACGGATCGATGGTCCTTGCATAGTTGTGAAGGATGTTATCGAAGCACTTTCGATCTTGGCCGCTTTCGTGCGCAAACGTTTGACCAACCTAAAAGTCATTGGTATTACTGGCTCACAAGGCAAGACAAGCACCAAGGATTTATTGACGCATATGTTGGCTCAGGTGGGTCCAACGGTTTCACCTGCAGGCTCCTTTAATAATGATTTAGGTTTACCAATTACCTTGTTGGAATGTGATGAAAAAACTCAGTTCTGTGTTCTCGAAATGGGTGCGCGTCATAAAGGCGATATCGCTCGACTATGCGAGATTGCACAACAGGATATTGGTGTGGTTCTTACCGTTGGAACCGCGCACCTGGGCGAGTTTGGATCTGTTGAAGCAATTGCTGAAACCAAATCTGAACTTATTCAAACCCTAAAGCCAGATGGAATTGCAATCTTGGGTAGCTATGACAAACACACAATTGCCATGGCAGCTTTGCATTCAGGCAGAGTCATTAATTTTGGAAATGGTTGTGAGGTTCGGGCCGCTGAGGTTGAGATCCGAGAAGGAAGGCCTCACTTTGATTTAGTTACTCCTTCAGGGCGCAACCCAGTTGGCATGAGAATTGTTGGCGAGCACCATATTGCAAACGCACTTGCAGCAGCAGCTGTAGGTACAGCTCTAGATTTACCTATTGAGATCATTGCAAACTCATTATCGACCGCTGAAAATGCAAGTAAATGGCGCATGGAGCTCCATGATCTCTTTGGGCTTTTATTGATTAATGATGCCTACAACGCTAACCCTGAATCTATGAGCGCAGCTCTTCGCTCACTTGTGCACTTTGCACAGGAGCGTGGGGGATTGTCCTGGGCATTCTTAGGAAAAATGCATGAACTCGGCGAGTCAAGCCCGGCCCGCCATGCATCCATTGGCACCCTTGCTCAAGAGATCGGAATCGATCACCTTGTTGCTATCGGGGCTCCCGAATACGGAGCTACCCAGGCCGAGATGGTCATCCATCACTTCGCCAGCATTGAAGAAGCTCTGAGTATTGCAGAGCATTTCTCCGCCGGTGATGTTGTTTTGGTAAAGGCATCTCGCTCAGAAGGTTTTGAAGTTTTAGCTCAAAAGTTAGAAAGTATTTGGTTAGACAAGAGTGGAGTTGAAAGTTGAGACAGATTCTTATCGCGGGAGCCTTCTCTCTGATCTTTTCACTTTTTGGAACCAAGGTTTTGATTGGTGCATTGGCCAAAAAGGGTTACGGTCAGATTATTCGTGATGATGGTCCAAGCACTCATCACATCAAGCGTGGTACTCCGACTATGGGCGGAATCATCTTTATCGTTGCAGCAATCCTTGGATATCTCGCAGCACACTTAGTGACGGGCAACGCGGTTACTGTTTCCGCGCTTCTGGTAATTGGATTAGTTGTTGCATTGGGATTTATTGGTTTTCTCGATGATTGGCTCAAGGTTTCACGTCAAAACTCTCGAGGGTTGCCAGGACGTTACAAGCTTTTAGGTCAAGCGATTGCCGCAGGTGTATTTGGATACCTTGGTCTGCAGTTTGCCGACAATGATTCCCTCACACCAATATCCGAATACCTATCCGGTGTTCGAGAGACAACAATTTATCTTGGACCTGCACTTGTCATTATCTTTATCATCATCATGGTGATGTCAGCCAGTAACGGCGTAAACCTGACAGATGGTTTAGATGGACTTGCAACTGGTGCATCCATCATGACATTCCTTGCCTTTGTGTTAATTGGTGTGTGGGAGTTTGGACAAAGCTGTTCACTTAACGCAGCAGCAGGATGTTATGCGGTTCGCGATCCGCTAGATCTTGCAGTGCTTGCAGCGGCCTTTGCTGCAGCATGCACAGGCTTCTTGTGGTGGAACACACCGCCAGCAAAGATCTTTATGGGTGACACAGGATCTCTTGCTTTAGGTGGCGCAATTGCAGGGCTTGCAGCCACTTTACGTGTGGAGCTTCTACTTATTCCATTGGGTGGATTATTTGTAATCATCACAATGTCTGTTTTGATTCAAACTCTTTACTTCAAGGCCTCTGGTGGCAAGCGCATCTTTAAGATGGCACCGCTTCATCACCACTTTGAATTAGTTGGTTGGGAGCAGATAACAATCGTCATCCGTTTCTGGATCATCGCCGGACTTTGCGTAGCTGTTGGCCTTGGACTTTTCTATGCGCAATGGGTCGCCAAATAATTCATGACAACTGATTTTGCTCACAAAAATATTCTGGTTCTTGGGGCTGGGGTAACTGGAACTTCAGTTGCACGCTTTCTTGAATCTTGTGGTGCACAGATCACATTGGTGGACGATAACGCGGCAGGTGCAACAAAGTCGGCAGATGTAAAGCTAGATGGCCAGGATGCGGTTGTAATTTCTCCTGGATGGCGACAAGACCACCATCTAGTCCAGCAGATTCTCACAAGCGGCATTAATTTACTCAATGAAGTAGATATCGCTTGGGATATCCGAAGCAAACGTGCTCCACATCAAAAGTGGATTGCGATAACCGGGACAAATGGAAAAACCACAACCGTTGAAATGACCGCGGCTATTTTGCAAGCCGCTGGGATCAAAGCTGTTGCCTGTGGAAATGTTGGCGATACCGTAATTGACGCGGTTGATCGTGATGATGCATACGATGTATTGGTTTTAGAGCTCTCAAGCTTCCAGTTGCATTGGGCGAGGAAAGCCTGTTTTGAAGCTGCTGCAATTCTAAACATCGCCGATGATCACTTGGATTGGCACGGAAGTTTTGATGCTTATGCAGATGCGAAGTTTTCTATTTTGGATCGGGCCGAGACCGCCATTCTCAATGCTGATGATGGTCCTGTAGTTGTACGAGCTAATCGATTTAAGGGCCGCAAAGTCTTCTTCTCCCTTAATACCCCTGCACCTGGCGAAATAGGTGTTGTAGAAGAGCTCTTGGTTGATCGTGCATTTGTAGCCGATTCTCAAGAGGCAGCGATGATTTGCGAGCTAGTAGACATAGTTCCCACCGTCCCGCATAACGTTTCAAACGCTCTGGCTGCCGCAGCTATGGCACGTGCAATCAATGTCTCCCATGAAGATATTCAAAGAGCGCTTAAGGCGTTTCGCCCCGGTCGCCACCGTATCGAAACTATTCATGAATCAGATGGCGTCACATGGGTTGACGATTCAAAGGCAACAAACCCACATGCAGCGGCTGCTTCTTTGATGTCACATCTATCTGTCGTGTGGATTGCTGGTGGGTTGGCAAAGGGCGCTGATATCGAGCCAGTCGTTCAACGTTGTGCTCCACGAATCAAAGCGGCTCTACTCATCGGTGCCGATCGCTTGCTGATTGAAGCTGCGTTGATTAAGCACGCGCCAAATGTTCCTCGTGTACTTATTGATACTCCTGCAGATTATCAACGCGCAGGATCCTCTAACTCCTTTATGGAGTCAGTTGTTGCAGAGGCTGCAAAGCATGTTTCTGCAGGGGATACCGTCTTACTGGCACCAGGTTGTGCTTCGATGGATCAATTCATCTCATATGCCGATCGCGGAGATAGATTTGCTGCGGCTGTGCGAAAGGTGATTGCACATGAAGCGTGAGGAAACTTTTTTCACAAAGCCGGTCAACCTTTACTACATGTTGTTGGGTAGTACTTTGGGTTTAAGTCTCTTGGGTTTGATTATGGTTTTTTCAGCTTCATCTATCTACTCACTGGGTTCACGCGGCACGACTTATGGCGTTGTTTTGCGTCAATTCATTTTCTTCGCACTTTCATTGCCTATGGCTTGGGTATTGTCACGTCTCTCACTTCGTCAATGGAAGCTCATTGCAAGATTTGGATTTTCAATCTCTGTATTCCTGCTCTTGATTGTTCAGGTAATCGGTAAGAGCGTTAACGGAAACCACAACTGGATCAGCCTTGGTTTTGTTGATGTTCAACCTAGCGAGATCGCAAAGTTCTTAATGATCTTGTGGGCGGGGTACATGCTTGCAAACCGAGAACGTTCGGGTGCGATAGAAAGCAATGTTGTTGCCCTGATTGGTCCAGCCTTCTTGCTGTGCATGATCTTGATTATGGCTGGCCGAGATCTAGGAACGGCCTCGGTCTTTGCATTTATTTTGGCTGGTCTGTTGTGGGTCTCTGGTTTAAGGCTGGGAGTTTTTGGAATCGGTTTAGCGGCCGGATTTGCAGCCTTTGCGGTTCTTATTTTGACCTCGCCTTACCGAGTTCAACGCTTCGCAGTCTTTCTCAACCCATTTGCAGAGGATCAATACAAACTTTATGGATGGCAACCAGCTCATAGCTTGTTAGGTCTAGCAAGTGGTGGATTGTTTGGAGTTGGACTTGGCGCCAGCCGACAAAAGTGGGGAAACCTAGCAGAAGCCCATACAGACTTTATCTTTGCTGTTATCGGTGAAGAGCTCGGTTTATTTGGAACACTTGCCACCTTGCTTTTGTTGGCACTGTTCCTGTTCTCAATCTTTAAACTGGCTTTACGTGCACACGATCCAATGGTGCGCTATGTATCGGCAGGGTTTGGTTGCTGGATTGCGATTCAAACTATTCTCAACATCGGTTCTGCGATTAGCGTTTTGCCGGTGGTTGGTGTGACCTTGCCTCTAGTTTCATATGGAGGTTCTGCACTCATTGCGACATACATGGGAATCGGCTTTGTTTTAGGTGCTGCGCGACGAGACCCAGTAATCTATAAAGGTTTACAAGAGACGGGAATCAAATGGCTACGGTAGTTCTTGCTGGTGGAGGCACCGCAGGACATATTGAGCCAGCGCTAGCTGTTGCACGTGAGTGGATGAAATCTCATCCAACGGACACATGCATTTTTCTTGGAACCAAAAGTGGCTTAGAGGTAACTCTGGTTCCAGCTGCAGGTTTTGAACTCTTTACTATTCCACGGGTAAGAATTTCTAGAAAACCATCAGCATCATGGCTGCGAATTCCAATCGATCTCTTCTCTTCAGTGATTTCTTCTATGAAGGTAGTTAAGAAGGCTGATGTCCTTATTGGCTTTGGCGGATATGTCAGCGCTCCTGCTTATTTGGCAGCGGCTATCACCAGAACTCCCATTGTTATTCATGAAGCAAATGCAAAACCCGGTTGGGCTAATCGCCTTGGGGCTCGCTTTACCTCGCATTTGGCTGTTGCGCATCCAGTTGAGTCAGGAGCTTTTGCTGATGCACTACTTGCGGGACTTCCGCTTCGTTCCGATGTGGCGCAAGGGTGTGTTGATTCAATGAGTGATTGGCGCCAGGCGCGAACCGATGCAAAGAAGCGTCTTGGTTTTCCAGCAGATCGCCCGCTGATCTTTGTCATGGGTGGTTCGCAAGGTTCAATGGCAATCAACGGGGTCATTGCGCAATCACTATCTATCTTTGTTGAAAACAATCTTTCAGTGCTGCACTCTGTAGGAAAGCTCAACGCGCTTCCACAAGCCAGCGGGGGATACAAGCCTGTTGCCTACGTTGATGCCATGGCAGATGCCTATCTAGGAGCGGATCTGATTATTGGTCGCAGCGGTGCGGTCACATGCAGCGAGTTTAGAGCTTTAGGCCGTTACGCTCTTTTTGTGCCGCTGCCAGTAGGAAATGGAGAACAGTTTGTCAACGCTGCATCCTTGGTTGCAGATGGACGAGCTGAACTTGTCTCTCAAAAAGAGTTTACTTCGCAGTACCTGTCTGCCAATTTGTTGAACCTTTTAAGTAATGCTTCGCGGGCACCGATCCAAGGCGACCCACATGATCTTTTAGCAGCAGAAAAAATCGTGGCGCTGACCGAGTTTGCGCGCAAATCATGAAGCCACAACTTTCATCGTTAATTGGTAAGCGCATTCACTTCATCGGTATCGGTGGAGCTGGAATGAGCGGTCTTGCACGTATCGCACTTTCACACGGAATCAATGTGAGCGGTTCTGATGCAAAGGATTCCTCCGTTGTTACCGCCCTATCTGCCTTAGGTGCAAAGGTTTCAACTTCGCATGCAGCAGAAAATGTTGATGGCTCAGATCTTGTTGTTTACTCAAATGCGATTTCAGAGAGCAATCCAGAGCGATCACGTGCGCAGGAGTTAAAGCTTCCAATCCTGACCAGAGCTGCAGCACTTGCAATGCTGATGTCAGAGTCAAAGAGCGTTGCTGTTGCAGGCACGCATGGAAAGACAACTACCTCTTCTATGCTTGCAGTCGCACTACAAGCATGTGCGGCAGATCCTTCTTTTGCTATCGGAGGAACTATCACCGCATCGGGTTCAAATGCACATCGCGGAACTGGCGAGATCTTTGTTGCAGAAGCTGATGAATCAGATGGTTCATTTGTTGAGTACCACCCATTTGCTGCCATAGTGACAAATGTTGAACATGACCATGTTGATTTCTTTGCTACACCTGAAGCTGTAGAACAAGCCTTTAGGGATTTCGCAGCAACAATTAAGCCAGATGGATTTCTGACTTACTGCGCCGATGATGCGGGTGCGGTAGCGCTAGCAAATACAACAGCATCTGCTGAACTTGTTTCCTACGGAGTCAGCGAGAGCGCTGATCTTCATATTGATCAAATCGAGCTATTAACAATGGGATCAAGGGCAAGAGCGATATGGAAGGGTAAGAGTGTTGGGCATATCGAGCTACAGGTTCCAGGCCACCACAACTTGCTCAACGCCGCCGGAGTACTGGCTACGGGATTAAAACTTGGTTTTCCAGTTGCAGAATTATTGACGGGGCTAGCAACTTTCAGAGGCACTGGTCGCAGATTTGAACTCAAGGGAACCGTTCATGGTGTTCGAGTTATCGATGATTATGGACATCATCCAACAGAGATTCACGTGACTTTAGATGCTGCTCGTCGTTATGCAGATACCGGCAGATTAATTGTGATCTTCCAGCCACATCGCTACTCAAGAACTAAGGCTTTTGCTCCGGCCTTTGCCGCCGAGTTAGACAAAGCTGATCGTGCGATAGTTCTAGAAGTATATGCCGCAAGTGAAAAACCAATCGAAGGTGTCAGCTCTCGCCTGATCACTTCGATTATGAACAATGGCGAATACATTCCAAACTTTGTTGAGGTTACCGACTCTGTTATTGCAGATGCACAACCTGGAGATGTGATCATGACTCTGGGCGCAGGTGATGTCAGCTCTTTAGCGCCAATTATTGTTGAAGGTCTAACTAGGCGATTTGGTTAAATGAAACGCAAACTCATCGCACTTGCAGCAATAGCTGTTTTAGCGGGCTCAACTTATTTACTTGGTTATTCATCCTTCTTCACAGTTTCATCTATCGAGGTAACAGGAAGCAACAGATTTGTATCCACTGGCATCACTAAGGGTGAAAAACTTGCTCGCGTCGAACCTCGAGCAATCGCCACAAAGTTAGAGAGATTAGATTGGATCCAATCAGCTCAAGTTTCTCGAAACTGGATCAATGGAAAAGTAGTTATTGAGATTAAGCAGCGCACTCCGATTGCGATCTTTAAAGACCAGGTAATTGATTCATCAGGATCAAGCTTTGTACCTCAAGGAGCAGCACCTGTTGGTCTGGTAGAGATCCAAGCCCGGGGCATCGAAGAGGCAACTAAGGCGGTTAAGTTTTTTACCGAACTACCTGAAGAGCTCAAGTCATCCTTGAGTGTTGTGAAGGTCCGAGCAACAGGTGCTCTTGTCTTTATTGTTGAAAATAAAGGAAAGAAGCTAGAAGTTCGTTGGGGGAGTAACTCTGAAAATGAGTTGAAATTAAAGGTCTATAACGCACTTATTGCGCTTCCAGAAAATGCAGATATAAAAAGAGTTGATGTTTCTGCACCACATGCACCAATCGTTAAGTAACTTTCATAAAAGTAACTTTGTTGCGACACGTTAATCAATTCATGTCGGTAATTGATAATCACCCGTATGCACTTTAAGTTCGCCTCATAGAAAAGTATTGAATCGTAACTCTCAAGTTGAGGTTTATGGTTCATAAGGAGGAATAAAAGTGGCTTCACCACAAAATTATTTAGCGGTCATCAAAGTCGTCGGCATTGGTGGCGGTGGAGTTAACGCTATTAATCGAATGATCGATGTCGGCCTTAAAGGTGTCGAGTTCATAGCGATCAATACAGATGCACAACATTTATTAATGAGTGATGCAGATGTGAAATTAGATATCGGTCGCAAAACAACTCGCGGTCTTGGTGCAGGCATGGATCCAGATAAGGGTCGTGAAGCAGCACTTGATCATGCAGATGACATTGAAGAAATTCTTCGTGGCGCAGACATGGTGTTTGTTACAGCTGGCGAAGGTGGCGGAACCGGAACTGGTGCAGCACCAGTTGTTGCAAAGATTGCAAAGGAAATTGGTGCGCTAACTATTGGTGTAGTAACACGTCCATTTTCTTTTGAAGCAAAGCTACGTTCAACCCAAGCAGAGGCAGGCATCGAAGCTTTGCGTGCAGAGGTTGACACACTGATCGTTATTCCAAATGATCGCCTTCTTGCAATCTCAGATCGCACAATTACTTTGGCAGATGCATTTAAGAGCGCGGATCAAGTTCTACTTTCTGGTGTACAAGGAATTACAGAGATCATTACCCAACCAGGTTTGATTAACCTCGACTTCGCAGATGTTAAGGCGGTCATGTCAGGTGCAGGATCTGCCTTGATGGGAATTGGTTCTGCGCGTGGAGAAAATCGAGCTATCCGAGCAGCTGAGCTTGCAATCTCAAGTCCACTTCTTGAGGCATCAATTGATGGCGCAATGGGTGTTCTTCTCTCAGTTTCTGGCGGTTCTGATCTTGGTCTCTTTGAAGTTAATGAGGCGTGTGAGCTTGTTCAGTCAGCGGTACACCCAAACGCTAAGTTCATCTTTGGAACAACAATTGATGATGCACTCGGTGATGAGGTTCGAATCACCGTAGTAGCAGCAGGGTTTGAGGGTGGAGAGCCAAAGAAGGTATCTACACCTGTCATTGATGCTGCAACTCTGGGTGGAGTCGCTGATCCAATCGCATCCAATGATCCGATCTCGGTAGCACTTGATCTCGGCAATGAAACACCAAAGCGTCGCGTGACCTTTGAGGAGCTTGTTGCCGAAGATGAGATCGACGTTCCTGACTTCATGAAGTAAGGCTTTGCCTCACCTCTTTACCGATCGACGCGGAGGCGCAAGCCTTGGCGTTTATGAATCATTGAATCTGGCTCTACATGTTGGCGATGATCCTGATGTGGTTGCAGCAAATCGCTTAGCGATAGGTAAAGCACAGTTTATGAATCAGGTACATGGCGATGAGATTGTTGTTGTTGATTCAATCTCCTCTGACACTCCAACATGCGATGGCCTGATCACAACTAAGTCAAATCTTCCTTTGGCGGTGATGGTCGCCGATTGCATTCCACTACTTCTTATTTCAAAGGAGGCGGTTGCAGCAATTCATGTGGGCCGTGCCGGTTTGGTCAATCAGATTGCGCTGAAAGCAGTTCACATGATGCGCACTATTGGCGCAATTGATATTCATGCGGTGCTGGGGCCATCTATTTGTGGAGCTTGCTACGAGGTTCCTTTTCAAATGCAGCAAGAGGTTATCCAGCAGCATCCACGAGCATTTGCAACAACTCGAAAAGGTACCCCAGGGCTTGATCTTCCTAAAGCTCTGATTGCAGATTTGGTATCCACGGGAATTACCTACGAGGCATCTCCGATCTGCAATTACGAAGATCAGATGTACTTTTCTCACCGCAGGCAAAATCCAACGGGTCGTTTTGCAGGGGTTGTTTCTCTATGAGCCGCATCGATGAGATCTCTGAAAATCTAAAGATTGTTCAATCCAAGATAGATGCGGTTGCAGATCATCCAGTCACCTTGATCGTGGTCACCAAAACCTTTCCGGTCAGCGATGTGCAAATTCTCAAAGGTCTAGGGGTTGAGGATTTTGGCGAAAACCGAGATGCAGAAGGCTCTGAAAAATCTCAGCTAGTTGCTGGCAGATGGCATTTTCAAGGTCAGATCCAGAGCAATAAGTTGAAATCAATTACCTCATGGGCTTCGGTAATACACTCTTTAGATGATCCTCGACACTTTGAGATTATTGAAAAGGTTGCCCTTCATCCTTTAACTATCTTTCTTCAGGTTTCTTTGGATGGAGCCCATCATCGAGGGGGAGCAGGGGTTGACCAGCTCTACCAATTAGCTGAAAAGGTCTGCGCATCGAACTCGCACACCTTGGCGGGATTGATGTCTGTCCCCCCAGTTGGGGTAGCACCCGATGAGGCGTACTCTCAATTAGCCTTGATTCGTAATGAGTTTTTGGTCAGATTCCCACATGCAGATCAGCTCTCTGCCGGCATGAGTGGGGATTACCAATCAGCAATTTCTCATGGTGCGACACATGTACGCGTAGGCTCATCAATCCTCGGTTCTCGCTCACCCCACAGGTAACCTTTAACTATGTCTAATGCAATGCGCCGTGTCGCTAACTACCTTGGTTTGATGGATGATCCTGAATTCGATACTCCACAAACATCAAATACAACTACCCCCGCTGTTGCACCTACTGGAGATGTTCGCATTAAAACTCGCGAACCACGTCCTGTAGCTGCAGTACGTCAATCAACAGTTGTAGAGGTTGCACCACAGCTTGACCTTCCAGCGATGGATCGCATCATTACCTTGCACCCACGTTATTACAACGAAGCTCGTACGATCGGTGAGCATTTCCGTCAAGGAAATCCAGTGATCATTAATCTGACTGAAATGGATGAGTCAGAGCACAAGCGTCTTGTTGATTTTGCAAGCGGTTTAGCTTTTGGTTTACACGGAACAATCGAGCGCGTTACAAAGAAGGTATTCCTTCTCTCACCTGCAAATGTCTCCGTTAGTTCAGAAGATAAATCTGCAGCAGCTCAAGCAAGCTTCTTTAACCAGAGCTGATCATGTTGAGCGTCGGCTCACTGCTAGCCAGTATTCTTCAAATCTTTCTCTTTGCCCTTTTGGGTCGTTTAATTTTTGATTACGTTCAGATGTTTTCTCGAAGCTGGCGTCCCAAGGGAATCGTGCTCTACTTTGTTGAGGCGATTTACACAATCACCGATCCACCTATGAAGTTTGTTGGACGTTACGTCCCACCTCTTCGTTTAGGTGCGGTCAGCTTGGATATGAGTTTTATTGTGCTCTTCTTCGGAACACAATTACTCATGAGTCTCGTACGCGGTATTTAACTACTGCTTTACTAGAACTACCTCAACACCAATCTCTGTATCTGCGATAGCCAAAGCTGCATCTCGCTTCATTGAGATTGCTAGAACTTCCTCAGAAATATGTGCAATCTCAGCTTCAATGGCCGCTGCAATATCCTCTTGCGCATTCCATGTGACTGCGATGCGATCTGAAATATCAAATCCATCACTCTTACGACGTTCTTGAATAAATCGGATTACTTCACGCACATTTCCAGCAGCAATAAGCGCAGGTGTTAGCTGAAGATCTAGGGCAACGCTTTCGCCATCATGGGATGAAACGCTCCATCCGCTCTTTGGCACTTCGGTAACCACAAGATCCTCCAGGGCAATCTCCCAACTGCCAACAGTTGTTGACCCAGTTGAGCGCAGAGTTTTCACCAGCAAGGTTGCATCAGATGCGGCAATCGCCTTTGCGATCTCTTGTACCGCTCCACCAAACTTTGCACCTAAAGATTTGAAGTTTGCCTTTACGCTGATGTCAACCAGATCACCATCTGCAGTTGCAATGTCCTGCAGGGTTTGAACATTAAGTTCATCTGCAATCTGCTCACGCATCGCTTCAGGAAGAGTTGACCAGCCGCTTGCTGCAATCAAAGCACGTCCTAATGGTTGACGAATCTTGATTCCAGATTCAGCTCTAGTTGCACGACCTAACTCAACAATGCGTCGAGTTAATGCAACCTGTGCGCCAAGTTCTGAATCAATTGCCCCTTGGTTAACAACGGGCCAGTTTGAAAGGTGAACTGAGGCTGGCTGAGCTGAATCGGCTGGAATGACAAGCTCCTGCCACACCTGCTCAGTAATAAATGGAACAAGTGGCGCAAGAAGTTGCGTCAAAGTTACTAAGCACTCGTGCAGTGTTCCTAGTGCTGCAACATCGCCATCCCAAAAACGTCGACGTGAACGTCGTACATACCAGTTTGATAAATCATCAATAAAACGGGCAAGGGCTCGACCTGCAACTTGAGAATCGAAATCTTCAAGAGCTGCATCCACTTCTGTAACCAGCAGATTAAGTTCTGAGATGATCCAGCGATCCATTAATGGACGATCAGCTAATGCAGGGGTCTGCGATAGCTCAAAGTTAGAAGCCTTTGCATACAAAGCATGGAAGGAAACAGTGTTCCAATATGTCAGCAAGGTCTTACGAACAACCTCATTGATGCTTTCATGTCCTACACGGCGTGCAGCCCACGGTGAACCTGCAGCCAACATGTACCAGCGAACAGCATCTGCGCCATGTTGATCCATCAGCGCCATCGGCTCCAAAACATTGCCTAAGTGCTTACTCATCTTGCGGCCATCCTTATCCAGGATGTGACCTAGACACAAAACAGTTTTGTATGAGGATTGATCAAATACCAGGGTTCCGATTGTCATCAAGGTGTAGAACCAACCACGTGTTTGATCGATCGCCTCGCAAATAAAGTCGGCAGGGTAGGAGGCCTTGAACTTTTCTACAGAGCCTTCCTTGTGCGGAAAGCCCCACTGTGCAAATGGCATCGCACCTGAGTCATACCAGCAGTCAATAACCTCTGGAACACGTGTCATTGTTTGTGAACATTCGGCACATGCAAAGGTGATGTCATCAACAAATGGACGGTGCGGATCAAGGTTTGAAAGCTCTTGACCTGATAAAGCTCCAAGCTCCTTTAGCGAATCAACGCAGATCTCATGCTTGTTCTCACAACGCCAAATAGGAAGCGGAGTTCCCCAGTAACGATTACGCGACAGAGCCCAATCAATATTGTTATTGAGCCAATCGCCGTAGCGACCTTCTTTAATTGTTTCTGGATGCCAATCAGTTGCAGCGTTCTCACGAAGCAATGCATCCTTAATTGATGTTGTGCGGATGTACCACGATGGTTGCGCGTAATACATCAACGCTGTGTGGCAGCGCCAACAATGAGGGTAAGTGTGCTCGTACTGCTGATGCTTATATAAAGCACCGCTTGCCTTGAGCTCCTTCACCAATGGCTTATCTGCATCCTTGAAAAAGAGTCCACCGACTACTGGGACATCTGCAAGGAAGTGCCCATCGGGTGCAATTGGATTTACAACCGGCAATCCATAGCTACGACATACAGCTAAGTCATCAGCACCAAAGGCAGGTGCTTGATGAACTAAACCTGTTCCATCCTCTGTCGTCACATAAGTAGCAAGAACTACAAAGTGCGCGTCAGGAATTTCGATGTAATCAAATGGACGGTTGTAGGTTACGCGCTCAAGCTCCTTGCCGAGCATGGACTTAAGTATCTTCTTCTCGCCTTTGACCGCATCCATCAAGTTTTGCGCAACAACCAAAACCTCAGATGTTTCATCTTCGGTAACCTCAATCGCAACGTATTCAACATCTGGATGCACGGCAATAGCGGTGTTAGAAACCAATGTCCAAGGTGTCGTTGTCCAGACCAAAAGTGATGCCTTTAACTCAGATAATTCACCTGATGTAACAGGGAAGCGGACAAAGACCGATGGATCGGTGACAGTTTCATACCCTTGGGCTAACTCGTGATCTGATAAACCGGTTCCGCATCGAGGACAGTAAGGTGCAACACGATGATCTTGAACCAGTAATCCCTTTTTCCAAATCTCTTTAAGTGACCACCAGACAGATTCAACATACTCAGGAGACATCGTCCAATACGCTTCATCAAAATCAACCCAGAAGCCCATTCGATCTGTCATATCTGTAAATGCACTTACGTGGCGCTGAACCGATTCGCGACACTTGTCATTAAATGGAGCGATTCCAAATTTTTCAATATCGCCCTTACCTGAAAAACCAAGCTCTTTTTCTACAGCGATTTCAACTGGCAATCCATGGCAATCCCAACCCGCTTTGCGAGTTACCTGCTTGCCCTTCATTGTGTGAAAGCGTGGAAACAAATCCTTAAATACGCGAGCTTCAATGTGGTGCGTTCCCGGCATTCCATTTGCAGTTGGTGGACCTTCATAAAATGTCCATGCTGGTGCACCTTCACGAGCTGCAACGGTTTTTTCAAAGATTGAGTTTTCGCGCCAGAACTTCAAAATTGAATGTTCGACGGCAGGCAGATCAACAGCTGCTGGGATGGCGCGAAATGACATAAAAAAATCCTCCAGAAAACAATCTCTGGAGGGACGATCGCTGCATTCACAGCTTTCGCGGTACCACCCGCCTTGCACACCTCGGTGTGCCACTTGAAATCTCGTGTGCTGGTTCTAGATGGACAGCGGTCCATTTCTTCCTGCTGGCTCGTGAGGTGATCGCCCCGTCAACGCCATTTACGCGAGGCCCTAAGTGTAGTTGATTGATTCAGCAAAAAATGACCGTGGCGAAGTTGGTAGCGGTGGCTGCAAAGGCATAGGGTTCGCGACATGCCTAAGAAGCCAGTCAAGAAAGCGGCGGTAAAGAAAGCCGTGAAGAAGGCAGCACCTGCAAAGAAGGCGGTTGCCAAGAAGGCAGCACCTGCAAAAAAGGCGGTGGCGAAAAAGGCAGCTCCTGCAAAGAAGGCTGTTGCCAAGAAGGCAGCACCTGTAAAAAAGGCCGCACCAGCAAAGAAGGCGGCGGTTAAGAGCATTCCGGTAAAGAAAGCTCCAGGAAAGCCTTTTCCATCAAAGACCACTCTTACAGTTGATGAAAAATCACAAACAGTTTCAGTCTCAACAATTACAGCACCAGTAGTTGCTCCAGTTGTTGAAGAGCGTCGTTTGGTAATGCCACCTCCACCGCGCCCTGTTAAGAGCGGTAAGAAGGTTGCACCGCTGAAGCCAATTAAGGTTGCTCCAACCCCGGTTGTTGTAAGTGAAAATGAATCTCCATGGACCGCTGCAGAGATCAAAGCGATCCGTGCCGAGATTTCAAAGGAGCTTGATCGCCTACGTAAAGAGTTAGCGGTTGTTGAACTTGAAATGGATGCTTTGATTCAGGAATCAGGTGAAGGCGCTGGCGATGATCAGGCCGATGCGGGAACAAAGACCTTTGAGCGTGAACATGAGATGTCATTGGTTATTAATGCTCGTGACATGGTTTTGCAGACTGAACGTGCACTTGAGCGCATTGATAACAAGACATATGGAAATTGCGAAGAGTGCGGCTCTCCAATTGGTAAGGCACGACTTCAAGTTTTCCCTCGCGCAACTCTCTGCATGCTGTGCAAGCAGAAGGAAGAACGGCGCTAAAGGTGCGCAGATGGCGCACACTGTTTGGTGTTGCCTGGGCGGTTTGGATAATTGATTTAGCTACCAAGATCTGGGCTGTCGAGAATCTTTCATATAGATCAAATATCAAAATCATTGGAGAGTTTTTCCAACTCACCTACGTTCGTAATCCAGGCGCGGCCTTCTCATTTGCATCTGGTGCAACTGTTTTTCTCTCACTCTTTAGCTTGTTGGTAATGATCGCAATCCTGCATTACTCAGTGAAAATCACATCTCGTGGTTGGGCTGTGGTTCTGGGGCTGGTTTTAGGCGGGATTCTGGGCAACATGGTCGACCGTATTTTTCGCGAGCCCGGAGTTTTACGGGGACATGTAATTGATTGGCTTCAGCTTCCAAATTGGCCGGTGTTTAACATTGCAGATATGGCGATTGTCTTCGCCGCCTTGATTTCAATGGTTTTAACCGCCAGAAACATTCCGCCCATAACAAAGGTAGGCTCACAGCCATGAGTAACCGCGAATTACGCACCTTGTCGGTGCCAGAAGGAGTCGCGGGAGAGCGGATCGATAGCGCCTTAACACGTGTACTTGGATTATCACGCACCTCTGTTGTCAAACTTCTTGAAGATGGCGACATCACAACCGGCGGGAAAGCGATGCCTAAATCTGATCGGGTGAGCGCTGGCCAAATCATCGAAGTACTTATGCCCGCACCAATTAACTCTGATCCAATTCCGCTAACGCCTTTAGAAGGTTTGAGCGTTATTTATGATGATCAAGATATTGTTGTGATTGATAAACCAGTTGGATGTGCTGCACATCCAAGTCCTGGATGGATGGGTCCAACTGTTGTAGGTGCATTAATGGCAGCTGGTTACTCAATTTCAACAACTGGACCAGCAGAGCGCCAAGGAATTGTTCATCGATTAGATGTCGGTACTAGTGGATTAATGATCGTGGCGAAAAGTGATGCAGCTTTTCACGCTCTCAAGGATGCATTTAGAAATCGCACAATCGACAAGGTGTATCACGCGATGGTTCAGGGACATATGGATCCAACAACCGGAACAATTGATGCGCCAATTGATCGTCACCCAAAAGAGGATCATCGCTTTGCGGTGATGGCTACTGGCAAGGAATCAATTACACATTACGAGGTAATCGAGTTTTATCGTGGCGTATCAATGGTCAAGATTGAGTTAGAAACCGGGCGCACACATCAGATTCGTGTTCACTTCTCAGCGCTACATCACCCGCTCGTTGGCGACACTACATATGGTGCAGATCCAGTGCTAGCCAAGAGTTTGCAGATGTCCAGGCCTTGGCTTCATGCCGCCGAACTACGGTTTGCACATCCAGTTACCGGGGAGGCGTTGCACTTCCAAGCCCCATATCCAGCCGATCTCACACGCTCTCTGGCGTTGCTTTCCGACGCCGTTCTGCCTTAACCACTAATCTCGCCAATCATGTCCGAAGATAATTTCGTCCACTTACACGTCCATACCGAGTACTCGATGCTCGATGGTGCGGCTCGCGTTGGCGATTTAATGTCAGAGGTCAAGGCGCAGGGCATGCCCGCTATTGCGATGACAGATCACGGCAATGTTTTTGGTGCCTTTGATTTTTATAAAGCGGCAAAGAAGGCGGATGTAAAGCCGATTATTGGTATTGAAGCCTACGTAGCACCTGAATCACGTTTTGATAAGAAGCGAGTTCAGTGGGCCGATGGTGGAGAAGATGATGTTTCTGGTGGTGGCGCATATACCCACATGACAATCTTGGCTGAAAACAATGAAGGTCTTGCAAATCTTTTTAGATTGTCATCACTTGCATCACTTGAAGGTTATTACTACAAGCCACGTATGGATCGAGAATTACTGGCAAAGTATTCAAAGGGATTGATTGCGACTACCGGATGTCCCGGAGGAGAGATCCAAACCCGTCTGCGCATGGGTGCGTACAAAGAGGCGATCAAAGCTGCTAGCGCCTACCGTGATATTTTTGGAAAAGAGAACTTCTTTTTAGAGGTTATGGATCACGGAATTGAGATTGAATCCAGAGTAAAAGCGGATTTAATGAAGCTCGGTAAAGAGCTGGGACTTCCGTTGCTTGCAACCAATGATCTTCACTACACACGTCAAGAGGATGCCGGTGCTCATGAAGCGCTGCTGTGCGTTCAATCAGGTTCAACCTTGGCAGATCCCAAGAGATTTAAGTTTGATAATGACACTTTCTATGTAAAGACAGCGGCGCAAATGCGCGAACTATTCAAAGATATTCCAGAAAGCTGCGACAACACCTTGTTGATTGCAGAGCGTTGCAACATCACATTGCGCGAGGGCGAAAACCTCCTTCCTCAGTTTGAGGTACCTGCAGGTGAAACTGAAGATACGTGGTTGAAGAAAGAGGCAGAGCGCGGCCTTAAAGAAAGGCTAGGTTCACGTATTACACCTGCGCATGATGAGCGTTTGAAGTATGAACTTGGCGTTATGGAGAAGATGGGTTTTCCAGGTTACTTTCTAGTTGTTGCTGACCTTGTTGGCCATGCAAAAAAGGTTGGTATTCGCGTAGGCCCAGGTCGTGGATCTGCAGCGGGTTCACTTGTTGCTTACGCCCTTGGAATCACAGGCTTAGATCCACTAGAACACGGCTTGCTTTTTGAACGTTTCTTGAATCCAGAACGTATCTCTATGCCTGATATCGACTTGGACTTTGATGAGCGTCGACGCAGCGAAATGATTCGATATGCAACCAATAAGTATGGTGAGGATCGCGTTGCTCAGATCATTACCTACGGAACAATTAAATCTAAGCAAGCTATTAAGGACTCTACTCGTGTTCTTGGCTACCCATATGTCATCGGAGAAAAACTCACTAAAGCTCTGCCGCCTTCGGTTATGGGCAAGGACATATCCCTCAGTGGAGTCTTTGATCCAAAGGATGATCGATATGGCGAAGCGGGCGAGTTCCGTGCTTTGTATAACTCCGATCCAGATTCAAAACGTGTTGTAGATACCGCAAGAGGTCTTGAAGGTCTCAAGCGCCAGTGGGGAGTCCATGCTGCAGGTGTGATTCTTTCTCGCGAACCTTTACTTGATGTAATTCCAATTCACCGCCGCGAAGCAGATGGCGCGATTATTACCCAATTTGATATGGGTGCATGTGAAGCAACTGGATTGCTCAAGATGGATTTTCTGGGACTGCGAAATCTTTCAGTTCTTGATGATTGTTTGCTTAACATCAAAGCTAATCAAGGAAAAGATGTTGTTCTAGAGGATTTAACTCTGGATGATCCAAAGACTTACGAGCTCTTGGGTCGTGGAGATACCTTAGGTGTTTTCCAGCTCGACGGTGGACCGATGAGAGCATTGCTTAAGAGCATGTCTCCAGACTCTTTCGCGGATATTTCCGCAGTTATCGCCCTATATCGACCAGGTCCGATGGGTGAAAACGCGCACAACAACTACGCCGATCGTAAAAATGGTCGCAAACCAGTTGAACCAATTCACCCAGAACTTTCTGAACCGCTCAATGAAATCTTGGGCGATACATACGGATTAATTGTGTATCAAGAGCAGGTAATGGCGATTGCTCAAAAGGTTGCAGGCTTTACCTTGGGTCGCGCAGATCTTTTGCGTAAGGCGATGGGTAAAAAGAACAAGGACATTCTGGATAAAGAGTACGTACCTTTTGAAGCAGGTATGAAGGAAAATGGTTTCTCAACCGCTGCTATCAAGCGTTTATGGGAAGTTTTGATTCCATTCTCTGATTACGCCTTTAACCGTGCGCACTCGGCAGGTTATGGAGTTGTCTCATACTGGACCGCCTATTTGAAGGCAAACTACCCAACTGAGTACATGGCAGCTCTGTTGACATCAGTTCGTGATGACAAAGATAAATCAGCTTTGTACTTATCTGAGTGCCGCCGTATGGGAATCAATGTTCTACCGCCCGATGTCAATGAATCAGATGCCGAGTACACGCCACGTGGCGTAGATATTCGTTTTGGTCTTGCGGCAATCAGAAATGTTGGAGAAGGCGTGGTCGCATCAATTAAGAGCGCCCGCGATGCAAAAGGTCGCTATACCTCCTTCGGAGATTTCCTGGCAAAGGTTGATGCGCAGGTCTGCAACAAAAAAACTATTGAATCTTTGATCAAGGCAGGGGCATTTGGCTCTCTGGGTTCAACCCGTAAGGGATTGATCGCAGTTCACCTTGAAGCGATTGATTCAGTTATTGAATCAAAGCGCGCGGAAGCGATTGGTCAGTTTGATCTCTTCGGCGGGGAGTCGGTAACTGCGGTTTCAGGTTTAGATATCGAAGTCCCAACGGGCGAATGGGATAAAGCGATGCTGCTTTCTTATGAGCGAGAAATGTTGGGACTGTACGTTTCTGATCATCCACTGCTTGGCGTAGAACATGTTCTGCGAGCAAACACAGATATGTCCATTAGCGAATTAGTAGATGATGGAGCTCAACACGAATCCATCGTGACTATTGGTGGATTAATCACAAGCGTTACCCGAAAGGTTTCCAGACAGGGCGCTTCTTGGGCGGTAGTAACTGTTGAAGATCTGGAAGGTGCTCTCGAGGTGCTCTTCTTTGCAAATACTTACAATCAGTATTCAATGTCTCTGACTGAAGATCGCATCGTGACTATTCGTGGTCGTGTTGATCGCCGTGAAGATGCTTTGCGATTTACAGCACTTGAAATGTCGATGCCAGATATCAGCGCGGGACCAACGGGACCCTTAGTGATTTCTCTACCTATTCAGCAGTGCACACCGCCAGTTGTAGATCGCATTAAAGAGATTTTGCGCTCACATCCTGGAAAGCGAGAGGTTCACTTGCAGCTTCTGGATAATGGAAGCAGCACGGTAATGAAGGTTGATGCTCTGATCACATCATCGCCAAGTTTGAGCGCTGATTTGAAATCAATTCTGGGACCTAACTGCCTGGCTTAAATTAACAGGCAGCGGTTGCCTCCTTGCAGTTACAATTGCCCAATGATTCGTACCGTAGACCTGCGCGGACGATCCCTATCTAAAGCTCAATACAACGCCGAACTCCCACGTGCCAGCCTTAATGTGGCAGAGGCGATGGTTCTCATCGAACCCATTCTTGAAAGAGTAAAGAATGGAACTCAAGCAGATCTAATTGCCTTGGCCCAAGAGTTTGACGGGGTCACACCAGCCAGCATTCGGGTTCCGCAAAGCGCATTGGATTCGGCGCTTTCACAATTAGATCCTGCGATTAGAACCGCATTAGAGCTCTCGATTTCTCGCATCACCAAGGTTCACAAGGACCAACTGCGAACCAGCAAGACAACAACTGTCGTTGATGGTGGAACCGTCACCGAAAAATGGATTCCGGTGGATCGTGTAGGTCTTTATGTGCCAGGTGGCCGCGCGGTTTATCCAAGCAGCGTGATGATGAATGTGATCCCTGCACAAATTGCAAAGGTCCAATCAATTGCAGTTGCTTCACCGCCGCAAAAAGATTTCGGCGGATTGCCACACCCAACAATTCTTGCAACATGTGCATTGCTCGGAATTACCGAGGTGTATGCGGTCGGGGGAGCACAAGCTATCGCGCTCTTTGCTTATGGCATGGAAGGTGTGTGTGAAAAAGCTGATCTTGTAACAGGTCCAGGAAATATTTATGTAGCCGCTGCAAAACGCGCTCTACGTGGAATCATCGGAATTGATTCAGAGGCTGGTCCAACTGAGATTGCAGTATTAGCGGATTCATCTGCGATCGCTGCAGATGTTGCAGCAGATTTGATTAGCCAAGCAGAGCACGATGTTATTGCGGCGGCGGTATTAGTAACTGACTCAGTTGAATTAGCCCAGTCGGTAGAGGCAGAGTTAAAACTTCGGGTTGCTGCCACCAAACACTCCGATCGCATCAAGAGCGCGCTGGGCGGTGTTCAATCTGCGATCGCATTAGTAGATGACATGGCGCAGGGGCTAGATGTTGTTAACGCATATGCGGCAGAACATTTAGAGATTCAGACACGTAATTCGCGAGGCGATGCTGAAAAGATTCGCAACGCCGGTGCTGTATTTATCGGCAGATTCTCACCAGTTTCATTAGGTGATTATTCGGCAGGCTCTAATCACGTGCTTCCAACTGGAGGTTGCGCCTGTCATTCAAGCGGACTTTCAGTGCAGACCTTTTTGCGTGGATTGCACTTTATTGAGTATGGCCAAAAAGCCTTTACTGAAATTGTTGACACCGTTGTGACCTTGGCAAACTCTGAGGATTTACCGGCTCACGGTGAAGCGATGACAGTGCGCTTGGAGAATCTCTGATGGCTTGGCCAAGTTGGTTGCCGCTTCGAGATGCCTTGCGCCCACTGTCACCTTATGGAGCGCCACAGGTTCCGGCTCAAGCATCATTAAATACAAATGAAAATCCATATTCTCCATCTGCAACATTACAAAAGGCGATCACCGATGCGGTTGCAAATGTTGCAGCAAACCTGAATCGCTATCCAGATCGTGATGCAACCAAGCTTCGAACTGATTTAGCTGCTTACATTAATGAACTCAGCGGTACAAAGTTTTCAGCAGAAAATATCTGGGCAGCCAATGGCTCCAATGAAATCATTCAATCCATCTTCTTGGCATTTGGACAAGGCTCGGTCTTGGGTTTTACACCTTCATATTCGATGCACCCACTGATTGCAAAGACAACAGGTGCGCAGTGGATCGATGGCAAACGTAACTCTGACTTTTCTCTCAATACCGCCGATGCAGTGGCAAAGATCCTGGCTAACAAGCCTTCGCTTACATTTATCACCACACCCAATAACCCAACTGGTGGCGCGGTCACAATAGAGTCAATTCAATTGTTGGCAGATGCAGCTAAAGCAGTTGGTGGTTTGTTAGTGGTAGATGAGGCTTACGCAGAGTTTTCGCAAGAGATTTCAGCAGTTACTTTAATTGCAAACAATCCACACGTAATTGTCATCCGCACCATGAGCAAAGCATTTGCATTTGCAGGTGCACGTGTTGGTTATCTTGTCAGCGATCAGGCGGTCAAGGATGCGATGATGATTGTGCGTCTTCCCTACCACCTCAGCGCAATGACTCAAGCAGCTGCCTTGGTTGCAATTGAACATCGAGCTGAACTGCTGGGAGGCGTATCTACCCTGATTGCCGCCCGCGAGAATGTTGTCTCAGAGCTTCACGCAATGGGATTAACTACGATTCCAAGTAGCGCCAACTTTGTTCTCTTCACAGGTTTTAAGCAGGAAGCGCCACAACTATGGGCGGAGATGC
>Ga0209770_10000266_pt1 | contig 30532 bp, 26 predicted proteins | sample LauGreSu1BDMLBDD_2_FD_187572 | JGI IMG/M metagenome (GOLD analysis project Ga0209770, IMG submission 187572) | Freshwater lake microbial communities from Lake Michigan, USA - Su13.BD.MLB.DD (SPAdes) (version 2) | ecosystem: Environmental > Aquatic > Freshwater > Lake | place: Lake Michigan, USA...
TTCATTTTGCTGGTAGCGTTTGCGGATGCGGTGTCCAGCAATGAAAAGGCCATGCACGCGTTAATGGAACAAACGTCTCGCGACATTTCAAACCATCAACTGTCCAGCGAAGCCGAACTCAACATGCGCATGCAATCCGGATACCTTGACAGCGGAAACCAGTTTTCCGGTGTCCGTGTCCAACAACTTTAACGGGCTTTATTAATTATTCAACTTCGCTAAGCTCTTGGTCACTTTCATCATTTTGATTAAGTACATGATTTACATAATTATTGTAGTTATTGTGGTTCATGTTCATGTTCATGTTCATGTTCACTGCTGTTAAAATGTTATACAGTATGGTATCATCAATATCGTCTTGTACGCCGATATACATGTTATTATTAATCGTGTTGATAAGGTTCGCAGCGGTTTCTAAATGCGCCGCGTACGTCGTCGTTGCTCTGGGACCCGTGGGCGCACCCGCCGCCACGGTCGGGCTGCCCGCAGCGACCGACTGATACAGCCAAGGTAACGCTTCGCGCGCTTTAGGACTCACCAGTGTCAATGCTGAAAGCACGTAACTTGCACCCAGGTAGCGGTCGTCGTGCGTTACGCCGCTTCGCACCAAACGCTCACAAGTGGAAATACACACTTCGCGTACACGTTGAAATGGTGCGGTCCGCATCTCGTGAATCATGAGAATACCGTTGGTTACCGACGGAAACATTTGTCCATACGGCGGGCAAATTTGCATTTTGACTTGGATGCTGAGTTCCGCGCGGTACGCCCAAATATCGTACAGCTCTTGAATGAACCAAATGTATTGTGGATGCTTTAGCGCAGAAAACCATTCGGAATCCGCGTAGTTTCCCAACTTGTTGATGTCCTGGAATACGTCCAAAATACGAGCATCCAGCGCTTGCTGTGGCGTAAGCGCGTCTTCTTTAAATTCGGTATACCCCGGATACTTGAGAATTCGGCAAAGGCGAAGCTTGTTGAAGAATAACCGCACGGTGTTCAAACTGATAGGGATGCGCGTATAAGGGTTGGTTGCGGTAGACGGCACTTCACAGCAGAGCCCGTTTGCAGCTGCAGAAAGTTTATCCTTGGTGAAGGCGCTTTTCATGAGTTTGAAAAACGATGCCATGTTACACCGGTACAATTTATTATCAGCATCATCTTTGAACGTGAAGAGCTGAAAATGCGGTAAGTCCCCAACCTCATCCATGGTATAAAAATCAGTATCGTTAACAAAATCGCTCGTTCGACCGCACTCGGGCAGCAGTATGTGGTGGCGAATGTAGGTGCGAGCCACGTGCCCTCGAAATATGCGCTGTAACCGCGTACTAAAATGCGACTCCATGCAGTATGTTCTTGCTCGTGTCGCAAGAACGGGTTTGGTTCCGGTTGTTTTCAAACCATATTTTGTACATAATAACTTTAGATGAGCGCTTGACAGCTTTTCGTGAATGCTGTCGTATTCAGCGGCTTTGAAAATGGGTAGGTCCACTTCAGTCCTTGACTTCTTACATCGTGGAGTGGTGTCTTCTTCGCAACTTTCTTCCGAGTTGGCGCGAGACAAACTGTGACAAGTTACTTTGATGCTTTTCGGTAGTTTCCGCGGATTACGGGTTGGACTTGGATTGAATTGAGGTATTGAAGATTTGGAACTCGAGTCAGAATTAACTGCGTCACACATATTAACAACGCGAAAAAAAAACGATTTAAAAATGTTATACTATATGCATATTTTATTTTTACATCGTTTTGTATTGATATTGTTATTGTTATTATACAGTTATGCCTGAAGTTTGAATATATTTTAGAACTTCCGCATAAAGGTCGGCCTTTTTTGATTGAACCGCGCTTAATCCCAGTCGCTTGCACATGTCTTCCAGTTCATTTACTTTATAGTACGAAATAGACCGCACAGGACTTTCAATCGACTCCATTTTCAACAACTCCTTGCGACATCGGGACAGCTCCGTACCATGCGCGTCTTTGTATACGCAATACCGGTTTTTTACCTTTTCAATCACCGTATACTCAACTTCAGAATCAGCTTCGGCATCTTGAGATTCGGCGGCTTCTTCCGCCTTATCGCTTCGTTTGATTTCAATGAACAGTCGCCCGTCAATGTAGAGAACCGGTTTGTGATGGCACAGTGCAATTCCGGCCATAAGTTGCAACGTGGTGCGTTTACTGCTTATAAGTTCCGCCTCAAAATTCGGAAGAGACATTTTGTATTTTTTGAATGCCGGTTTTATGAGATGTTTCCCCCCTCGAGCAAGTTCAGCGGTTTCATACTTGAACTCAGTTTCTCGTACAAACGCATTTGTAATCATATCAAAATCGGCGTGTCCTTTACACGCGATGTAAACGCACCAAAACAACTGGTTCATAGTGGATGATTGACCCGGTACTGGAAACCGTTTTTTGGAACCGGCACTATTACAATGTTTGGCACCCCCTTCAAAAGCAAATGCCTCTTTTTTCATTGTCGACATTGCTTGTTTGACGCCCGGACTGTCGAATGTTGGAACCAGCTTGTGGTTTTTATCGCTTTTATCGCGCTCAGTGGCGCTTTTATCGCGCTCAGTGGCGCTTTTATCGCGCTCAGTGGCGCTTTTATCGCGCTCAGTGACGCTTTTATCGCGCTCGTGACTGTCATTATCACTGTCGCTATCATCGCACTCTCCATATTTTACATATGATTGTGACTGATACAATGTCGACTTTCGCGTTAACATTGAAACGTGTTTATCTGGAACCGAAATGGGTTCAGGAACGGTAACAGGAACGGTAACAGGAACGGTAACAGGAACGGTAACAGGAACTAGAAGTGGTTTAGGAACGGTTTCAAGAATTTTACGTCCGGTAAGTTCGTACACACTACCTTGGGTTTGAAACATTTTTGTATTTATGACATCTTATAAAGAATAAAATTGGGTTTATATTCAATTTTATACATTATTTTTTTGAAACTGTACGTCCTGCTGTAAAATACTTATTTGCCAATTCTTTTTTCATGTCTTCAACATCATTGAGTTGTTTTTCTTGCTCTTTTACGTAACTGATGTACGACTCCAGTTCGGAAATTACGGATTCCGAAGCTGCCGTCAGGTTCACAAACGTTCCGTTTTTATTTTCACTTCCCGTAATTCCATTTTTATCAAGAATACGTAAAATATCGGGATGGTGCACTTTGGCCAATCCCTCAATAACGTCTTTCAACTCATTTAACCGTTGAATGTATTGTTGTTGTTGTTGCGTCGACATACAAATTTACAATTTTGGATTTTTGAATTTTTGAGATATGATATGTACATGTACAACAATCCATTTAATACATTTTAAAACTTTTAAAACTTTTAAAACTTCTGAAAATTCTCTCGTTTTTCCCCCGAAAGCCGCAAAACATGTTTTGAACTTGACCAAAATTTTAAAAACGGGGGATGTTTTTTTTTTTCCAAATTATCCCCCAAAAACAGCAAAGTATCTTTTGATTTTTTTTATTCATAATAAGAAAAAAAAAACTTTTTGGACTTTGGACTTTCGAAAAAAATGGATTTTTTGGATTTTTGGATTTTTGGATTTTTGGATTTTTGCATACGTTGACTATTTTGAAAATAAAAACAATATAAACATAATACGATATACGTATACGTAAGCGTATTATAAACCAAACCACCCAGCTAATATGTCTACGCGAACTGGAGTGTCAAAAGGCGATGTTATCAAAAAGTTCAAGTCATTGCACGCGACATACTTTGTTACGCGCGGCGCAATGATTTCTACTGTTCCGGATGTTCTGGCTGAACAATTCATTCGGGACGCGCCAGCAGAGTACGTGTGGCACGAGAGGTACTGCAGCTACGCTTCAAATAAAGAAAACATTCGCACGGTTACGGTTGATGTGCCCGTTTTTGGAAAATGGTTCGAAGTCGGGCTGGATAGACCGCTCGTTCCCGAACATCGTAGTGAATTCGAAGAGTACTTTGGTTTCGGAGGACATTGCGATGGGTACACTGAAAACCGCATCGTGTTTCGATTTTTAAACGAGGTTGATACTTCGCAAGGAAGTATTCAATCTATTTTATTGCCGGAAGGAAGCAGTGAGGACGACCCTGTGGACGCAGAGTATGCCAAGAACGCGTTAAGGTTGCTTGTTGTGGGCGGGTACGTGAAGTACTGGGCGGCCGTGTCAGAACTTGAAACGTGGTTCATTGACGTTGCAGGATTGCGCGAAATCATCGAAGCCAAAAACGGTTTGGCGGTATATATTTTTGAACATATGCGGCCAAAGTAAAAATATTTATTGGGTTATTTATTATTTATTTATTTATTTACGTGTTTTTCTTTCTCTTTTACTGCGGGTTGCAGCGCGTTTCTTTTGCACGCGTCGCTTCGAGCGTTGTTTTATTTTCTTCGTATATCGACGCCGACGACTGCGCCTTCCTCCTTCAGGTGCAGCTGGCTGTGGTGGTGTGAACGTGAAATTTAATTTTTTGAAACCTTCAGCGTTCATAGATACGACAAGTCCATTACCGTAAGTAAGTTTATTAGCACCATCGTATGGCGGAGCATTCTCTTTGGTAAGTCTCAAATCCAAAAATGGTTGAAATTGGGTTTTAAAATCTGTTTCATCTTTCTTTGCCGTAGTGCCAGGAATCGACATATAACAAATACTTGCTACACTTGGTGTACTTGAAAAATCAATTTTAGTTCCAACCACAATGGTTGAACCCAAGTCTTCCGTTCGCCTGTTTCCGTTACTTGTATCATTTGATATAAACATAATTCCCGCCATATTTGGTCGCGAATACATAAGAGGTATTGGAAAACAAACTGGTTTGTGTCCATAGGAGACGTGCGTGATACCGGACTTCTGTAAATACTCATATAATTCACTTTCTTTATCAGGTGATTCTGGAATATCTGGTTTTACATAGCTGCTTTGACCTGTACAACCATTCTGACTGCATGACTGAACAAGAGAGTTGTATATTTTATCTTGGTTACCGTTTGTCCGTTCTACGTCAGGTTTCAATCCAAGCGCTTGAAGTAAAACAAACTTCCATGTATATTTCTCATTATCGTTAGTTTTCGTTGTTAATTCATTTACAACATCTAAAAGAAGTTGATTGTACACGGCGACTGAGTCTTGTACCGTTTCTGCCATCATCCCATGTTCTGGTTGTGATAATTTTCTTCTAAAATTTTCCATCATTTGCAAGTAATTCGCAGGAGTAACCTTATCCTTATCATTGCCTTGCCCAAAACTGTCAACATATGCCTTGTTAAAAAAACATCCTTTATTGAACCCTCCTCCGTGCGCCAGCAAAACCTTTTCATCATTACCTGAATCAAAAACGTGTGCAATTTTACATTTCTTGTAAAACGCCAATATATCAACTTTGGATTTTGATATTTCGTTAAACAAGGCTACCTTTCTCGCTTGTTCACGTCCGTCATAATTGAGTTTTTCGTTATTATTACGTGGTTTAGGAGTAAGTTGACTGCCAGAAACACTTATGAATGGCTGTCCACCACGTTGTGGTAACCCAGTGTCCATGCCAAATGATGCCTTCAGGTAAGCAAGTGCATCCTCATCTGACTTACCATTTTGTTTACCTGGTGGAATAAATGAATGCAGACCTACGAATTTGGATTTGTTGTCACCAAATTTAATTGGGGCACCCATTGATGTTGAAAGTATATGTTTTACGAGTTCAACATTTTCTTTACCAGCAAGACCGTTATAGAAATTTGAATTTGTCCAATCCGACCATCCTCCTTCAGTTGGGGGGGCGATTGTATGCGTCAGTTCATACATGAATCGCAACTTATTGATATCGCGATTCCCTAAAATGATAAACACTCTACTCGCTCCGTATTTATCGTACAACATACTCATTCCTTTTAAACTTGGAATCACTTTGAGTCCTTGGTCAAAATAGTCGCCTAAAAATGCCACGTGCATGTGTTGATTTTTATCCATCATTTCATATAATTTACTATAAAATTGCGGGTCACACATGGCAATTGAATTTGAAATTGGGTCACCATTTCTATCTAAAACCTGGCACCCTTCCATGTCCGAAAACATGTAGAGTGTTTTAGCTGTTTCTGCTTGCTCTGGCATTTGCTGTTGTTCTGGCACTGGCGTTTCTTGCACTGGCATTGTCTCTACCGCTGGCATTGCCGATTGCTCCATTTGGTCTGACATATTTTTGAAATATTGTGTATTATATTATTTATACTATTAGACAATATTTAATTTTATTTTTTAATGTTAATTCTTAACTATTTCCATTTTACATAGGGGTGGAACGCCTTGCAGCATTATAGTACTGAGTAAATCTGAAAATCAATTCTTTGTTTTTTGCGGGGGTGGAAATAGATGACCGTTGGGTAAAATCGCGCATGAATCCAGTGGATGACGGTGGCGCCCCGCCTTTCTTAACCCCTCCGCCAGCTCTGGCAACGGAAATGATGCTTGCACTTGGCGTAACGCCTCCAAAACGGACGCGACGGGCGGCTTTTGAATTTGACATATTTTATGTTTATGTTTGGGTTTGCTTAAGTTGTATGTTTTATAATGTATATAATGATTAAAAATAAAAATAATTCATTTGTTGTTATGATATTTTAATTTAAATAGTCTTGAAGGACCGTTGAGAGCGAACAGGTTGATGTCAACCCGTTAAAAAGAGCCATAATACCAAATAATACTAAAACTACGACTGGAACAATGTTGATTTTTTTTGATAAGTTTTCAGTATTTATTCGCGCATACACATATATTCCAACCGACAGCATTATTGTTCCCAAAACGGTTTGAAGAATCCTCATAACATTGTAAAAATTGAATGCGTTACTTCCAACGATATTTATTTCCATTTGAGTATTCTCTTTTAAAGAAACATGATTTGAACCGTAATCTAAATTGGAAAACTGAAGCTTTTCATGTACCCTTATTCTATCATAATTTTTAAAATATTTATTTTTAATAAATCTCGACCGGGTTGCAGTTTGACACACAATGTATATTTCATCAACGTATTCTAAATGATTGACAATTGTTTGAACATTAAATCGTATCATGTTCATTGGAATATTATAAAAACTGTATTCACTCGATTGGTCAAAGTGTTTTGTGTAAGCTTCATCGCTTTTACGTATGTCAATGAACAAGTATTTCATCCTTTATATTTATTCATTATTAAATTTGCTTTGAAAATATGTTTTATTGTTGAAACAGTTTTATTTTTTATAGGTTTCCGGATTAACTTCTTTGATATTTTTATCGGATATAATTATTTATAGTATAGAGTTCAAAACTCGGCCATACCGTGCTGAGAAGATGCAAACGCGGGTTGAAACCGGCTGTTCGCGTCACGGTAATTGGTCGGCGTTTGAGCAGACAGCATGGGCACCTGGTCCACCATTCCGCTTTCTAAATGGCTGTTGTAGTCCGACTGGGTCGCTTCCATATACTTGGCCCGGTACATTTCGCCAGGAGATGCCCGATGCAGCAAGGCATTGGAGGCATTACCCACCGACGCGGTTCCGCCGGATGACACGGATTTGGACCGCTGAATGAATTCGTAGGCGGCAAACAGTCCTAAAATACCAATCACGGGGTGTGTGCTCAAAAACAGGCTGAGTGCCAAAATGGCCACAATGATGGTTCCGTACACGGTATCCACGTGGGCTGCCAGCATTTGCGGAGTGGCCACGTCAAACATAATGTAAATCACCAACACCACGAAAAGAACCATTTCGTGCTGTTTTTCTTTTTTCATTAGTGCGTTAAAGTATTCCATTTCTATAGTTTATACTTTGAATTTTGAATTTTGGGTTGCGTATAAATTAAAACAATAAATAAAAAATATTAAAAATTCATTTCTGATTAAATTGATTACATTACGACGACTACAGTTCCTTAATCATTTCAGTAGTTTAAAAGTTTAAAACACAATATGTCGCAAGCTTCAACATGGCTAGGGCTGCGTGGATACGGTATTTCTAAAGCCGCGCTTGAAACGGCCGAACTCATGCAAATCCGAAAAGATTTGTCTATGCATCCTTATTCTCCGCAATCACCTATCCGACCCGAACCGTTTCCCATTTATATTGAAACTCCCAACGTCATTTATGTACCACGATACTACGGTCTCGAAACATACGGCGAACCCGAAGAAGACCGCATCCATGCGGGAATGCCGTGTCCCAATCTGGTTTTCAACGGTGAACTCAGAGACTACCAGACCGCAATTGTCAACAAATATGTCCAGCATGTTCAAGGCGGAGGCGAAGGCGGAGGCGAAGGCGGAGGCGAAGGCGGAGGCGAAGGCGGAGGCGAAGGCGGAGGCGGGTGCCTGGATGTAGACCCCGGAAAAGGTAAGACCGTTATGGCTTTGAAAATCATGAGCGTTTTAAAAGTGAAGACGCTTGTGGTGGTGCACAAAACATTTCTCATGAACCAGTGGCTCGAACGTATTCAGCAGTTTCTGCCTGGCGCACGCGTCGGACGGATTCAGGGACAAGAAGTGGATGTCGACGACAAAGACATTGTCATTGGAATGCTGCAGTCGCTTTCCATGAAGGACTATCCTGACTCCGTATTTTCTGACTTCGGCCTGGCCGTGTTTGATGAGTGTCATCACATGAGTGCCGAAGTGTTTTGCCGCTGCATGATGAAGGTAACCACGCGATACACGCTGGGCCTGTCCGGCACCATGACGCGCAAGGACGGACTCACCAAAGTGTTCATCATGTTCCTCGGCAAAATCGTGCACAAAGAAAAATCGGTAACGGAAGCCAGCGTGGTTGTGAAAAATATTCAGTTTTATATTGCAGACGAAGAGTTTAACGCGCTTGAAACCGACTATCGCGGAAATCCGAAATTCAGTACCATGATTACCAAGTTGTGTAACTGCGTCCCGCGCAGCGATTTCATTCTCAGCGTCCTTGAAAACGAGCTGCAGTCCAACCCCGACCAACAAGTCATGATTCTGGCGCACAATAAGTCGCTGCTGTCCTACTTTTATGATGCGATTGTTGAACGCAACCTTGCGGGGTGCGGTGCAAATGTGGGGTACTACCTGGGTGGAATGAAGGACACTGACTTGAAAGCCAGTGAAAAGAAAAAGATAATTATTGCAACTTATGCCATGGCGTCGGAAGGGTTGGACATTCCTACTCTGACCACGCTCATTATGGCGACCCCTAAGACGGACGTTTGCCAGTCGGTGGGCCGCATCCTTCGAGTCAAGCATGCGAACCCGCTGGTGATTGACTTCGTGGACCATCACGACATTTTCAAAGCGCAGTGGATGAAACGCCAGGCCTACTATGTAAAACAAGGGTACCGTATCATGTACACAACCAATACAAAATACGCGAAAAATATTTGGAAAGTGAGAGAAAGCGACAAGAAGGCCGATAAGGCGGCCGATAAAAAGGCAACAGCATCAATCGCCCCACCAATCTTCGCTCCGTTTCAACGCAAATCGAATTCGAATGTTTCAGTTGCAGCATTGCTGAAAATGAAACTAACACCAACACCAACGCCCGTGGTCGCCGATAATCATAATCATAGTCATAATCATCTTGCTCAGACAAAACCCCCATCCACATCGACTTGTGGCATTCAGTTGTAAGGTACATCCTTCAGCTGGACACGAGTCGAGTTTTCAAACACGTTTCGCGCAAGGTTATTTGTATTGGGGTTGTGAGGCGCAAACTGTTCAAATGCGCCGCTGTCAATGTGCGGGTGCGGTATAAGCACGGGTTTGTATTCGACAGTTGTTTTGTACAAGTCACTTTCGGACGACGGCACGTAAACGGATTGAGACCCGCGCTGAAGTGCAAACCACTGGTTTCTCAGAGTGGATTCCACATTTACCTTGGACGCGTAGCCGTTGTAAGGAGCACGGCGCGTGCCCGGATAAAACACCTCCTGTGACTGGGCTTGAAACACGGGTTTCACGTGAATGCCTTCCGTTGAAGGTTTGTACTGGTCGTAAATTGGCATGACGGTGTACTTGCTTGCCACTGGACGCAAATCAAATGTGGGTTGAATATCATGCGATGGCATGTTTCGCGCAAACATTTTATTGCTTAATTCGTCCACGCGCTCGCCGGTTGCAACATAGACGCCATCGACAACCCCGTGTAAGGGCGCGTACGCATCGTCCAGACCGCCCATCTTGGACGCGGTTGAAGTTGATTTTGTATTTGTATTTGGTTTCGACATTTCTAATATATTTCTAAACAGATAATAATCTTTTTTTTATATTATTTTGATTTGTTACGAATTGTTTGTTTTATTTTTTTACTTGCAGCCAACTTACGTAATTGTTTTTTAGTGTGTTTTTTTGGGTTTTTACTTCGTTTTGTTCGTTTTGTTCGTTTTGTAGTATTTTTTTTACCACCGCCACCAGCATTAGGAAGACGGCGTCGTTCATGTGTTGGTTCTGTTCCATATGGTGTTTGAAACGGAAAACTCATATCAGAATATAAGGTCCACACTCTTTTTTTATCATTCATTCCAGTAAAACGAAGGTATCTTGTTGTTAACGGTTGGTCTGGAACGATTCGTATGTGCACAAATAGCACAAAAGGATGTCTTTGAATGTAAAAAATATTTTCAACTTGACTTATAAACCGCACTTGTCGTATTCTGTCGGTAGACATAATATCGTCCGTCGTTGAATCCAATACAAATGTATCTAAATCTATTTCGAACGAGTGTCCTCCAACCCGTACTTGAAAAATGGGAGAATAATGCACTGGGGTTGCTACCAGTCGTGGCAATGCTAATCTGCAAAAAGTTCCATCTGCCAACTTAAAAATGGCATCATCCACCCATTCAACGATTTGTTGTCCACTTTCAGTCACATCTAAAATGTTATGAACATATTTGGTATCATGATACCTTGGGGAATGTGCTTCATCACGGAACGACCTAGGTATATGGTCCGGGTTTGGCGGTATCCATCCCCAGTTACGGTATCTGCAACTCATGTCAATTACATTTATGCACGTTTTCTCTCCAAACTTTTGAAGCAACCATTGTATGATTTCAAAAAGCGTTATGACAGTTGCGCCGCTTGTATCTCTGGCACGCTGAGTACGTGCAGTTGTTTGTAGTATTCCTAACGCCTCCATCAATGAAACAGGTGTGTTTGTAACGCTAGTACCGGGATGTAATCCAAGTTGTAACGCAATAGGAATACTTGCATCTACTACCCATATTCCGAAACTTCTTTCATATACATCCATCAGTTTTTCCTTACTACCCAATACAAACGGATTTGCCTGAAATGCGTATTTTCGGTTGTAACGTATACGAGATGGTTCTGGAACCCAATCTGGAACAGAAGGAAATCGCTGTAACTCCATATTCTTTGTACGTTTATCTACAAAGTCCTGTTGTGTCATGTTAAGTTGTTGAATTTCCCGTGTTATATTTCGATACCGTAATACTTCTTCTCGAATTTCATGCAACTTTTCAACCGGATTCATTTCTCGGTTATGAGCTAAACGACGAGCACTATTAAAATATAACGCATCTAATATGTCGCTGTCGTTGGTGATGTTACCCGTTATTCCACTCAAAGGTAATTTATAAAACTGTTTAACACGACTGCCTGAACATCCCAAATCATATAGTTTTTGTTGACTTAAGACATCTTGATTTAGGTCTTCTCCGTGAGCAGAAATAAAAATAGTAATAAACTGTTTCAATGCTGCCATTTTATATAATAGTAATGTAAAATAAAATTTTTACATTTTATTTTAAAAGGATAAATAATAAAATAATGCCAGAAATACCGCCTTCATCTTCATCAAAAATAGAGTACACACCCGAACTCGACCGTGTTCTATGTGAGACAGGGGAAGAGTGCGAAATGTTCTCAAAACTGCATTTAATGGCGTATAAAAAGTTCCGTAAGCGCGAAGTCATGTTCAACCTGCCAATTATCACAATCACTGCGCTTATCGGATTCGTTTCGGGGCTCAAATTGGATTTTGAATACATTCACCTTATTCTGGGTGGAATGAGTTTATACGCCAGCCTGATGAAGAGCTACTTTTCCTACCTGAAAATAAGCCAAAAAAGCGAGAATCATCGTATTGCATACATTCAATATGACCAAATTCATACCGGTATTCGGCTGGAGTTGTCGCTGCATCCATCCATTCGAAAAGATGCTAGTATGCTGGTAGACATCATGCGAATTAAACTTAAAAATTTGAGAGAAGTGTCAGAAATCATTGACAACTCCATTATCAACGCGTATGTGAACGAGTTGAAACGTGGCGACATGCACGAAATGATTGAATTGAGCAAAATAAATCACATCAAAGAACGTATGAAAGAGACGACTAAGGAACAAGAAGAGCCTACGAATCGATTTATGCGTGTAGTTTCACCAGTCCCATCTGCAAATGCATATGTAAATACTTATCAACACCAGCCGTCACCGTCACCGTCACAACCGCTCGCGTTCAGAAGAAGTCAACAAGTCGCATTAAAATTGGCAAATCCAATACAAACCTATTCCGAACTACACGCTAATAATAATAATAATAACCATTATGTAAATGTATCAAATTCAAATTCAGAGGTGGAATCATCGTTTGTAGTAGAAGAAGAAGAAGGAGCCGGAGTCATCCGAGGTACATGCGTGTAGACTTGGTATAAATATGTGAAAAGGATATTAAACAGAAAACAAGGAACATAAAAACGAGAGATTTATTGGTTATATGTGCGGAATTTTTTATTACCAAACGTTTCAATGTGGAAAGAATGGGATTTCAATTCGCAAAGCGAAGCGTCTTTTTGCCGATTTCGCAAAAATTCAACATCGCGGTCCGGATAACAGCCAGTTTCAAAACCACGTCGTTTCGACTTCATCGGGAACCATCTCGTATATTTTCGGGTTTCATCGATTGGCAATCAATGGACTGGGAACAGAAGGCAACCAACCGTTTTCGCTGGGTAAGTGCAAGCTGGTTTGCAACGGCGAAATTTACAACTACAAGGACTTGATAAAACAGTACGACTTGGAATCCGTATGTACGAGCAACTCCGACTGTGAAGTCATACTGCACTTGTACGCGCGAATCGGAATAGAAGCCACCTTGAATGCGCTGGATGGCGTGTTTGCGCTGGTGCTCTATGACGGTGCGCGTGAAAAAACGTATGTTGCGCGTGACCCGTTCGGAGTACGGTCCCTGTTTATTGGAACCGAGTTAGAAAGTGCGGCATCCGCCCCGTGTCAATTTTCGGTTGCCAGTGAAATGAAAGCGTTGGCACACTGTGCGCCCGGACAGGTTGCGCAGTTTCCGTCGGGCTGCTACTTTGAATACGACAACACCGTTTGCAGGGGCAATTATTTTGCATACTACAAGTACATTTCGCTGGACATGGTGAGTCTGGTAAATGTAAAAACATCAATGGTGTTTCGCGACGACGCCTCAATTGAACGGAAACCAGTTACTCTTTCCCTGAAACACTTGCGTTACCTCCTTGAAAATGCAGTAACGAAACGCATGATGAGTGACCGTCCCATTGGCGCACTTTTGTCAGGCGGCTTGGACAGCTCGTTAGTCACTGCCATTCTGTGCCAGCTTGCGAATAAGCGCAACCACAACCAATTTAAACTAAACACGTACAGCATTGGGTTATCCGGGTCAGTCGACTTGTACTGGGCCAAACGCGTTTCTGAATTTTTAGGAACCAATCACTACGAAGTGTGCGTTAGCGAATCCGATTTTTTGAACGCGATTGAAGAAACCATCGAACAAACCGAGAGCTATGATACCACGACCATTCGCGCATCGGTGGGCAACTACTTGGTCTCCAAATATATTTCAGAGTCGGCAAATACAAACGATGTTGTTATTTACTGCGGCGACATGTCGGATGAAATTTTCGGGTCGTACCGCGGATTTTGCAATGCCAAAACCGACTGCGAATTTGAAGTTGAGAACGAGCGCATGGTGAACGACGTCCGTTTTTTCGACCTGCTTCGTTCGGATAAGAGCATCAGCGGATGCGGTCTGGAAGCGCGCGTTCCTTTTGCAGACAAAGCCTTGGTGGAGTACGTAATGCGGTTAGACCCCAAGCACAAACGCTTCAACACGGGGTCGTTTATTGAAAAGTCGATTCTTCGGTGTGCGTTTGACGCGTTGAACGAAGACGACGCCATCCTTCCGTCGGAGGTGCTTTGGCGCAGAAAGGAAGCATTCAGCGATGGGGTCAGCGCGCAGCCGGAAGCAACCCAGTCTCAGCCGTCGAGAACGTGGATTGACATGATTCGCGACTACGTCAACGAGCGCGTGAGCGACCAAGAATATGCGATAGAACGCACCAAATACGTGCACAATACACCATACGATAAAGAAAGTTATTACTATCGTAAAGTATTTGAACGGCTGTATCCGGGCCGTGAAAATGTAATTCCTTATTTTTGGAGACATCCGTTCTGTCAAGAACTCGACCCGTCAGCGCGGCTACTGAATATTTCGGGGTCGCCGTCATCCATTTCTCCAAATACGAGCCCGTTACTAACGGCCGCGACCACATCATTAAATAAAAACATACACATGATTTCTCGGCTATAACGGTTTTTTATAATCGTTTTTTATAGTGCCTTTTCAAGCCCTTGGTTCGATAATTCGTCCGCACGTTTATTGTCTTTTCGATAAACGTGCCGGAACTCAATCCATTTGAACTGTGCGGCAAGGCCTTTGGCCGTCACGTGATAGTTTCGTATATTGTCCGACTTGACGGCGTACTCCCCCTTCATTTGTTTGATAATGAGTTCACTGTCCCCCTGAACCAGCAGACGCGCTATGTTCCGACGAAGCGCTTCGTGCAAACCCATAATGAGACCCGTGTATTCCGCAACATTATTGGTTTCTTTGTCACCCACGTATCGTGCATCCGACCACAGTTCAGCGGCTCCCTCGTAAATAACGGCGCCGGCCCCAGCTTTTCCCGGATTCCCTTTGCTGCACCCGTCAAATGCGAGCTTGTATGTTTCAAGCGTTTGAAGCGGCATTGTACTGCCACTAGTGACACTGTTACTGCCAGAGCCAGCGCAAGACCCAGCCGATGATTTAAACATTGCAAACGGATTAGTTACAGATGCAGGAAGTGACAGTGACGATGCGGCTTCGTCAATTTTTTCATTGTTTTTATTATTTTCATCACTCATAATGTTTTGGGTTTGGTTTTGGTTTTGTTTGCTGTATGCAAGTTCGTACCCTACAAACGGTGCTTTGCTGACCACCGGTTTTTTGTTGTTCGTCCTGGGTAAAAAAAAATTAGACATGAAATGTTTGCGTTTGGATAAAGGAATTGTGTTCAACGAGCGTTTCATTCATGTGTTTTTATTTTTTATCACTGTTATTATTTTATTATTTTTTATAATTTTATATTTATTTGTTATTATTTCGTTACAATCGTTAGAAAAAATAAGTAAAAATAAAAATAAAATAAATGATTAGTATATTGAATTCTGCACCATGTCCAAATCCAAATCCAAATCCAAAAAAACAAATAGAAGAACCTTTAAAAAAAAGGATTATGAAAGCAATGATGGAATGTTGACTACGGTGTGGGGACCCGGCATGTGGCACTTTTTACATACCATGAGTTTCAATTACCCTACGCATCCCACTCACGAACAAAAAGTGCAGTACCGTGACTTCATGCTGAGTTTGCAGCACGTTCTGCCGTGCAAGTATTGTCGGCAAAACTTGCAAAAAAACTACAAAACGTTTCCGCTGCACATGTGTTACATGAAAAATCGCGACACGTTTTCGCGATACGTGTACCGCCTCCACGAAATCGTGAACAAGTTACTGGGCAAATCGAGTAATTTGACGTACTGCGACGTTCGCGAACGGTACGAACACTTTCGGTCTCGGTGCACCGTGAACGATGACACCAACAAAGTCTTCAACTTTAAGGTGTTTAAACAAACCAATAAAAACAAAAACAATACAACCAAAAAAACAAAACATCAAAAAGAAACCGGATGTACAGAACCCCTTTATGGCGAAAAGTCGAAATGTGTTTTGAAAATTATTCCGCAAGATGAGAAAGAGCCCACATTTACGGTCGACGACAAGTGTGTAAAGAAACGACTGACCAACGAATAACGAAACAAATAACTATGATTATGATAAAACTTGAATGTCGTCCAAGATGCTGATACTGTCGCCGTCAACAACGGGTTCGGCTCCAATATCTAAACTCACGCTTTCCCCGATTTGAATTCGGTTACTGTCGTCCCCGTCTTCATCCCCCGCATCGTATCCGCGTCGACTTTCACGGTCCGCTTCCGCATCTTGCGACTCAATTGACTTCACCATAACGTCGTCGTTAAATTTTACTTCGGCTGATGCGGCGGATGATTGAGGTCTCGATGACGACGACGACTCATTCTCTACATCCGCAAGAATTTCTCGCATGGCTTCAAGCTCCTTTGCTTCAGCCGTCTTCAGTCGCTCCTGTTCTAGTCGTTCTAAAACAGAAGCTTGTTCATTTTCAATTTCATTGTCAGCGCTGCCAACACCGTTCACATGAGCAGCATCAGCAGTAACCGCAGTCGTTCCAACTTTAGAATTGGACGGCGCCAGCTCGGGCATGGTTTCGCTGATGTCGACGCCGGTTCCGGAATTGCCGGGTTCAATGACTGCCTCTTCTTTGATGATTTTGGTTTCTTCGCTGACTTCCACGTCCTCTTCAATGGTCGGGTCCATGTAACTTCGAATGAGTTTCTCAATCGGAATGGAGTCGCGCATTGCGTTCAGAATGCACTCTTTCACAATGAGCTCGATTTCACGACGGTTGCGCTGCGTAACGAGCGTGTTTGCCGTTTTTTCATACAAGTACGTGTTGGTATAGAGTTTTCTGGCGCAGTGAATGTACGCGTTGTGAATGAAGTCGGTGGCTTTTGGAACGTCGACATTTATTTTCTTGTTCTTCATGCCGACTCGCATGCACGTCAAACTTTTAAGCTGCACCACGTGAACGCAAGCAATAAGCTCTTCCAAGTAGTTGCACGAACTGGCTTCCTTAATTCGGTCACACTCTTTGGTTATAATGATGGAGTTCCACTTTGGCACGCGAGACAAGAAGTTTTGAAACGTCATGAGGTACTTGTCCATTTCATCGTTCTCAGCGCACAGTTTCCAGGATTCGTCAAACATGGTTTGAACGCCGTGAATTATTTGCGGCGCGAGTAAGTTTACCAGTCGTGCTGCAAACTCGTTTCTTGATTCATATAAATTGGTGATTGAATAGTCATCCATTGTTGGTCGATTCTAAATTTTTAAACTTTTTAAATGAACGTTATATTTTTTAAGTCCATTTCTGAACGAAACACAATAAAGTAAAGAACGAACAAAACGAGAAGTTTTTCGTTTCTAAATTCTTTCTTCACTCCGCTAAATGCTAAAAGAAGTTCATGCGTTTTAAGCAGTTCAGAATCGTCGCAGGTAACTGAACACGGCGATGATGCCGCAGTCGCACCCGCAGATGCGGATGCAGTATGCTGTTCAAGTAAATGAATGATGTCCAACGCACTATATCCGTTTTCAACCAAAGCGTCTGCCACCGTGACAAGGTCCAGGTAGGAATGCGGTTCTTGCGACGACGCCGATGGTAACACCGGCGCAACACAAATTTCATGTTTTGCTAAAATGCGTTTCAAAGTATTTAATCGCGTAGTGTGGTGCCTTTTTAATCCCAGTGTTTTTTCAATGCTTAGCGCGTGCAGGTTAACACCGACTCCGCGAACGGCATGTTCCGGAATATATATTTCACAAAACCGGGAAAGAATAGGTTTCAGCAGCTTGTTTTTGTCTTCGACCACAATGAAAAAACGTGTGGAGTGACAAAACAGCTCAATGCATCGACGCAGTGCAGATTGCGCATCAATTGTCAACTTGTCCGCATTCAAAAGCACAATCGATTTGAACATTTCTCCGTTTGCAGTATCCAAATTGGTTTTTGCAAAGTACTTCAAGTCTTCTCGAATGAACCGAATGCCGCGTCCGTATGCGCAGTTTACAGTCATAACATGTGTTTTAATCACGGGTTTGATATTATTGTAAATCGACTGAATAAAATTCGAGAGAATTGTGTTTTTACCGCAACCGTCTGGACCATGAAATATAATGTTTGGAATTTTTTTGTTTGCGATAAAGTGCCGGAGCTTTGTTACAACATCTGAATGCAGTTTCGGAAGGTTCATATGCATGCAACGATTGGAATTATAAATGTAATAAAAATATAGAAATAGAAATATAAAAATATAAAATATTCCGTTGGATGTGTTTATTATATTTTTCAAGGTGTAGGTATAAACTCCCAATTTAGTTCCTTGCATATTTTTTTCCAGATTTCATCCTGTTCGATGCGTTTATCCCTATCCTTTCAACATTGGAAAATAGGGCAAGTACTGCGTTTGACCCAGCAGCTCGCACAGTTTGTATACTGTATAGTAGTAATTTAAAAAGTTCACTCGTTCGTCTGGACAAAACCGCGCGTAAGGCCCTTGTGTTTCCATAAACAGGTTACACAACGTTTCTTCCAGTTCGGGAGTCATTACCGGCGGCTTGATGCCGAGTTTTTCTTTAATAAATGGAATGTGCTCATAGTACTTGTTGTACCCCAGCTTTTTTAAAATCTCCTTTGCTTTCGCATCGGTTAACTGGTCCAGCGTGATTCTCTCTTTATGAATTTGATTTTCAATTGCGGCAATGATGCTGTCATCAATTTGAGTCGTTTCTTTGGCCTGCACTTGTGCCAAAATCTCTCGAAAATGGTTAATGCGGCGATATGCGTAAAAGGACGCTTCCCTCGGCGGTTCTTTGTAAGAGGGTTTGTCAGACTCAACGTAGTAGACGGTAAAATTGGAGCATTTGTTGCATACTAAAATGCCCTCGTTTTCTACGGCTACAAGTTCGCCACGATTGCACCACGAGCACACGTCCGACTGGTATGCGTACTTGTCGTAATCAAAAACGGCCTTTCCAGTATTATGCAAGTAATGCTGCAAGTTTGTAAGCTTGTGAACGTATGTCCTGGGGTCGGCATCAGCGTCAGAACCCGCGAGAGTAACCGCATCAGCATGCTTTGTTGTTGTATTGGACGATGATGATGATGATGATGTGTCTACCTTATCCGGCGGCTTGTGTTCAGGTTCGTCGATAGAAAGTTTAAAAAAAGACTGAATTATTTTATTTTTTGTCATCATGCCAACATTCGTGTTATTCGCGTTCGCGGTATGAACCAATGTGGACGCGGACGTGGACGTGGACGCCGACAATGGCGCCGCATCCGATATTTCTTTTTTGTCTTCAAAATACGAGAAAATGTACTTGTTGTTTGTCAAATAGTAATTTTTGATGTAGTGGTTGTACCTTGTCAGCGTTTCTTTTATTTCTCGGTTTCTGTCGCGAACGCGATACACTTCGTCTAGAACGTCTTCGCTTCGAAGCTTTAGTCGAGATACTTGCATGTGCCTTTTCAAAAACTCTTTGTTTTCTAACAACTCCTTTTTTAACTTGGGAACGAGTTCATTTTGTATGTAATGAAACTCAGTTTGTTTTTCTTTGTGCATATTATCCAACGTGACTGTATTTTTTATGTCCGAAAGTAACTTTTTAGATGACTTTTGTTTGAACGATGGCATTTCACGATATACTTAAAAATAGCATGAAAATACTTAAATCTTTTTTTAAGGTATTGAATAAATAAATGAGTTTGAATGATGGAAATGATTTTCTCTCGTTTTTTCAGTATTGTGATAGAATAAGTATAATCGTATGACGACGTTGTTGAAGATAATGGAACTTGTCTATGTGCTTTTAGAAGCTGGAAATACAATAAGAGAGTTCACTCTGCACGGAAATCACGATGTGAAGATACGAGTGAATACGCAAACCGTGTTGACTACCTTGAACCACATAGTGAACAGTGATGTTTATTCCATTCTCGATGAAGTTAGAGTGGTTCCTGCAAGTGAATCCATGGTGTACCGTGCAAAATTTGAAAATTCAAGCCAGGCACACGAATTAAAGCAAGTTGCCATCATGAAATTTGTATTACGGGCAATGAGTTCAGGATGGAATGTGAAAAAACGGACCGGAACTCGCCAGTACGCATTCAACAAAACACATCACCGTAATAAAAAATACTTGAACGGTTCTTTTTTGTCGACATTTTTAAAACAAAATGCTTTACGTTAAAACATCGACATAAAAAATATATTAAACATAAAAAATAGTATTTTTTATTCATTCATTCATTTATTCATTCATTGCCGCCACCTAGCCTATGGACTTTTATTATCGAAAAACATCCCCTGCTTTTTTAAAAAGTTTAGAAGGTGCAAGTTCAATCCACGGTCTTGAAAATATACAAAATTATTTGCCCTTATACACCAATTTTTTGAACATGACTGAAAAAAATTATAACAGTGTTGGGTTAAACAGCAGATACGAACTCGTATCGGTTGTGCTTCCAGAGACATCGTCATCAGAAACGGATGACGAGTATGACCCGCGCTTTATTGACGTTGAAGTGGCAGATTCCACGAAGCCAACCGCCCCCACAGAAGTTAAAGGCGTATTTGTAAAATACTCTCCCTTGATTGACCCCATTCGATACTTGTCTGGAAAGTACAGCAACGTTGATAACGCAGTTTTAATGGCGCTTCCCAAATATGGCGAACATGTAGATGATGATGTCACTGCTACCCTACCCAAGGTGAATGACGTGAATAACTCAGCTTACGTGGATGGTTTTTTTACTTACCTTAGCAGCAAAGTAATGCACGCTCATAATTTTGTTCACGGGCTAGAATATTACGGAGCATTTGTTGCACACAAACGACAGTTTGAAGTTGACATATCGGATGACGTTGAATACTTCAGTGAGTGTTCTTTTTTCAATGCAAATCTAGGGAAGTTGTTTCACATGGACGAGTACAGCTTTAACCAAATGTCGCTTCAAACGGGTATGTATCAAGGAAATCACTCAGATAGAGCATACAAACCCAAACTTCAAATACAAAATCAAGCTCAAGTCCAAGATGATACCTCTCTGTGCGTTGAACGAGCTGACGATACGGTATTAATTCAGTTTGACACGTTGGATGAAGCGGGTTTAAACACGTTGTTTACGGAGTCACCTCCTGCAAGTACTGCTGTGCATGAACATGAAACCGAAACTGTGTACGAAGGAAAAATAAAAGAAATAAACAAAGAATCAGACGTCGACGCAGATACTACGGATGATGATGATGATGATGATATCGGTAGCGCGTCTTCACACGACTCAAGAACCTCAAATACGAGCAGTCATATTGAAGACCCAGAACACAAACACGAAGACAAAGACGAAGAAGAGCTGGATGATGATGACTGCAGTATCGAAGACGAACATGAAGACGAATACGACGATGAAGAGGAAGACGATGGCGTTTATGTTGATATTGAAAAGTTTCCCGTAAACGCGATTGTTATGGAAGAGTGCGAAGATACGCTTGACGCGTTGATAGAAAACGATGAAATTACGTCAGTTGAACAGTGGTCGTCCATTTTAATGCAGGTCATTATGACGCTGATATCGTATCAAAAAATGTTTTGGTTTACGCACAATGACTTGCACACAAACAACATTATGTTCATTGAAACCAAGAAAGAGTACCTGTATTATGCGTATAATGGAAAACATTACAAAGTCCCGACGTTTGGTAAAATTTTCAAGGTAATTGATTTCGGCCGCTCGGTGTACCGGTTCAAAAACTTGACAATGTGCAGCGACAGTTTTCATTCGTCAGGTGATGCCGCAACCCAGTACAACTTTCCTCCATATATGAACCCTAAAAAACCGTTTCTTGAACCCAATTTCAGTTTTGATTTATGCAGACTGGCATGTTCCATGTTTGACTACTTCATTCCCACGCACGATGTTAAAATCAACTTGAAGTCGGAACACGTGCGTAAACTTATTGCAAGCAATCCAATCATTGCGTTAGTCAATGAGTGGGTTAGTGATGACAAGGGGCGAAACGTGCTGTACAAATCGTCCGGGAAAGAGCGGTATCCGGATTTTAAGTTGTACAAGATGATTGCACGCACGGTGCACGCGCACATTCCGGCAAAACAGCTTGAAAATCCGTTGTTTTCAAAATATGAAGTTAAACGCAGTGCGCTGTCCCAAAACGCAAAACACCACGTCATGAACATTGATGATTTGCCCGAGTACTATTTGAGAGATTGAGGTCCGATTGAGACTGAAATATGAAAACATGAAATGATTCAAAGTGCGGGAACGAGGTTCATGGCATTTTTGTAGTAGTTTTTGATATCCGGAATACGCTCGGACACGGCGACTTCCGTTTTTTGAAGTTTGTGGTCATTAAAAGGAAGCGGACTGGGGTCTGGCGCAAACCCTTTCACGGCATTTACGGTGGACGAAAATGCACTTCCTAACTGACGCAGCGTCATGCTCATATCCGATGGTAAGTAATTCCAAACATCACCACCAGACTGATTGAACCTGGGTTTCATAGTAGTCCTTGACCCTCTACCATACGCGCAGTACTGGCGTTGTGAAAATCCACGCGGTCGGTTGCAGTTGATACTTTTCTTATATTTGGTAGACCACTTTCTGCCACCTTTACCTTTATACCGACGACTATGACTATCACTACGACTACGCCGCCGACCACGAGTACGACGACTTAACATTGGATTAAATTTATAAAATACTAAATAAATAAAATAAATTATAATTAGTGTGAGTGGTTATTTTATTTTAGTCTATTTTTTTATTTTATTTTTATTTTGTTGGTTTTATTTTATTTTATTTTATAAGTTCTGATTGTTCATGTTAATTTTATCTGAAAATGGTAACGGGTTTGGTCCCTGGTCGAGTCCTCGGAGTGTTGCAACTCCATTTTGAAACATATGTCCAACCTGTGAAGTAATCAAATTCGCGTCTCCGGGCAAAAACGACATTCCTCCCGACTGGCTTCGAGTTTGGTGCCCAATTTGACGTCCGGCATAATTCACGTACCTTGTATTGGTGGTTGTTTTTTTCGAATTAGCCTTACCCTTACCCTTACCCTTTTTCCCACCATTTCGTGTTTTAGTTTGTGTTTTTTGGCGGAGACGACGATATTGGCTTCGTTGGCGACGTTGGCGACGTTTTCGAGTTCCTCCACTCGTCGTCACAACACGCGAATCTTGCGAATTTGGAACTATGTTTGTATTATGTCGATAAAACGAATGAGATGGAATACCTTGTAAACCGTGCATAGATATATTTTTTAGTTAAGATTCTAAGATTAATTAATCTATGATGTGATTATTTTTTCAGGGTTAGAGGTTTTATGTTTTTATACAAAAAACATAAAAAATACAAGACAACCTAACGGTTGATTCAATGGCGCCTAGACTTACGAACCTTGCGGCTCTTCTTGCCACCCTTACGGGACTTCTTGCTGCTGCAACGACGACGTCTGCCGCCGGCTTGCGCTTCACTCTGGCCGCCGTTTTGGGATTGGCTCTGGCGGTGTTTGCGTCTACGACCGCCGGTCAAATTTTGAAGAAAAGACATTTTAATTGTTGTGGTTGTTGTTTGTGTTATAACATACTGTTAGAAAATTATTTTTTTTATTTCTCTAAAGTTTTTTTAAATACACGCGAAAACAAAAAAAACAAAAAAAACAAAAAAAACAACAACAAAAACAAACTAAATACTAAATAAATAATAACGTCAGGAAATGATTTAAACTTTTTATAAGAAGTTTGCTATACATCTGAAACTATTTTTCCTTAACTTTTCTTTTTATGGAACCCGAAGTCATTGAATTAGATATTGGAGGCCGAGGGTCCAGTAATTTTGGAAGCGGCATTGAACTGCTTATGAACGATAAATTTAAAAACGAGGGTCGACGTGGCGGCGGCGGCGGTGGCAGTGGCGGTGGCGGTGGCGACGATATTACGCTAAATGATTTGACCATGCTGGAAAACGAACTGAACGACATTACAGGCGATTTGAACACGTTGAGTGGCGGCAACGGCAACAACAGTTCTAAAAAAATAACGCGCAATATGAAATCCGACATATTCAGCCTTAACTTCTCAAAAGATGATGCTGGTGGGAACGGGAATGCAAGCGAAGATGAACGCGATAACAACGGCAATGACATGTTCAATATCGGGTCAGCAACCGCGGCGGCTTCGACTGCTGGCGGTGACGATAAGACCACATGGGACGGGTACGCGAAATTCAACAACATTCCCATGAATCCGGATGTGCCCGTGGATGGAACCGGCGCGGGAGCGCAACAACCTCAAATGTCAAAAGAAGAGCTGTTGCGAGAAAAGTTCAAGTTGCTGCGAAAGCTGGAAGAACTGGAGTCCAAAGGTGTTACGCTGACAAAGAAGTACACGATGGAGTCGTCCATTCTCGAGATGCGCGGCGAATACGAGACGCACGTGGAAGAGCGCGAACGCCAGAACAGCAAAAAGTTCCAGTCTAAAATGTTACTGGCATGCATTACCGGTCTGGAGTTTTTGAACAATAAGTTTGACCCGTTTGACCTGAAATTGGACGGTTGGTCGGAACAAGTGAACGAAAACATTGATGAGTACGACGAAATTTTCGCGGAGTTGCACGAAAAGTACAAGTCCAAGGCGCAAATGGCGCCCGAACTCAAACTGTTGTTCCAGCTGGGCGGTAGTGCAATTATGCTTCACATGACCAATACCATGTTCAAGTCGGCGCTGCCGGGTATGGACGACATCATGCGCCAAAATCCGGAACTCATGCAGCAGTTCACGCAAGCTGCGGTAAACTCCATGTCGTCGTCCAACCAAGCGCAAGGTGTCCGAGGAGTTGGAGGAGGAGGCGGGGGCGGAGGTGGTCCAGGTACCGGATTCGCCAGTTTCATGAGCGACATGATGGGCGGTGGTGGCGCAACAGCTTTACCTTCACGGCCACCTCCTCCTCCCGTTGCAACCAAAAGCGTGAACGCAGCACCGCCTCCACCACGTCCTGGCGCGCCCATTCCAATTATTAACCGACCCGACATCAATATTGGCCGCGGTCAAATGAACACCGGCATCAGCTTGTCCGACGCGGATGATGATGGCAACGGTGACATGTTTATGGGCCGACTTAAACCGCGCCAATCACAGCCGCAGCAACAACAACAGCAATCACCGCAAGAACAACCACAACGTAGACCCGAAATGCGCGGTCCAAGTGCAGATACCGACATTAACACAATTTTATCGGGACTTAAAACCAAAAACATCAACATTCAATCATCATCATCTTCTTCGGCAGTTGTTGAAGACATTGAAAGCGCGGGGGCGTCCAATTCAAACGCGCCCATGAAGAGTAAACGCAAACCGCGTTCCGAAAAAAATACAATCAGTCTGAATATTTAAAATCGGTAGAGTCGTTAATAATTCATAAGGGCATCACTTTATAAAATTTATAAAATTTTATAAACTTTCATTCACATTTCATTCACATTTCATTCACATTTTTAATTTTATGCCTCGTTCCTCATTCATCATTCCTCATTCCTCATTCATCATTTCGTGAGTTTCAATAATGCTTTGCAACCTGGGAAAGAACGCCAACTCGTTCAAAATCTTTTCCTTTGCAGCGCGAATGTACGGAATACGCTCCGACCACAAGTCATTTTTAATAGCGTCTTCCATGATACGCAGCGACCCTTCTTTGTCAGCAACGTCCAGTCGCACGTATGCACGGCTGTCAATGTAATCGTCCAAGTTCGGGCAGCCCCAGTAAAAACACAGCGTCTCGCAAAGAATGGGCTCCCATATTTTTTCCGTCGCGTAGTTGTGTTCGGCGTTGTTTTCGCACATGAAGTAGTACTTGTACGGCTTGATACCGTAAAGCGGGTTGTCTTCGGGCAGTTTTCCAATATAGGAGCGGTAGTTGAAATAGTTGCTTTGGCCAAACACGTTGAAAAAAGATTGCAGGTCATTGGTGGATGCATTTGAAAATGACGGAGACTCGCTCTCAATGTAACTTATCAACGCATTTCGCAAGATATGGCCTTCGTCCGACTTCTTTGAACTCAGTATGCACGAAATTCTATCGAGCTTGTGTTCCGGCCGAAAGTTGGTGGAAGAATCGCGCAACTGTTTCAACGGGTACCGAAAAATCCATTGCACGCAGTTCAAAAACTTGGAATGCGCATTCACGTGCATAAACTTGGCAGGGTCAGGATTTGCCCATTCGCCCCACGTTTTTGTACCCCAGCGCTTCGACGCATCAAATACGGTGGGTTCCATTTGATACACCAGCGTCCTTTCGGGCACGTAGTGCTCGTTTGCGTTCATCGGATAGTTGATTATAACGTAATAATCGATTTCATCCGGGTTATTGCTCCATGTCATTTCAATATTCTTCCACCGGAAGTTTCGTTCGCACATATTGGACCACTCGGTACATAACTGCTGGCTGCTGCACCAGTTACAAATCATTTTTATACGCAGTTGCGGCTTCAGTTGCGTGGTGGGTGTTTGAGTTTCGGGTTCCGTTGTTGGTGGTGTTGTTGTTACCGTATCTGTGACATCGACATCGTCTACATTTATAGACAAAGATAAAGAAGCTTGTTCTTGCGCTTGTTTTTGTTGTTTCGCATAGTCCGTTTTAATGTAAATACCGTGCTGGGTCCGGTTTCCGGCATTGATGTACGGTGTTTCACACAACTGGCTCAGAAGCGCCGCACGTTTCAAAAAGCCGTACGTGTTGAATGCCACGCACCCGTCAGTTGCATTTGCTTCCTTTATCCATGCATCCAAGTTAAAAGCGCCCGCGTTTCCGTTTCCAATGTACTTGATATCGCCTTCTGGCGCATCCAGTCCCGGAAAAAACGTGTACTCATCATCCACCAAGTCAAAGTTTACGGAATTAAAGTCGAACTGAATGTCGGTATCAATTTGTTTTCCAGCTTCGTTCCAGTCCGCCAGTGCCAAATGTGGCTGCGTTTCATAACACTCCAGACCATTGTTTGCAATTTTCATCAGGTAGTCTATGCCGTGCTTGATGCCGTGAACCTCAATGTATTCCACAAGCAACTTGGCGCCGCGCTTGTTCACGCTATAACAGTGGGTTGCGCCAATGTATAAGTTCTTGTTCAATGGCTCAACCGCCAAATCGAGACCGTTGTACTGCGCAACATGACTGGAATCGGAATCGGAATCTGTAGTTGAAACAGCGGCTGCGTCTACATTCAAATTCAAGTCCCGGTTGTAAATGTGTTTCACACGGGCTCGTTTTTCTTCAAACATGTGGTATCCCATAAAAATAACATCGCGGTTCACGAATTCATCGTACATGGCGTTGATGGCGCGTTTAAAGTGTGGGCACAGTTCGAAGTCGTCCTCCATGATGAGATAAAACTCTTGCGTGGAATCTGCGAGCAGCTGTTTCCAAAGGTGGTAGTGGCTCAACGCGCATCCAATGACCCCACGTCTTGAACCGAAATCGTTTCCTTGGAACAACCGTTTGAGCTGTGGTGTGGGAATAATTTGTGCGCCGTCCACCGCATCCACAAACGTGTACTCTTCCTGAGAAATTCCAGCAGCTGCCAGTTTTGAAATGCTCTCTTCGCGCCTGTCTGGTCGGCGTTTTAAGTTCACAATTTTAATTGGAATGTCCAGTTCCTGTTCTGACTCTTCATCCTGAACTTCTTGAATTACTAGACGCCTTCCTTTTTCTTGCGGGGTTTCTTCGCAAATATTGTTTTCGTCGTCCTCTAATTCTAATTCTAGTTCAAGCGTGTTCTCAAGCAATTCTTGTTTGGGGTCAACGTACACGTTCTGCGCCGCCGCCGCCGCAGTCGCAGCCGAAACAGCAACCGCGTTGTCTTTATCCACTTTTTGAAACTGACTCTCGCTGTTTAGTTCGTACGCGTTCAGTAGCTTCTTGTCGTGGCGTTCCGATGTAAGGCGTCCAATGTGGCGATTCGTTATCCGGTTGAAAAATGCAGACTTGAATCCGCACTCAACCCATTTTCGCGCATAATCCATTTCAAAAAACTGGTTCTCGGTATTGAAGTCGCCCACTTGAAACACGGCGTCCACATCGATAAGCGCCGGGCGAAAGCTGTAGTGCGGCCAGTAGTGGCAGTTGCTGTACGGATATGACGTACCCGGTTCGTCGCGGTAATCCTGAAGCACCGCGCCAATTTTAATGCCTCGGCCGCCGTCAATGTCTCGAATCCGTTCCGTGGTTTGCACATCGAACTCGGTATAGCTCTCAATTTTGTAGTCCTCAATGGTTTCTCCGTACCCGCGGTTGAAAAGCACTTGGCGAACGCCGTGCGACTCTTTTAACGCCTCCAAGTACTTGATAGCCGGCGTAACGTAATCCATCCGTGTGTGAAACAAAAAGTCGTCCTCCATGTGTATCCAGTATTTGGGTCGAATGCGCTGCAGCATGGCGTAAATGATGTTCATGCTCTCCCGGTGCCCCTTTTGTTCGGGCCGTTTCATGTAGTACCGTATCCAGCGATAATTTTTACGCATGCGGTTTCTGTCTTCAACGCTGGAGTTGTCATCCACGCAAAACCAATAGTCCACGTTTTCGACATCAGCCCACTGGTTAATAATGGAGTTAATTGTTTGCTGGAACAGGTCGTAGCGCTTGCACGTGGTAAATGTCAGCATGACCTTGACATTCTTCGTCCGGCGATTCTTGAAATTGTAGGAAGTGTAGCGCGCCAGCTGCGCGCGGTTGAGCGCGAACAGCGCGTTCCACAGGTTGTATGAGCCCTTGGATACCGACATTCCAGCTCGAGCCGTTTCCGAGATGTAATGCTCCAAATTTATCATCATTCGATTTGTGTAGCGGTCCTTCATGAGCTGGTCCTTGTAGAACATCACGTTGTCAATGGTAGACGTATAGTATCCAATTGGAACCCGGGTTGTTGTAAGGATTTCTTTGCAACATTCGTATCCACTAACCGCATCCCCCACGTAAAACGCCGAAATGGAGTTGTTATACTCAATGCAGTACTCGTACTTTCCCTGGTTTACAAAGAGCTTGTCCACCTGGTTTCGAGAGTAGCCCTTGTACTTGTGATACATCAAATTTACCAGCGTGTTCAGTCCCTCGTGGCGGTACTGCTCCATAACCGTCGCCACTCCTTCAATTCGTGCTGGGTCATAGTGGGACGCCATCAGCAAATACTTCTGACTCTTCATAAGCGTTTCGCGACTTTTGTCGGGATGGCTGTCGTACAGTTCACCCAGCATCAAGCAACTATAATACTTTTCTTGTGCCCAGTTGTTCAGTGTGAGCACGCGCTCGTACCATTGAATGGCGTCCTTAATGTGCTCGGCGCCGCCGTCTTTATAACTTTGAGCGCAATAAAACGCGTACCGTTCTGCCATACTTCTGTCACCGCCCGGTTTCATTTCTTCGTGAAACCCACGTTCCAAAACGTGGGCATCGTTCAAGTATTTGTTGGCCACCTTGTTTCGGGCGCCGCGTCGGCCGGACTCCACATAGTATTTGCCCTGAATGGTTTCACTCTGTCCCGTTTGTTCCGTACACGTAATGAACTCGTGCAGCACGCCTCTGAACTGCCATCGCTGTCGGCTGTTCACCATGAGGATGCGCAAGTAGTTGAACCCATTTCCGAACTTAAAATGGTACGAGTCCGAGCGCAGCGGCTGAACGAGCTCAAAGTCGCCCACGATTTTATCATCAGCATCAAAAATAAACGAGTAATCGGCCTTGTTATACGCCGCATCCAGCGCCAATGACCGGTTGTATCCAAAATCGCGCCACTCGTGGTCGTGAATTTCGCCGGGAACGCCGCGCTCTTTAAAAAAAGCGGCAACAATTTCTTTTGTTGCGTCGGTTGAACCCGTATCACATACCACATAGTAGTCGAATTTTACGTACGACCACAAATTTTCCAGGGTTTCCGCAATAACATGTGCCTCATTTTTCACAATCATGTTCAAGCAAATCGTTTTTGGCGTCAAGTTATTATGCATGTTTGGAAACGACGTCGCAGACGACCCTCTGTAAAGCCGGTTATCAAACCCGCTGCTGTTGGTTACTCGTTTTGCGGATGCTGAATTTTCAAGAGAATCGGTTTTATTTTTTAAAGCATTCATAGCTTCTTTTATCATGGCTTCTTTTTCTTGTTTTTCAACGACGAACTCCGCTGCCAATGTTTCTTGACGAATATCGCGAACATTTGTAATTTTACTTCTATTTTCGGTTGCATTCGCATTCGATAAAGAAAATGATGTGAACGATGACATATCGATATGATTTAGTTATATTATTATATAAAAAAGGGGGTTCGGGTTCGGGTTCGGGTTTCGGTTGTATAACTGCTAGCATTCTATGTTTTTTATTATTTAATACGTTTTTTCAAAGGTTTTATGTTTGAATTATATTTATTTTTAGTTAGTTAGTTAGGTAGTTATTATA
>Ga0209770_10000267_pt1 | contig 30516 bp, 20 predicted proteins | sample LauGreSu1BDMLBDD_2_FD_187572 | JGI IMG/M metagenome (GOLD analysis project Ga0209770, IMG submission 187572) | Freshwater lake microbial communities from Lake Michigan, USA - Su13.BD.MLB.DD (SPAdes) (version 2) | ecosystem: Environmental > Aquatic > Freshwater > Lake | place: Lake Michigan, USA...
TTTTGGTCTCCAAATAATCCCGATTCACAGGATTAGGTTGCATTTCTATGGGAACACGCTCAATGACTTCAAGTCCATAACTTTCAAGTCCGACTCTTTTTGTGGGATTATTCGTCATCAAGCGCATCTTTCTGATACCAAGCGAAGCAAGTATCTGTGCACCGATGCCATAATCTCGAGGATCCGGCTGAAAGCCCAATTGAACATTTGCCTCAACAGTATCAAGACCTTTTTCTTGCAAAGAATATGCCTTCACTTTATTGACAAGTCCGATTCCTCTTCCCTCTTGTCGCATATACAGCAATACGCCTTTCTCTGCTTGTTCAATCATTGAAAGAGCGGCAGACAATTGCGGACCGCAGTCGCAACGAAGTGAGTGAAAAATATCACCGGTCAGACATTCACTATGAACACGAACCAAGACAGGTTCATCCTCATTCCAAGTACCTTTTACAAGTGCCACATGTTCTTTTCCATCAACGGTATTGGCAAATACCTTAAGCGTAAAATTCCCGAATTCCGTTGGCAATTGTGCTTCAGCGACCGGCTCGACTAATTGTTCTTTATTCAATCGATATTTAATGAGGTCTTTCACCGTAATGATTGAAAGTCCATTCTTTTCTGAAAATTCCATCAATTGAGGAGTTCGCATCATCGTGCCGTCTTCAGCAAGGATTTCGCATAGAACGCCAACTGACTTGAGATTTCCGAGTTTCATGAGATCAACAACTGCTTCAGTATGACCTGCTCTCCTCAGTACACCCTCTTCGACTGCTATCAATGGGAATATATGTCCCGGTCTTCCAAAATCTTCCGGCTTGATATCATCCTGAACCAATGCTTTGATTGTAGCCGATCGATCACTTGCAGAAATTCCTGAGCTGGTACCATGCAGATAGTCAATAGAGACTGTGAATTTTGTACCATGCAAAGCGGTATTGTCCGGAACCATTGGAGCAAGATCCAATGCAAGTGCTTTTTCAGGAGGCATTGCCACACAGATCAATCCTTTTGCCTGAGATGCCATGAAATTGACAAGCTCCGGAGTACAAAACTCTGCAGCACAAATCACATCGCCTTCATTTTCACGATCTTCATCATCAAGCACGACAACAACTTTGCCTGCTTTCAAATCTTCGATTGCTTGCTCTATGGAATCAAAAGTGTTTTTCATGGATTATTGAGTATTTACCTGAGAAATTGCAACCTTGTCAATCTTGATGATTGTTGTGTCAGCAATCTTCAATTTGATGATACCTGATTCATCAACGGAATCCACGATGCCGTGAATACCTGCGGAAGTGACCACTTTATCACCCTTCTTGAGTTCTGAAATCAGTTTCATGTGATCATTATGGCGTTTTCTTTGCGGACGAATCATGAGAAAATAGAAAACCGCAAATATGGCGGCCATCGGAAGAAGTGAAGTGAGCAATTGTGAAATGGGATCTGCATTTCCTGCTTGGGCGCCTTGTGCAAATACTTCAACTGGGAAAAATGGCATTGTCTTTACCTTAAATGTTTAAAAATTATCGTATGATTTCAAGTATGGAAGATTTCCATTGCGAATATGTATTGTCCAAAATATGCTTTCTGGCTTCGCGAACCAGCCACATATAGAATCCTAGATTTTGCAATGTTGCGAGTTGCAAACCTACAATTTCTCCAACCTTAAAAAGATGTCTCAAATAGCCAAGTGAGAATTCTTGTGATGCATAGAGGTCCAAACCCGGATCGATTGGCTCATCACTGAATTTATTTTTCAGATTACGAACATTCATTCTTCCGCGAGTGGTGAAAATCGTTCCATTGCGTGCATTTCTTGTAGGCATCACGCAGTCGAACATATCTACTCCCATTTCAATCGCGGTGAGAATATTCTCGGGAGTGCCGACTCCCATGAGATATCGCGGCTTGTCAATTGGCATCACATTCGTTGAGTGATCAATGGTGTCATACATGTCGAAAGAAGGTTCACCAACAGCCAAACCACCAATTGCATATCCATCAAAATTCAGATCAATCAATTGATTCATGCAATCTTTGCGAAGGTCTTTATATGTGCTTCCTTGACCAATCCCAAAGAGAAATTGCTGATGACCATATCTGGGCATGCTATTGTCAAAAGCATCCTTATTTCTTTTTGCCCATCGAAGAGTCAAATCCATCGAGGTTTTTGCTTCTTCATGAGTTGCAGGAAATGAAGTGCATTCATCCAATACCATCATGATATCACTGCCGATACAACGCTGTATTTCAATCACTCGTTCCGGAGAAAAGAAATGTTTTGAGCCATCAATATGAGATCTGAATTCAACGCCTTGTTCAGTTATCTTTCGTAATTCTTTGAGTGAAAACACTTGATATCCACCCGAATCAGTGAGAATCGGCAAGGGCCATGAAATGAAGCGATGATGTCCGCCGAAATGACTCAATACATCTTCACCGGGTCGAAGATATAAATGATAGGTGTTTCCAAGAATGATTTGAGCACCAATTTCAATGAGTTCTCTTTGCTCAATGGCTTTGACAGATCCAACAGTTCCAACCGGCATGAAGATCGGTGTTTCAATTTGACCATGATCTGTTTGCATAACACCGGCTCTTGCTCGGCTATGTTGATCAGTATGTTGCAGTGAGAAGAAGGACATTGAAGCTCAAATGGATGATAATCAGTCACAAAGATATTCAATTTTGGGGCTTTATTCTTTGATTATGGTTACTTCCACTCTTCTATTACCCGCTCTCTCTTCCTCGGTTTTCCCAACATATCGTGGTTTTTTCTTTCCAAATCCTTGTATTTTCAGGTATTCTGATGTAATTCCCAAACTTATGAGATACTTTTTCACGGCTTCTGCCCTTTTTTGCGAAAGATCATTATTGAATGCATCAGATCCTCTATCATCAGTATGACCGGCTATAAGGATATTTTGATATTTCTTTTCTTTGATGATATAAGCCAATCTTTGCAATTCAGGATATGAATCTTTCAAGAGTTCGGAAGAAAGAAAGGGAAAGAAGACATTGGTCAATTCAATAGTGACTTCTTTTGCTTGTTCATCAGGCATTTTAGACAATTCGATGATTTGTTTTTTTGTCAATGATTTCGTGTTTTTTCGCAAGTCAATATTTGATGATGCCGGAAAGTAGCCCAGAGAACTGGCATAATATCCATATTTTTTTCCGAGGGGAAGAACGATGAAATAGGAACCATCAATCGGATTGATTCTGGATGAACCGACAGTTTTTCCGGTGCTTAAATCTTCCCAAATGATAGTTGCCGGAATGGGAAGTCCATCTTTCTTTGAAATAACTTTTCCTGAAATGGATGCAATGGGTTGCGGTCTTACATCTTTTGGGAGTATCACTCTATAAATATCCCATTGTCCAAAGCCTCCCGGAGCATCTTGAGCTGCATAATAGGCAGTATCACCATTCACCGTGATTTTATAACTGAAATCATCATCCAATGTATTGATAGAGCGACCCAAGTTTTGAGGAACCGTCCATTCAGTCCAAGAATCTTCATTTACCCTATATGACTTATAGACATCCAAACCGCCAAGTCCGGGATGTCCATTGCTTGAGAAATATAAAGTCCTACCATCAGGATGTAGAAACAGCGAGCGTTCGGCAAATGGTGTATTGATATTTGGTCCAAGATTGATTGGTTCACTCCATCCTGTATCGGTTTTGATGCAAGCCCATAAATCCATATTGCCATGTGTTCCATCCGCATAACGATAATTCATGGGTACTGCTATTTCGCCGATTCCACCGGGTCTTTCAGAACTGAATAATATGACTCTTCCATCAGAGCTAAAGCATCCACTTTCATCATGATATTCTGAATTGATTGGGCGAGGCATTTGCCTGAGATTATCCCAACCAAATGAAGTTCTTTCTGCTGTGTAAATGTCAAATTTACCATATGATCCGGGGAAAGTTCCGGATAAAAGAATCGTATTGCCATCGGTTGAAACATTGTCTATTGTTTCTTCACCTTGGGCAGAATTCACGCCTTGTCCAATACTTTTTGGGTTCCCCCATGGAGATCCCGGAAGTGCATCTATTCGTTCGGATACAAATACATCTTGTCTTCCCTCTCCACCGATTCGATCTCTCACGGAGAGAAATAATGATTTTCCATCGGGTGATGGGACGGGATCCCATTCGGACCCATTTGTATTGATGGGTTGTCCGATATTGATGATTTCCAATGGTTGGATAGGTATGGTGAGCAATGCAATTGAAGAATCAATCCATGCTCGATGTTTCGGGATGAGTTCTCGATATCGAACATATACATCAATCGCTGAAGCAGTGTCTTTTCGCAATAAATAGGATTGAGCTCTTCTTCGCATTGCGATTGGTGCGCTACCATAATCCTTGCATATCAGAATATGTGTATCGAATTCATCATGTCGCATTGAGTCCGATGGCAATATTGTAAGATCCAATGATTCAATGAAATGCTCTTTCAATAGATGCTCAGGAAGCATATATCTGACAGGTTTTCTCTCCATTTGAAATTCCAAAAGAGCATAACGCTTTTGCCAAGCTGTATCTATCATCTCCTTTCGGAGTGAATCTTTTGAAAGAAACAAATACGGCGCGCCATCATCTCCGCCTTCTCCTACAATGAAATATTTACCTTGAATATTCAAGCAAGATCTTATGGCGAGTCCTTTCATGAGAGAAGTAATTCTCTCGGGAATAGAATCAGTGGTGACATAGGATTGGGATTGCGTAAACATTGCCCTATTCATGCCAAGAGTCCATAATCCATTCCCAAACTCAATGCATGCGATGCGATATCCTTTTTCCCAATATTCTTGAATGTGCTTTGCAGGAAATTGTGTGTGAGTGGTTATAACTTGAGAGTAAACTCCATTTTCGAGGGACATAATGATATCCCATTTTCCGGCATGTGCTGAAATCGAAGTCATGCGAAAACCCATTGCCATATAGTCACGCAATTGAGTGCTCGGAAAAGTATCGGATGATATAATTTTCTGTGGAATCAATCCGCCATTCATGATGATGGCATAACCTTTATCACCATGAGATAATCCTGCAATATGATATCCCGCTTTCCATTGATTCTTTATATACTCCATCGGCAATTTGGTATCAGTCAAATATGCTTGAGCAATCGGCACTCTCAATTGTTTCATCAAAACAAAGGAAACTTGATCTTGCATTTCCCCGAATGCAAGATGGGATGCAATCACAAATATGATGCATCCCATTGTAAGATATATATAAATCAATTTCTTCAATGTGCGAATAAAGATAGTATGAATGGCAATAATGCCGTCAGTCCAAGTAAAGTGAGCAATTCTTTCAAAATGGGAGAATTTTCTTTCTCTTTGTCTCCCAACGCTTTGAATAGAAAGAGCATTCTTCCGAATAAGAATAAACAGAGCATTCCTGTGATCACATGCAATATCATGAGGTAAATCCTTCATTCACTTGAGCATGTGGAAGATCTGATCTATTTAATTTCTTCTTTGCCCTTTTGTCTTTCATGGATTCCACGATATGATAAATCACTGGAACCAAGACCAATGTAAGCAGAAGCGAGCTTGTCAAACCTCCAATGATGGCCCATGCCAATCCGGTTTTCCATTCGGCTCCTGAACTTTTCGATATTGCAATCGGAAGCATTCCCAATACCATTGCAACTGTTGTCATGAGGATGGGTCGCAATCTTGTACGGCCTGAGTCCAAAAGTGATTCCATGATCGACAAACCTTCCAATCGATTTTGATTGGCTCTATCCACGAGCAAAATCGCATTTTTCGCCACTAATCCAATCATCATGATGATACCCAAAATTGGAAAGATTCCCAATGCTTTCATATTTAATGCCATCGCGAGCAAAGCTCCCACAAATGCAACAGGTATGGAGAATAATACAACAAAAGGATAGATATATGAATCATATAGAGCAACCATGATCAAATATACGAACAGAATTGCAGCACCAAGGGCAAGTCCTAGACTCACGAATGATTCCTGCATATTCTTTTGATCCCCGAGATATGATATGGCAACACCCGCTGGCAATTGTTCTTTTTCCATACCTTTTTGAATATCGGCAACGATATTTCCGGAAGGTCTGCCAACAGCTTGAGAAAATACAGTTATCGCAGTATTTCGATTTTCTCTTTGCAATTTCGTTGGACCACTTGCCTGAACAATCGAGGCGAATTGTTGTAATTCAACTTGTTGTCCTCTTGCATTGACAAATGGCAAGCGTAGTAATTTCTCGGTTTCCGAGCGATCATACTCATCAAGGAAAATGCGCATATCATATTCAGTATTTCCATCACGATATTTCGCTGAATTGTCACCAGTTAGAGCAATCTGCAAAGAATTCCCTATTTCACCGATGGTCAAACCAAATGCAGCCAATTTATCACGATCAATTTCAATTCTGGATTCGGGTTTTCCATCATCAACGCTCAATCGGACATCCTGAGCTCCTTTTATGGATCTCGCAACATTCGCAAGTTTTGAAGCAGAAGCATAGACTTCCTCAAAACTTGTTCCATTCACCACGATTTGGATTGGCGTTTGATTTGCAGTACCAAAAATACCAATTGGATTTACTCGGACTTTTGCTCCGGGAATGGTAGAGATTTTCTCTTTCATCAACATTCCTATTTCATCGGTCGAACGCTGTCTTTGTTTTGCGGATTTCAATGTAACATTGAATTCTGCAGAATTATTGGAGTTTTGTCCTATAAATCCTTCATTGGAAACTCCAACAGAAGTAAAGATACGATCTGTCTCAGGAAAGCTTCTCAATAATTCTTCGATGTATAGAGCCGTATAATTTGTTTCTTCAACGGAGTATTGTGGAGGCATGTCTACAGTTACAGCAAATTCACCACGATCTGATTGAGAAATGAACTCAGCACCGATATAACCAAGAGGCACTAGAGCCATGCCACCGATGATTGCCAAGAAAGATCCTATAATGACAATCATTCTACTCAATCGCTTTCTTAAAGCCCATTCAAGTACTTGTTCATATTGACCCGTAATCTTATCAAAGAATCGTTCAAACATCAATGCAAGTCTGCCCATGAGCGAATCAGGCGAAAGATGTTCAAGTTTTGCAAGTCTTGAAGCAAGAGCGGGTGTGATGGTAAATGAAACAAGCAAACTCATGAGAGTGGAGGTGAATACGACCACGGCAAATTCACGCATGATATTACCAACCAAACCACCGACAACCGAGAGTGGAACGAATACTACGACATCCACAAGAGTTATGGACAAAGCAGCAAAACCAATTTCATTTCTACCTTCAATGGAAGCGGTAATCTTGTCTTTCCCCATTTCAAGATGTCTGTAAATATTCTCCAAGACCACGATTGAATCATCTACAAGAATTCCGATCACAAGTGACATCGCAAGGAGTGTCATCAAGTTGAACGAATAATTGAGCATATACATCGCAAAGATGGTGGTCAAAAGCGAAGCCGGAATGGCAATCATGACGATCAATGAATTACGAAGTGAATGCAGAAAGATGAACATCACAGCCGCTACTAGTATGATAGCAATGATGAGATCGAATTTCACCGCATCGGCAGCCTCGATCGTAAACAAAGATCCATCTTGGGCAATTGTGAATGCGAGTTTCTTCTCGACATATTGTTCTTCGAGACTCTTCATTTGAGCGCGTATTTTCTTGCTGACATCCACAGAATTGGCATCACTTTGTTTTTGCACGAGAACGGCAATCGTCGTGATTCCATTCAATCTACTGATGGATGCATACTCTTTACGACCATCCTCGATTTCTGATATATCCTTCAATTTGATATCACCACCCGATTTTGATCTACCGATGATAATATTCTCTATTTGCTCTATTGTTGAGAATTTTCCCGCCAAACGAACTATGAATTGTCCATCACTATCCTTGATTTTTCCTGTTGGAAAATCCAAATTGGATGCCTTGATCATTCCCGCTATTTGATTTAGTCCCAGTCCATATCCTCGTACTTTCTCAATGTCAACATTCACTTTGATTTCTCTTTCCTCACCACCAAGCAAAGTGATATTTCCAACACCTTCAACTTTTGACAATGCGGGCTGAATCTTATCCTTCATGAATTGATAAAATTCACGAGTGTTCATGGTACTCGTTGCACCAACACGCAAAACAGGTATTTCATCAAGAGCTATTTTCGACAGAACTGGGGTTCTGGCATCTTTGGGAAGCAATTGCTGAGCGGCATTTACTTTTCTTTGCGCATCTTGCAGGGCAATATCCACTTTTGCCGATTGCGTGAGTTCAACAGTTACGACTGAAATCGCTTCAGCTGATGTTGAACGCACTGCCGTTACTTTATCGAGTGAAGAAACAGCATCCTCGATATATTTCGTGATGCCATTTTCCACTTCTTGAGGCGAAGCACCCGGATAAATTGTTGTGATAACCACAACCGGAGGACTGATCTTTGGCAATAATTCATATTTCAATTGCGAATAGCCAAAAACACCCAAGATACCGAGCACTGTAAACAATACAACAACAAGTGTCGGCCTTTTTATTGATAATTCGGTGATTGTCATTGTAATAGTTACTTCTTATTGATAATGGTGACTTTCGATCCGGGACGAAGATTGTTTTGTCCATTGGTGACGATTGATTCTCCGGCTTGCAAACCAGAAATAATCTCGAGTTTTGTTCCTGCATCCTCTCCTGTTTGTACATCACGCAATTCTGCTTTTCCATCTTTGATGACAAACACTTTAGGATTTTTGATGCTTCCTATCAATGCACTTCTTGGTATGATCAAAGCATCTGATTTTTCAATGCTTGTGAAGGATACTTTCCCAAACATACCTGCCTTTAATGGATGTTGCTTTGAATTTGACATGCGGATTTCAACGGGGTATGTATGAGCTTCATCTGCTTTGGGAGCAATTGATGAGACCTGACCTGAAAATTCGACTCCGGGATACACATCCGTTGTGACTATGACCTTATCACCATTTTTCAGTGCAAATGCATCTTTTTCCGAGACATTCACTTTCACTTTCAAAGTGGAAATATCAACGATATTTGCAATGACTGCATTGATACCAACCGTTGCACCTTGATCCACCATTCTTGCATTGATGATACCGCTGATTGGTGTCGTGACTTTGGTATCACGCAATTGTCTTTTGGACATTATGAGTTGTGCTTCTGCCGCTTGATATCCATATCGTGCTTGATCCATTTGCATGGCATTCATAACGCCTTCTTTGAACATTTTCTCCATTCTGTCAAAATCCGTCTTTGCTTTATCATAAGCTGCTTGTGCATTCATGACGGAAGCTCTGCGCATTTCGGAATCAATTTCAGCAATTACAGAACCTGCTGATTTGTATTCTCCTGGATTTGCATGCAATTGTAAGATGCGACCACCTGCTTCTGCAATGATATTCACATCACTTCCTGCCATGATGGTACCGACCAAGGTAAGCGCATTGCTAAGATCGGTTATTTCAGCTTCGGCAATTGTCACGGGAATAGCATTTTGAACAAATGTCTGCTTGACGATTGCTTGTTCTGCCTTTGATTTGTTATACTCCAATACACCAATAATGATCGCAAGAAAGACGATAATTGTTGCTGGTATGAGAATTTTCTTCATGGTGATTACTCTATCCGGATTATAATGAATGTCCAATTGATTTTTCCAATTTCACTTTTGCTATTTCGAGATCAATGATTGCTTGTACTTTATTCATTTTTGCCATGAACAAAGCAGTTTCAGCATCCAATACATCTGTCATGATCGCATTGCCATTGTTAAAGCGAAGATTGATTGTTCGAACTTGCTCTTCGGCTTGTTTGATGGAAGTTTCAGTTACAGGAATTTTATCCGATGCCTGTTTCATGAGTGTATATGCTTGTATCACTTCTATTTGAATGCTCTCCTTTGTCAGCATATCGGCGTCGATTGCTTGCGCTAATTGCGCTTCAGCCTGTTGAGTTTGGGAGGAATTCAATCCCCAATTCCAAACATCCATCGTGAGTTGTATTCCGGCGGCCCAAGTATCATCGAATTGTGATCTTGCCGGCACGATTCGCATGTTTGGATTATTGTAATTGTACTCAGCAAACACACTCACTTGTGGATACCATGATGCCTCGGCAACTTTCACTTGTGATGCACTTGCCTTCACGCGAAAATCCGATGCTTTCACATCGGGTCTGAATTCAATTGCATCCGTGAGCATTTTATCAATGGGAATTTGTATTCCCGCTCCTGAAGGATTATCGGTTGTTTCAAGATTCGTTGTGAGTGGCAATCTCAGAGCATTATTCAATCCCATCATTGCCAATTGCATTTGATTATTCGCTTCGAGCAATCGATATTCAGCTTCGGACACTTGAACTTGAAGTTTTAGAATATCATTTTGTTGTGCCATTCCGGCCTTATTCAGAATCTCCACATCTTTCAAATGTGCTTTGAGCATTTCCACATTTTCTTTTGCAACTTTTACGAATTGCCGGGCTTTCACATATACCCAATACTGCGTTTTGATCATTGCAATCAATTCGATTTTGTCTTTGTCATAGTCTGATTGTACCGCTTTTGCGGCAAGCTCGGCAGACTCCTCAAGATTCTCTAATTTAAAGCCTGTAAAGACAGGTTGTGCCGCACTCAATTTCATGACATAATTATCAAGAATCACCGGTGCAATCGTAAATGGAGTGGTTCCAGGAATCGGAAGCGAAACAATAAAAGGTGGCACCTGACTGAGTCTGGTATAACCTGTCTGAAACTTTAATGCGGGAAGCCTGGATGCCTGTACTTCATCAACTTTCGCATCGGCGGCTTTTATCTTTTCTTTCCCTATCGAGAGCATTCTGCTCTTACCCAGTCCAATGTCCAAGGCATCCTGCAAACTCAATGAACGAGTGTCTTGAGCATCGGCATTCATGCATGGATAATAAAGAAAAAAGAATGTCATGAAGATGATTCGACAACTCTTCTTGATGTGGTAATGCATATTATAAAACTGTCTTGGTGAATAATGAAGCTTCTACAATGGAACGGCCCTTATTTGTGCAAAGACCTTCCATGGTACAGCGTAAAATCATATTGAATACTTGAAGCGGTGTGTATTTTTGAGAAGATAAATACTCGGGATTCATCATACTTGATATCAATGTCAAATGCATATGTACGGCAAGTTCAATAGGAATATCATCACGAAACACTCCGCTTGCCCTACCTTCATTCAGTGCAGAGGTAAATCCTTTCACGATACTGGCTTTCTTGAATGCATCGAAGTCTTCGAAGATCAGGGGAAATGTTTTTTTTAAATCATACATCACATGTGGTTGAACATCCGAAAGACTTTCTGCAACTTTTTGGCTAACCTGAACGATTTTTTCCCCAAAAGCATGCTTAGGAACTTTTGTCTCAATGAAGGCCATCAACTCACCTGCTCTTTGCTTTCTAAGCTCCAAGACTGCCTTTACAAGCTTTTCCTTTGATGCATAGTATTTGTAGAGTGTTTTTTTACTCATACCCATGCGTATTGCCAAATCGTCCATCGATATACGACTGAATCCAAATTGCATGAATTCCTCCATCGCGGTCAATAGCAATCTCTCTCTTATGAGATCATCCTTAGTTTTGTCCAATTGCTCTTCTATCATAGAAATACTCACACAAATTACACCTTAGAAACTTGATTTGTTCCTGTAGTTTCCATCAAAACTATTCTATTTGGCGATATTCACCAAATTTTTAAGAAACCTTAAACACGCTCAATGAATTTTAAGTTTCCTGTTTTCATTATTATGATGATACCCCGAATTCGTAATTTTGCCTGAACCATTAAGGAAATCAAGTATGACACACAAAGAATATCTCGAACTTCATCATGATCGTTTCATTGGAGAATTGACTGAATTTTTGACTTTTCCCAGCATTAGTACAGCTCCGGAACATGCAGGCGATGTCCGTGCATGTGGAGAATGGCTAATTCAGCATCTGCAATCCATCGGTATCAAGAATGCTGAATTACATGAAACTCCGGGCCATCCGATTGTTTATGCTGAACATTGTGAGGCAGGACCGGATAAGCCGACTGTCTTGTTTTATGGACACTATGATGTTCAACCCGTGGATCCCCTCGATCTTTGGACGAATCCCCCATTTACTCCTGTCTTTAGAGATGGCAAAGTATTCGCAAGAGGCGCAACCGATGATAAAGGGCAAGTATTTCTTCATTTGAAAGCCTTTGAAGCATTATTGGCTATTGATGGAACTTTACCCGTTAATGTCAAGATCCTCCTTGAAGGAGAAGAAGAAATAGGAAGCATCAATTTACCAGACTATATTGAAAATAATAAAGAGCGCTTGGCTTGCGATGCGGTTGTTGTATCTGACACTCCATTGTATGGACCCGGTCTTCCCTCTTTATGTTATGGGTTGCGTGGACTTTGCTATATGGAAATTCATGTACAAGGACCGAACAGAGATTTGCATTCAGGAAGTTATGGTGGCAGCATCACAAATCCAGCTAATGCACTCTGTGAAATCATTTCAAAGCTTAAAGATGAGCATGGTCGCATCACGATTCCAGGCTTTTATGATGATGTGATTGATTTATCAGTTGAAGAGCGAGCCGGATATGCCGCATTACCATTTGATTCCGAAGCATTCAGGAATGGACTTGAAGTGCCGGCATTGTTTGGAGAAAAAGGTTATACGACATTGGAGCATATTTCCGGAAGACCAACGCTCGATGTGAATGGACTCAATTCCGGATTCACGGGTATTGGCGCAAAAACAGTATTGCCTGCAAAAGCATCTGCGAAGGTTTCGATGAGACTTGTGGCAAATCAAGATACCGAAGATATCGCCAAGAAGTTCGCTGAACATGTGATGCATATAGCTCCCAAAACAGTCAAAGTGGAAGTCGTGAATTTACATGGTGCAAATCCCGTTTTGGTTGAACGCACGGGAAAAGGCATGAATGCTGCATCAAGAGCACTTCAAAAAGCTTATGGCGTAGAACCCTATTTCACCAGAGAAGGTGGATCTATTCCTGTTTGCATTATTTTCGATCAAAAGCTCAATGCACCAACAGTTCTGATGGGTTTTGGATTGCAAGATGAAAATGCACATTCACCCGACGAGCATTTCTCATTGGAAAATGTTAAACTCGGAATGGAAGCATCATTGTATTTCTATCAAGAAATGTCTTTATAAATACTACATAAGTGTCACATTGCAGTGAGGATGTTTGGACGCCGACTCATGTATGCAATCACTGATCATTACTCTCTACTTGCAAACTTCAAATTGCAGTGTCATGCTTGTTTGGCATGACGCATGAGATCTGAACGAATCGACTCTTCATGAGCGATGTGACACTGTTTTTAATTATACCATGAATATTACAATCATAGGTGCAGGAAAAAGTGGTCTTTCGGCCGCAAAACTTGCCTTAAAAGATGGCGACAAACCATTTGTTACAGAATCCGGATTGAATGATAAATATCAATCCACCATCGATATTCTGAGTGATGCAGGAATTCCTCATGAATTTGGCGGTCATACATCAAAAGCCTTGGAACGATGTGATTTGATCATCACTTCACCCGGTGTGCCACCAACTTCTCCAATTATTCTTGAAGCGGAATCACGGGGAATTTCCATCATTAGTGAATTGGAATATGCGGCATCGCATGTAAGTAATCCAATCATTTCCATTACCGGAACAAATGGGAAAACAACAACAACAGCTTTGACTGCATTTCTCTTCAATAATGCAGGCAAAAAGGCAATTGCAGCCGGAAATATCGGTACTCCTCTCAGTGATTTTGTACATGAGATAGATCCGACTACAATTCTAGTGATTGAAGCGAGTAGTTATCAATTGGATAGAATCAAAGATTATAAACCCAAAGTGGGAATGATTCTGAATATTACTCCTGATCATTTGAATTATCATGGAACCTTTGAGTACTATAAGAAGGCAAAGTGGAAAACTTCCTTGAATCAAGACGAGAATGATATTGTAATTTTGAATGCAGATAATCTCGATGCAGCAGCATGCGCCGAGATTTCAAGAGCGAATATTCAATTCTTTAGCATGAACCCCGTGCAGCAAGGGGCTTATATGCGAGATGATCATTTGGTATTCGCTACTTCACAGCATTTAGAGGAAGTATTAATGCCATTCAAAGATGTGCGCCTCCCCGGCGTTCACAATAGGTATAATTCTATGGCCGCCGCATTGGCAGCAAGAGCATTTGAGATCCGAAATGAAAATATTCGTGATGGTCTCATGCAATTTGCCGGTGTGGAACATCGCCTTGAGTTTGTCCGATCCTTCAATAATGTTAACTATATCAATGATTCCAAAGCCACAAATATCAATGCGGCATGGTATGCATTATCAAGTTATGCCGAGCCAATCATATGGATAGCCGGTGGTAGAGGCGATAATAATTCATATTCCGAATTGGATCCACTTGTTCAAAAGCATGTCAAAACAATCATTGCAATCGGCGAAGAACAAGAAGTGATTTTCAACCATTATTGCATAAGCAAACGATGCCTCAAAGCAAGAAGTCTGGAAGAAGCTACATTTCTCGCGGCAAATGAATCCAAAAGCGGAGATATTGTACTCTTTTCGCCTGCTTGCAAGTCTTTCGACATGTTTGCCAACTTTGAACATCGTGGTCAAGTGTTCAAGTCAGCAGTTCAGGCGCTCTCATGAAATCTCTTCCCAAAATACAAGAGGCTTTGCAAAAACTGGGATTAGATGCCTGGTTACTTCTTGATTTTCGCGGAAGCAATGCGATTGCTCATGAAATAATCGAAATGCCTCAAAACATGCATTGCACAAGACGCTGGGCAGTATTGATTCCGGCAATTGGAGAGATACAAACATTGGTGCATGCAATTGAGGACTTCACGCTCGCGCATCTCACCGCAAAACATACAATCTATGCCGGACATGAAGGTTGGCATCAAGGTTTACAATCTTTCATAGATCGTTATCCAAAGATTGCAATAGAATATTCTCCCATGAATGCCATTCCAACCGCATCAAAAGTTGATGCCGGGACAGTTGAATTATTGCGAAGCATGCAGGCAGACATTCATAGTTCTGCAGATCTTTTGCAAATGATTGCAGCAGTATGGACAGAAGAGCAATTGCAGGAGAATCTTGAATTCACTGCTCCCACGCTTGGCGCAATCATGCAAGAAACATTTGAGGAGATTCGTAGATCAATTCAGATTGCAGGTCAAGCAGATGAATATGCCATACAGCAATTCGTGATGAAACGCTTTGCCGATTGCGGACTCATGACATATAGCGAGCCAATCATCGCTAGAGACATCAATGCCGCCAGCCCGCATTATGCTCCAAGTTCTAAACAGTCATCACAATTCGGACATGACACGATTGTCCTTGTGGACATGTGGGCCTGTCCTGCGCATGGCAATGGCACCTATTCAGATATCACATGGATGTGTCATACAGGAACATCAATGAATGATGAAGAATCCCTCATCTTCAATACAATCATTCAAGCAAGAAATGCGGGCATTGCGCTGTTTGAACAGCGTTTCAATGAGCAGAAATCAGTAATGGGTTGTGAAATAGATGATGCAGTCAGAGCCGTAATAGATGATAAAGGTTTTGGTCAATATTTTGTTCATAGAACAGGACATAGCATCACCACAGAGACGCATGGTCCGGGGGCGAATATGGATAATTATGAAACCAAAGACACCAGAATCGTTCTGCCAATGACATCATGTTCGATTGAACCCGGTATATATATACCTGGCAAAGTTGGTATGAGAACTGAAGTAGACATGGTCTTCATGCAAGATGGAAGACCAATTGTATCTGGTAATACACCTCAGCAAGAAATGATGTTCTTGGGATAAATTCAATGCAGAAAATCACAGATCTCACAATTCTCTCAAGTACTTCATTGCATGTGAGTCATGATAATCCTTCGTTATTACTTGAAGAAATAAAAGCTGAAGTGAAAAAGGGTGATCGAATACTCATACTAGCATTATCAGGAATCGGCGATGCATTGATGTTCACTCCGGCTTTACGCTTGCTCAGAGATACATATCCCGATACTCAAATCGATGTCCTCACAATGTTCAAGGGAATTGAAGATATCTTCTCAGCCAATCCCGATATTTCGAATGTACTTTATTGGAATTTTCTCAAAGAATCACCGATCAAATCTCTGAAATTTATTTTTTCAATTCGCGGTACATATTCACATACCATCACGGCATTTCCGGCAAATAGATTTCATTATGCAATCGTAGCTCGACTGATTGGTTCAAATAAAAGAATTGGACATCGTTATATTCATGATTCAGTCACTCAGCTCAATGCATTGAACAATATTCTCCTTGATGAAAGAAATGAACTGCACAATTGCGAAGAGAATATTCGCATTGCATCAACACTTGGTGCTAGAATTCCTGAAACACTTCCACCGATGTCACTTCACATAACCAAAGAAGATCAAGACTATGCAGTGGAATGGCTTGCACAATATAATTTCGTTCAAGACTCTTCCCTTCTCGGAATTCATGCCGGATCTGCAATCGTCAAGAATCAAATCAATAAGCGATGGAACCCCGAACATTATGCCGAATTATGTGCAAAGGCAAGCTCAGATTTAGGAATGAATATTCTTCTTTTTGGCGGTCCCGAAGAACAATCATTGAATGAACAAATTTCCACAATGATTCGAAATGGTCATCCAACTGCAAGGATAGAGATAGTTCAAGCTTCATCTCTCACCAAAAGTTTGGCCATCATGAACCATTGCAAAGCATTCATTTCCAATGATTCAGGTCTCATGCATTGTGCGGCGGCATTGCAATTACCAATGATCGCGATTTTCGGTTATACAAGTCAAGTGCATACAGCACCTTGGAATAATCTCAAGGCGGTTGTCGCAAGAAGAGATTTATCATGCAGTCCATGCTTCTATTTTTCTCCAAAACCTGCATCATGTCAATTTGAAGGAACAGAAAATGCATTCACTTGTATTCGCGATATTTCTCCCGTGGATATTTTTTATAGTTTGAAACAAATCATCTCATAAAATAGGTGTGAAATGAAAAGAACAATACAGTTATCAGTTATTGCATTACTTGCAATCATTGGAACATCCTTTGGTTTTCTGACAAAAACAACAGAAGAATCTTCTTTGAGGGATCAATATTCAGATATCACTTCAAAGATCATTGTTCGTGCATTACAAGACAGTAATGCTCATCAAAGACTCTCCATCATGTGTGATACATATGGTCCACGACTAAGCGGAAGCAAGAATCTTGAACAAGCGATTGACTGGATTGTTGCAACCATGAAGAAAGATGGATTTGATACTGTCTATACTGAGCCCGTGAAAGTACCCCATTGGGTTCGAGGTAATGAGTCTCTCACACTCAATTCTCCCTATCAAAAAAATATGTCAGTTCTTGGTCTGGGTGGAACTGTTGCAACCGAAGCTTCAGGAGTTTCCGGCGAGGTAATCACGGTCAAAAGTTTTGATGAATTAACAAAACGCTCCAAAGAGGTTAAAGGTAAGATTGTTCTATTCAATGTTCCCTTCACGAAATACGGTGAAACTGTTCGCTATCGCGTAAATGGAGCATCTGAAGCCGCAAAGCATGGCGCAATCGCAAGTTTGGTTCGTTCTGTCGGACCTGCCTCTATGTATACACCTCATACAGGTGGAATGAAATATGCTGATGATGTCAAAAAGATACCGCATGCTGCAATTTCCCTTGAAGATGCTGAAATGTTATCAAGACAATGTGGCCTTGGTTTAAAACCAACTGTCACTTTAAAGCTTGAAGGAAAATTCTTGCCTGATGCCAATTCAAGAAATGTCATTGCAGAGATTCGTGGTTCAGAAAAACCCGAGGAAATTGTTGTATTTGGTGGACATATTGATTCATGGGATGTCGGACAAGGTGCAATGGATGATGGCGGCGGATGTATCGCAGCTTGGGAGGCATTGCGAGTGATCAAGCAATTGGGATTGCGTCCGAAACGCACTTTGCGTGTATGTCTTTGGACAAATGAAGAAAATGGCTTGATGGGTGGAAAGACATATGCGAAACTTCATGCAAAAGAAATTCCTAATCATGTGCTTGCAGTGGAAAGTGATGCCGGAACATTCAAACCCAGAGGTTATGATTTTGGAGGAAGTGTTCAAGGTCTAGAAATGGCCAGAGAATTGTGCTCACTCCTCGGAAAAATTGATGCCTCATCATGTGAAGAAGGTGGTGGCGGCGCAGACATCGGACCAATCATGGAACAAGGTGTACCCGGAATGGGACTTATCGTTGATGATTCGAAATATTTCAATTATCATCATACTCAAGCAGACATGGTTGACAAAATTGATCCAAGAGAATTGGCTTTATGTACTGCATCAATGGCTGTCTTAACCTATGTTGCAGCGGATATGCCGAAACGCATTCCGAGGAAGTGATTCAAATCTCACATACATATTTCCTTTATCCAATGAAGCAATTTCAGAAATTTACTGCCATACTATTAGCCGGCATATTCTGCAATATGAGTCCTATGCACTCCTCTGCGCAGGATGCTTCATGTCTTTTCAAGCATCCATTATGTTTTTATGCAACAGACATTCTGAGTTATTTACAAGTTCTTCATAAAAATTATCGATTTGAAGAAATGCTACCTTTCCTCTATGAACCAAAAGAACTTAAAATGACGGGAAAGTCAAAAGCATTGAAATCCATTGAATCAATGAATTTTGGATATGAATTTCGTAGAGTGGGTATCAAAGAAGAGCAAAAGGGAGTTTCTTGGAGAATCACCTATCAGCGTACAATTTTTGGTACTTCAGAAACCTTTACTGTGAAATGCAAAAACATTGCCGACACTACAAGACTCCTCATGAATAGTACACAGAGAAGAACCGTTTTTTATCGTAAAATGCCATAAATAGGTTTTTCACACAGATATTTATCATCAAACAATACGATTTCATTTCGATTGTTTGGTCTGATTCTTGATAGAAATATACTTTGCCTAAGGGCCAATTTGTCAATCACTTTTTCGGTAGAATTATGACTGTATTATTACTAATCATTGCGAGTATTTCATTCTGGGGTTGTGAGAGGAATCAAAGATCACAAGAACAGCAATCAGAATTACATGCAGAGACAATACAGATATCAGATTCGATAAAGAAGGAAAAGTCTCAACAACCAATATCCGAATTACCAAGGGGATTAGATACAACCATTGACGAATCCTCCAGATTCATTGCGGGTCTTCCACTTGCAAGCAATAGATTGAGTGGAATGTCTCAAAACCAATTTTATCAATCACATTCCAAAAGATTGATTGAATTATTCAAGCGCGTCAAATCAAAGAGACTGAATGCGATGTCTGGATTTTCACAGGCAGAGCTTGCTTCAGATAAAATTGGTGAGGGCACTTTATTCTATCCTTTCAGTGGACCCGATGCATTGCATGCGGTAACACTCTTCCCCAATTACAAGCAATATGTTTTCATTGCTTTTGAGCCACCTGGATCATTCAAGAAATTCTCATCACGGGATACAACAGGCATACCTGACTATTTGCAATCGGTGCAGATTACCATCAATGAAGTGACCAATTACAGTTATTTCATCACAGATAAAATGCGTAAATACATCACTGCCGAAAAAGTGGATGGTGCTTTGCCGCTCATCGGATTATTTCTTGTGCATACAGATCATAAACTCATTGGGCATGGAAAGAGATACTTGCATGCCAATGGATCGATTGATTCCAATCCGCGTGATACTTCAAAGATACCCGTGCAAGAAGTAAATGATATATATTTCACGAAGAATGGTTCGACATATATTCAGAGATTGACATATATTTATGCCAATCTTGGGAATGGGGCTTATGCAGGGAAAATTGGATTTGCGAATAATACTCCCCTTCGAAATTACCTTACATCAATGAAAGGTTTTAATACCTATGTCAAGAGTGCAAGTTATCTAATGCACAATGCAGGATTTTCAGAGATTCGCAATTTCATACATAATAATGCACAAACAGTATTCCAAGATGATACGGGAATTCCTTTTGAAATGTATGATCAGAATTCTTGGGATTTCGTGCTCTATGGCAGATATGCAAGACCGATCAATCTATTCGCCAAACGATATAGTCCTGCATTGGACAGTGCATATTCGAATCCTGAATTCAAGAAAAGACCTCTTCCCTTTATGTCCGGTTATCTCCTGCGCAGAGGAGATGCACAGAACATTTACAAAGCTGTCAGGAAATCATCGAGGTAAAGCAGTATTGACAGAATCCTTCTTTTTCTTCGCAGAAATATATCGTAAAGTAGGAATACGAGGTGATGGTATTTTCAGTGATGATATTCCATTCTCTCTTTTATGAGCCAATAACCATTCATAGAGTTCATCTTTTTCAAACATTTGGGTGAACTCAGCATGTCCCAGTTTAGGGAATGGAGTGAAGATACATTTCGTACTATCACATTTTGCGATGGCCGCAACCATCTTTGATGATTGCACGAAAGGAACATCCATATCTTTCTTCCCATGTAAGACCCAAAGTGGAACTGTACTCAGATTCTTTGCTCCATGAATATCTCCACCTCCCGCCATTGGTGCGGCTGCGGCGACAATATGCGGATAAGCGGCAACGAATCGAAATGTACCATATCCTCCCATGCTCATTCCCGTGACATAAATCCTAGTCGTATCAACCGATGCAATTCTTTTGATATGATTGATCAATCGCATGATTTTCGCAGGCACCCACCCCTCGCCTTCAGGAGTTTGCGGAGCGACCACCAATGCCGGAATATGCTTGCCTTTGGTGATTGCTGAGATAGTCCCATAAGCCTTCAATTTTTCAAGTGAATCACCGCTCAAACTTTTCCCATGTAAAAACACAATCAATGGCATTGATTGTCCTTTCACATATCCTTTTGGTTTACTTAAAACAAATGGATAGCCACTTCCCTTCTTATGATAAGTGATGCCTCCTTCAACACTAAGTTGAATAAATAATATCATTGATAATACAGTAAGAACACTTTTCATCGCAATGAAATCCTATAAATATTTGTACCTCTGGAAGCAATAACCGCTGTATTTCTCCATGGTATTGGAGATGCTTCAAAATTTGAACCCACTCTTTGCTTGATGAGTATTGTACCCGTTTTGCCATCTATCACATAGATATTTCCAATGACATCACCCATGAGAATAATGAATCCACCACCTTTCACCATATAACCGATTGGTGAAGACCAAGAATATGCCGACAATTCAGTTTGCCATTGCACTGCACCTGATACTTTGTCGAATGCAGTAAGCACACCTGAATTGCCCGATTTATGTTGTACGAACGATGTATAGATCATTGATGAACAATTGTCTCTACCCAATAATGGCGTACCAAGCATCCCACCATTCAGAATATGTTTGCCAATGCTTATTGAATGACAAGCTTGTTCATATCGCCATATTTCTTCTCCAGTCAAGACTGAAAGTTTACGAAATACAGACATTCCCTGCTTCCCTTGCTTATCAACCTCTGACCCTGTATACACAAATGGCTTTCCATCTTCAATTGCGATCACGGGAGTGGCATCGGTGTCATCACCATTCGCGCTATACCACATTGGTGTGAGTGTTTCAAGATCAATGCAAATGATGCTTCCACCATTATCTGCAAAAATTCCATATCTACCATAAATTGCGATGCTTGCCTCCAAACCAAGATGCGAATTCCCTTTCACGGAATACACAAATTTCGAATGTGGTTTGAATCCTTCTGATGTTCTGAGAAACTTGTAGAGAATGCCATTTTCAGCAGGCCAAATAAGATAGGGTCCCCATGCTATCGGCGAACTATCAAAAAATCCCCAGCGTCTTTTTGCATGTTTATCATCAGCAGTTTGAAATGCAACCTGTTTTCCATTCATTAGATTGAATGCCCTTGCTCCGGATTCCGATTGATATCTAATGCCCTGTCCAACATACAGCATATGTGACAATTCAGGGTCCAATGCCACAGAACCCTTGATTGGATTATGTATGTCAAGGGCACTATCAGTTTCAATGCCTGTTGCATAATCCAAGCGAAAGACTTTACCTGCGAGTGATCCTTGATACAGAGTAATTGCATTGGTATTTGTATCCATTTTAAGACATGGCTGACCGGTCCAACCCGCACCACCGCCCCAGCCGCGTCCTTTGCCATTTACTCCTTCGCCGAATTTTCCTCCATTGGTTTTGAATATCCAATCGATATAAATTTCAGTAGGAATGGAATCAAGAATGCCTGTCAAGGGCATATCGCGGAATGGTCCTCCGCGGAATGTTGCAATTCCAAGAAATCTTTCATACGGTGATAAGTCAGCAGCATTAAATGGATGCTGAACGGAATCGATAATAATGACTTGATACTCAACCAGATCGGCGGATGGCTGTCTTTGCAATGTCAAAAATCCACTTATCTCTTCCTTGACTTTTTTCTTTGTTGATTTCTGCATCCCTTTTTCTTCTTTCGCACATCCCATGATCAATAATAGAATCACCAAAAACAACCTCATTCACTCACCTGTGATTTTTTTCTTGAAAAGAATATAAATGCAATGACTCCGCTGAGCAGAATACCTGCCACATAATACATGTCCATGGGTTTATCTTGTATGGTCTTTTGCATGATCCATAGATTGATTAGTAAGAAAAGGACAGGTGTTGCAGGATAAGCGAACATTCTATATGGTCTATGTACTGATCTCATACTGAATCTTGCATAGATAGCCGCGAGTGCGGTAAGAGAGGAAAAGAGCGTTATGAGAAAAGTCGTGAATGTAATCAAAGTGTCATAAGTACTGGTCAATATCATCAGAACTGCAATTCCTGTTTGAATCCAGATACTTTTCACAGGAATTGTAGAGATGTCTTTTCCTTTTTGACTTGGCACATATTCATTCACCATGGAACGCAATACTCTTGGACCTGCAACAACCATAGCGCTCATTGAAGAAATGAGCATAAATGCTATGATGAGTCCTGAAATTGTGGCAAATACCGGTGGAAGAAAATAGGATCCGGCAATAACGACCAATTCTTTCGGCATCATGGTTTCAGGATTCACGGTCAATTCATTGATGGGAGCAACCATGAGAAACATCATATTGATGAGCACATAGATGATGGTAACGAATACTGTTCCTACTATTATGGAAAGAGGAACATCTCTTTCGGGATTCTTCATTTCAGAAGCTATATATGCAGAAGCATTCCAACCAGAATAGGCAAAAATGACATAGATAAGTGAAACCGCGAATGAGGGCGAAGTCATTTGTTGAGCAGTGGAAATAGTAGGTGCAAAATGCTCGAAATTCCAATCTGCATGAGAAAAGCCTAGAACGATAAGTAAAGTGACGAACAATACTTTTGCACCAGTTGAAAATGATTGAAATGCGCCGCTTGCTTTATGACTAAATGTATGAATTGCTGTAATTGAAATCAGGGTAATGAGTCCGATGATCATGGGATGTCCTATCCCAATGGAAGCGACCACATAATTCCCCACAGCAATAGCACTCATTGCAAGAGGGGCAGTGAAGCCGATCGTGGAACTTGTCCAACCTGATAAGAAACCAATGCTTGGATGAAATACATCGGAGAGATAGCGATATTCCCCACCGGAATGCGGGAATAAAGCACCAAGCTCGGCATATACAAAAGCACCGCAGAGAGATAATAAACCACCAATCACCCATAAGGAAATGATTGCGGCAAAATCTTGAATGGTCAATAATTGATAGCCCAAACCGGTAAATACTCCCGTACCTATCATATTGGCTATCACGATAGACATTGCGGAGATCGGACCAAAATGTGATTGTTTCATGAAATTGATCATTAATTCAGCAAATCTTGCCCGGCGAAGATAATGTCAGCACAATTCCCTTGATGCCCACTTATCACATCCCCGGATAATTTCAAATATAGGGTATTTGGGGTATGTGCATGATTGACAACATTTGTTTTTCACCGATTAAAAGCAATACTATCATAAACAACATGTTACGAACGTAAAATTCGGTATATTTGCCACTAATATTTTGTTTGTATTTCAAAATTACGGGCTTATTATTATGAGGTTACTTCTCACATTTTGTATTGGGTTTTTTGGGTTTATAAATATCCTACAGTCACAGAATTATATTGAGACTAAAAATGGTAGGTTATTGTTTCAATCCAATACAGTGCATTTCTCAAGTTTCCGTGCACCAGCGAACCAGACTAATACCATTCATTATATATGGCCAAGAAATCCCCCGCTTGCAGGTGAGGCTCTTGTATTTGATAATTCGGGTGAATTGATTTGGAAAAATGTGAGTGCTTCAGCTGGTGACATAGGGTCAGGTACACCTGCCAGTGGTACATTTACTTCATTATCTGCAAATAATAATTTCAGTGTCCTTCCAACAGGAACTGGCGCAGGAAATACTGGTCAAGTAAGATGGTATGAACTTGCGGCGAATGGTACAAATTATACTGCATTCAAAGCAGCAGATGCAATGGCAGCAAATGTTGTCTATACATTACCTTCAGCAGACGGCTCCTCTGGAAACATGCTAACAACAAATGGCTCCGGCACTTTAAATTGGACTTCAACTGTAACTGGCAGTAGTATATCAGCGTCCGGTAACCTTACTGTAAATGGTAATTCTGCACTCGGTGATGCAAATACAGATGTAACATCACTCAAAGGATCATTAAGAGTATATGACACAGATGCTACAAATTATACGGACATCAAGGGTCCAGATGGCACAGTACAATCTGGCAATTTGAACTTTATTCTCCCTACCAATGCCGGTTCTTCAAATAATATGCTCATCACAGATGGCTCAGGTAATTTAAGCTGGTCATCTGCAGTAAACGGTTCAAGTGTTACTGCATCTGGTGATCTTGCTATTGGTGGAAACACTACTATTGCTGGAAATACTACTCTAGGTGATGGAAGTGGTGATGTCACTTCACTTAATGGAACTCTCAGAGTCTATGATACAGATGGTTCAAATTATACTGATATCAAAGGTGGAAATGGCGCTATTCAAACCGCAAATCTGAATTTCATTCTTCCAACCGATGCAGGTTCCAATGGAAAAGTACTTTCAACTAATGGTTCAGGTGCTCTTTCATGGACAACTCCTAGTCCAGATTGGTCTGCACCTGGAACAATTGGAGCAACCACACCAAATACAGGTGCATTCACTACCCTTTCTGCAAGTGGTGCAATGAGCTTGCAGCCAACAGGAACAGGCGCAGGTAATACAGGTGAGATTAGATGGTATGAACTTGCAGCAAATGGGACTAATTACTCTGCATTTAAAGCAGCAGATGCAATGGCAGCAAATGTTATATATACATTGCCTTCAGCGGATGGTTCAAGTGGCAATATGCTGACAACAAATGGATCAGGTGTACTTTCTTGGTCTTCATCTGTAAATACTACCAATGTAACTGCATCCGGAAATCTTGCTGTCAATGGCAATACTGCGCTCGGTGATGCAAATACCGATGTCACTTCGCTCAAGGGTTCACTCAGAGTTTTTGATACCGATGCTACACATTATACTGAGATTAAAGGTCCCGATGGTACAGCTCAAACAGCAAATTTGAATTTCATTCTCCCGACCAATGCCGGTTCATCAAATAATATGCTCATCACTGATGGATCAGGAAATCTCAGCTGGTCTTCAAATGTCAATGGCACAAATGTTACAGCATCCGGTGATCTTGCAGTTGGAGGTAATACTGCATTAGGAAATGGAAGCGGAGATATTACATCTTTAACTGGAACATTCAGAGTATATGATTCTGATGCAACCAATTATACAGATATCAAAGGTGGCAATGGTGGGACACAAACAGCAAATTTGGATTTTATCCTTCCGACCAATGCAGGTTCCAGTGGTAATGTGTTGACAACCAATGGCTCAGGAACGCTTTCTTGGGCAACACCTGTTCCTAATTGGTCTGCGCCAGGTGCTATTGGCTCTACTACTCCAAACACTGGAGCATTCACGACACTTTCAGCAAGTGGCGCTCTTTCAGCTAGTGGGAATGTGAATATTCAACCAACAGGTTCAGGTGCTGGTAATACCGGTGAAATTAGATGGTATGAGCTTGCGGCTAATGGAACAAACTATACTGCATTCAAAGCAGCAGATGTAATGGGTGGAAATGTTACCTATACATTGCCTGCGGCTGATGGTACAAATGGTCAATTCTTAAAGACAAATGGTTCCGGAGTTTTATCATGGACGAGTCCTACAGCTTCAAATGAAGTTTTGATTTATGATCCAACTGGTGATCATTACTCAAAACTTATGGGCGCTGAACAAACACAAAATATCACATATGTGTATCCTCCTGACCCTCCTGTGGCCATCAATCAAAGTATGATTGCAACGAATATATCCGGAAGCACTGTAACACTTGGCTGGTCTGCAGGTACAGGTAGTACACTTTATAGGACGTACCAAAAAAATAACACTGCCGTTTCTACCGGCAATAATAATAGCTCTTGGATCTTAATTCCAAATATCAGTGTAACTTTGGATAAGAATACCCAGTATGCATTCGAAGCTATTATAATGGCCGATTGTGCCAATGGGAATGCTTGTAACACCGACATTGAAATTTACTTTGATGGACCGACAGGCGCAGTATATGATGCATTGTTCACTTTTCCCGTTGGAACAACTAGTGGAGGTTATTTACATGACATTACAAATTATTATGATGCAAGACCAATTGGAATTGGATCTGTCTTTGTTCCAACCTCCGAATTGGATGATAATGGAGCGAACCTTTTAACCTATAAAGTTCGTGGTTATTTAACAACATCGAGTGACAATACTAATCCATTTCAAATGTATTTTAAAGCTGATGGATCTAATTTAGATCTTAGAGTGCAAAAAGCATATGTTACATTTGACAGATGGTAATGTAGATGAATATTCTCACTCATATGATCAACATACATAAATCCATACATTTGATAATTGCTACGATGTTTGTACTGACCTTTCCTAATGTTTCATTTGGTCAGGATGAATTACATCAGTCTGTCTACCATACAAGCACTTCTCAAATCAGTCAGATTTTTGATGTACTTGGTGATTTCAGAAATAATACCGTTTTCTCATGTGTAAATGGTTTTGACTTTACAAGAATTGCTCAAGAAAAAGGTGGCACTGTTCATAGCCAAACATTTGAAGATTTTATATTGGATCCCTTAAAACTCATGTCGGGTAAAACCATGTACAATAAAATGTATTTTATCAATACATTTCATTTATTGGATAAACCTTCCGATGTCTTGGAAAAGATAAAAAAGAATTGGAAAGTAAGTGGAGAGTGCTATTTCATTCAAAAAAATGATAAGACATTACAAAACTCTTCGGGTGCAACCGAAGAAATTGTAAGTTTATTAATGAAACATCATTTTCATTATATCACAGTGGATAATTCTTCAATAGAAGGGTATTCATTGATAAGAATTGATAACTATGCACCTCCATGTAACGAACATTGATTGTTAGTATATAAGCATAATAGAATTAAAGAAAGCCTCTAGAATATAATTCATGAGGCTTTCTTGTTTAATCAAATAATGATATTTTAATTCTATAACTACTCAGCTTTAAAGAGATTATACTATAAAAAAATTATTCAAATACTTCGGCCCCGGAATCATCACCGGTGCAAGTGATGATGATCCCTCGGGAATAGCAACCTATACGCAAGCGGGTGCCATGTTTGGCCTTGCCACGCTATGGACTGCATTTCTTGCCTTCCCTCTCATGGCGGTCATACAAAGAATGTGTGCAAGAATCGGCTTGGTCACGGGTCATGGTTTGGCAGGAACATTACGACTCCATTATCCAAAATGGGTTCTCTTTCTTACTATTGGTTTGGGGGCACCGGCAATCGTGCTGAATATCGGAGCGAATATTGCCGGGATGGGTGCTGTTGGAACAATGCTATTTCCAAAAGTCGAGCCAGGATATTTCAGTGTGTTTTTTACCATGTTGCTGTTTATCTTCATGATGTATCTTCCATACAAAAAGATAACAAGCATTCTGAAATATCTATGTCTTTCATTACTTGTCTATTGCATCGTTCCCTTCTATTATGATGGAATATCTCTTTCTCATATCATCTCATCTTCATTTTTTCCACAGATACATTTCACCAAAGAATATCTCATGATTCTTGTTGGTATTTTGGGCACTACGATTTCTCCCTATCTTTTTTTCTGGCAAGCATCCATGGAAGTGGAGGAAAAAGAACATAATCATATCATTTTGGTGAATAAAACCGATATCAAATCCATGGAATCGGATATAGATTCAGGAATGATATTCTCCGGCATCATCATGTATTGCATCATTCTTACAGCTGGTCTCGTTCTTTTTCCGAATGGTATAAAGGAAGTAAATACAGTGGAAGAAGCAGCACTTGCATTATATCCCTTACTCGGTAATTCTGCGAGTATTCTATTCAGTCTTGGAGTAATTGGAACTGGACTTATTGCAATCCCAGTACTTAGTGGTTCGCTCAGTTATATGTTTACGGAAATACTTAATCTTCCCAAAGGATTAGATAGAACATTTAAGCAAGCCAAAGGTTTTTATAGCATCATGGCATTCTCCCTGATATTGGGATTATCATTACATCTCTTTGGCATAAGTCCGATTGATGCATTGATTGCAACCGCTATACTCTATGGAATCACAGCACCAATTTTAATCGGCGTTATTCTCCACATTGCGAACAATAAAGAAATCATGGGGGAATTTGTTAATTCGAGATGGATGAATTTCGGAGGAGTATGTACACTTCTCTTGATGTCGGCAGCTGCAATCGCATTAGTGATATTGTATATGTTCTAAATTCTTCTGTATTTCCAATTCTTAATAATCAGAGTATTTTTCATCATACATTCTTAATACTCCCATTACACTCTCATAATACCCCACTTATAAGTTTGCATTGTATTTCCTTCACTTTTCCAAGGATAGACGATGCACAAACCGTACAGCATTCGACTCCTCTTTTCTCTCCTTTTGATTCCCCTTTCCATCATGACTTCATTAGCCGGAAATGTATCCGGAATCGTACTTGATGAAAAAGGAATTTTACCTTTGCCCGGTGCAGGCGTACAATTGAAAGAATTATCGCGTGGTAAAATCTGCGATAGTCGCGGTCAATTCTACATTTCAAATGTCAAAGCAGGTTCTTATACTTTGACAGTTACTTCCATCGGTTTCAAAAAATATTCTCAAAAGATTGAAATTCCTGAGAATGGAACAATCTCTATGAAAGTACTCATGCAGGGATCCACATCAGTCACAAATGATGTGATAGTTATGGGTGATGGATTGCAGGGACAAGCCAGAGCATTGAATCAACAAAAAGAAGGCATTTCAATAGCAAATATCATTTCTTCGGATCAAGTTGGTCGTTTCCCCGATGCAAATGTCGGCGATGCATTGAAGCGAGTTCAAGGAATCACAGTTCAATATGATCAAGGTGAAGCAAGATTCGGACTTATCAGAGGTACCGCCGCTCGTTTGAATAGTGTTACAATCAATGGAGATCGCATTCCATCAGCAGAAGCGGAGAATCGTGAAGTGCAATTGGATTTGATTCCTTCAGACATGATTCAAACAATTGAAGTAACCAAAGCACTTACTCCGGATATGGATGCCGATGCCATTGGTGGTTCAATCAATCTCATCACAAGAGGCGCGCCTGAAACAAGACGCTTATCATTCACCGGTGCAGGCGGATATAATTTCTTAAGTGAAAAGCCAATTCTTACAGGTGCCGGAATCTATGGCGAACGATTCATGGATAATAAGCTCGGTCTTGTTCTTTCAGGAAGCATCAATAATCACAAAAATGCATCCGATGATGTTGAAGCTGAATGGTCGGAAGATGACAATGGCAATGCCTATGTTTCCGATCTTCAAATTCGCAGATATGATGTTGAAAGAACAAGAAGAAGCATCTCACTTGGATTGGATTATAAATTCAATGAACAGAATCAGGTATTTTTCAATACGATTTACAATTGGAGAGATGATTGGGAGAATCGCTATCGTGTGAATTATCGCTATCCATCCGCACCTGATGCCAATGGCGTGGTTTCGGGTGCTGAAGTTCGTCGTGAAACAAAAGGTGGTATCGGAAATGATCGCGTGGACAATCGAAGACTCGAAGATCAGAGAACGTTCAATGTGTCAATGTCGGGACAACATCTCCTTGGCGCAGTGAAAGCAAATTGGCAAGCCAATTATGCAAAAGCATCAGAAGAACGTCCGAATGAGCGTTATGTATCATTCAGAACAAG
>Ga0209770_10000268_pt1 | contig 30454 bp, 40 predicted proteins | sample LauGreSu1BDMLBDD_2_FD_187572 | JGI IMG/M metagenome (GOLD analysis project Ga0209770, IMG submission 187572) | Freshwater lake microbial communities from Lake Michigan, USA - Su13.BD.MLB.DD (SPAdes) (version 2) | ecosystem: Environmental > Aquatic > Freshwater > Lake | place: Lake Michigan, USA...
GGGAATGCAGACGCCACAGATATGCCGCATCATTAAGAGCGCAGGCTCGAACAATGCAGCACAGCACCACGTGGCATGGCAGGGATGTGGCACGCACACGGCGATCAATGCCGGGGTAAGTCCACAAGCGTTTGCAATCACGAGCACGGCAGTACAGGGCTTCAGCTGGTTTAACATCGGTACGTCGAACAACCAAGCGTTGCCGGTGGAGTTGGTGAGCTTTAACGGAAGCTGTGAGAATGAAGAAGTGAAGTTGACATGGCAAACGGCAACGGAGCACAACAGTTCGTACTATGAGGTAGAGAAGTCGCGCGATGGGATGGAGTGGCAGGTAATGACTACGGTAACGGCGGCAGGAAACAGCACGCAATTGTTGAACTACGAAACGATGGATGCACATGCGATGGAAGGGAACAACTACTACCGATTGACGCAAGTGGACATCGACGGAACACGTAAGACCTACGACGCGATCAATGTGAGCTGCAGCGGAAGCACGAAAGGATACTTCTCGGCCTATCCGAACCCAAGTACGGGAGCTTTCCAAGTGATCTTGAACGATAAGAAGTTGATTGGAAGCAGCGTGTTGACGCTACGTGATACGAAAGGAGCAGAATTGTTGAACCGCAGCATCGAGGTGAAGCCAGGAATCAACATGTTCAACGTAAGCGACTTGAACTTAGCGCCGGGCGTTTACTACGTACAAATCGTGAACGGCGAGCGCACCACAGAAGTGCTTAAAGAAGTGATTCGATAATCGAATCGACAACGCATAAAGAGAATCCCTCGTTCGCAAGAACGGGGGATTTTTATTTTATCCACTGGCAAATTCCAAGGCTTTGCAAAAGCGATAGGGAGATTTTCCCTCTTTGTAACCTGATATTCTTCAATCCTAAAATCCTGATATCCTCCAGTCCTTAGATCCTTGTATACTGAATCCTTTAAATCCTAATATCCAATTATCATTTTTTCACCGTCTTTATCGAAGCCTTTTTCTTTTTTCTAAGGTTGGAACCCTCCTTTAATATTGACCTTTCGTAATACCATGTATTTTTTGCTTCCTGTTCATTGATTTCGACTACCATGCATCCATGGTTGCACAAATCAACGTACTAAACATGTGGATTGAGGGATTTTTTTCGTACCATACGCTCAACCAAATGGGACTTGAATATTGAAATCCGTTCGTTGAGATTTGCCAAAGTAATCGATGGGGTCACCCATTCTACTCCCAAGGTTTTACCTTCAAAACTCGTTTCAATTCCCATGGAAAAATGGGCGTCACCGGTTAATATGACTACATTATTAATTTGGTTATGAGCCCAATGTTGAAGAATCTGCTTTCGTTCTTCGGAATACCCGTCCCACATATCATTGTTCGTTTTATATTTCAGGGCTTTGACGACGGCCGACGGTGATTGAACTGGATTGAAAATCACCTGATTTCCCCAAATTTTCCAGAAGCATTAATGGAAGTTTCATGGAATCGTATTTTTGCAAAGCTACAAAGCTAATTCGGTCGGTTTGTTTACTTAAGGTTAACTTCTTAACTTAGCGAAGAATTGCAATATCGTCCACATGAAATCTCTTTTACCTATTCTGCCTCTGTTTTTTATGTCGTTTTCCTTTGCTCAAAACGTAGTTTGGCAAGATGATTTTGAAACCCCCGCCAATTGGACGTTGAATATCACTTCAGGGACAAACGGATTGGACGCGAATGTTTGGGTTATTTCTGACGCAGAAGGGGGAGTTGCTGCCGGAGGATGCGGAGTAGCTTCTAATGGAAATAAAACCTTGCACGTAGGCTGCCAAGGAGCATGGTGTGTTGGTACTGGCGCCACCTACAATGCGGGTGATGGCGGTTTGGGTTTTATTGATGCAGTTACCAACAAACGAGCGTACTTCGCTTCCAACATCAACACCTTGAACACGCAAAACCTGTCCATTGAATTTGATTACATCGGCATAGGTCAACAAGGCTTCGATTTCGGAACGGTTCTCTACAGTACAGACGGCGGGTCCACGTGGAATAACTTGCAAACAATTTCTCCTGCGCAAACTTGTGCCAGCGGACAAGGGCTTTGGTCGCATGTTTCCTTTCCGCTTCCTGCTCAATGTGCTAACATCAATAATCTTAGAATCGGTTTCCAATGGCAAAATGATAACGACGGTGCGGGATCTGATCCATCATTAGCCATCAACAACGTAAAAATTACTTCCCCTGCTCAACCCTCGGTCACCGCTTCTTTTACGCTTAGCAGCGATGCACCTTGCATGGGAGATTGCATTTCTATTGCAAATACAAGTGCGGGAGCATCTACCTATGCCTGGAGTTTTGGTAATGGTCAGTCTTCGAACTTACAAAATCCACCTCAAGTATGTTATGCGGCGCCAGGAACCTACAATGTTCAATTAATTGCCTGTGATGCAAATACCTGCGATACGAGTACAACAGCAGTCACGGTTCAACCTCTCTTAACCGGAACGGTAAACGTTACCAGTCAAGGTTCTTATACCTGGCCTTTCAATGGTATGGTTTATTCTTCCTCGGGTACCTATGTTGACACAGCATCGAACGCGAATGCCTGCGATAGCGTTGTTACCTTGACCCTAACCATCAATACAGGGAGTATTGGCGAACTCATGTCTCCAAGCACGAGTGCATTAACGAGAATCACGGACTTGGCAGGGCGTGAAATGGATTTAACGAAAGGTCAAGTGATGTTGCTTTACTATTCCGACGGTTCCATTAAACGAATTTATATTAAAGAATAATGGTTCAATTTTTTAAACGACAGCTTCTTGTATTATTAGGACTCATCTTTATTGTATTATTTTCCTTTGATGCCCGATCTACCCACATTCTCGGCGGAGAAGTTTACTATGATTCTTTGGGAAATGGGTTTTATAAAGTTACGTTTGAAATTTATCGGGATTGCAACAGTGCAACAGCGTACGACAACCCTTTGGTTTATACGGTTTTTTATGGGGATGGTACCTACTTCAACGAATTTGTTGTTGACTTAAACTCAAGTTCCATTCTTCCCATTGTTTACGATGACCCTTGCGTTACACCACCCAACAACATTTGCGTGGAGAAGGGCATCTACATCGATACCATTCAATTGCCTTTTAACCCTTCGGGATACCACATTTCCTATCAGCGCTGTTGCTGGGCAAACAATGTTGACAACATCGTGGATCCTGGGAATAATGGAATTACGCTGACGACTTTTGTTCCAGGTTCCGATTTGACGGGAGTATACAATCAAGGAGCACGTTTTGTAAATTATCCTCCATTGGTATTATGTGCTCAGAACACCTTAAACTTTAACCACATCGCTTTCGACCCCGACGGCGATTCGTTGACGTATGAGTTAGCCGACCCTCTAGAAGGGGGAAGCATTGGTAACATTATTCCAAATCCTGAAAGCCCACCACCCTACAATGGAGTTCTTTGGAATCCTGGTTTTTCGACATTCGTTCCTTTTGGGGCGGGTTCAAATATTACCATTAATCCTCAAACAGGGATGATGTCGTTTACCCCGAATAACATTGGGAATTTTGTGGCGGGTGTTAAGGTTAATGAATACCGTAACGGAATACTGATTAATTCAAAAATCAGAACCTTCTCGTTTCGAGTGGTGGTTTGTCAGGTGGATATTCCGATAAGCGTGAATATCACTGGACCACCTCAGTTAATCGAGGATTGCGGTTATGCGGGATTCATCATTTCACGAACGGATACCACAGAAAATTTGGTGGTTCAAATTGGATTAGGAGGTACCGCAACCAACGGAGTCGATTATCCATTCATTCCGGATTCCTTGGTGATTCCTGTTGGAGTTAGTTCGGATACTATTGGTATTGAGGCTTTAATCGATACCCTGGTTGAGGACACGGAGACCGTATTTTTCAGCGTGATTGTTCCTAATCCTTGCGATGGGACCTTCGATACAACTTCAATCTCCTTAAATCTTGTTGATTACCAACCTTTGGAAATCGTTGGACCAGACTCCTTAAATGTTTGCATTTTAGGAGGCGAAGTCCCCTTTTTATCGTGCACGGTTTCCAATGGGGTTTCGCCTTATCAATACAATTGGGAACCGGGGCCATTTCCTAACAGCGATTCGGTTTCGCTAGGCGGCTTCTCGCTTCAACCCAATGAAAACATCTTTTATGTAGAAGTGCAAGACGTTTGTGGCAAAACCATTTCGTTGAATCCCATTTACGTATACAATCAGTGTCCTCTCGAAGCTCCCAATGTAATGACTGTGGACGGCGATGGAGTCAACGATGTTTTCATCGTTCAGCATTTGGAAGATTATGATGCCGTTCAACTTCGGATTTTTAACCGTTGGGGTAATTTGATCTATGAAAATGAAGCTTATCAAAACGATTGGTCAGGGACGGACTTGTCGGGGAAAAAAATGGTGGATGGGGTTTATTTTTATACGGTAGTGCCTCAAAGTGCAAAATATACCTACGACGATCAGGAGAAAACACAATTCACCCTCCATGGATTTGTGCATGTGTTCAATAAATAAATCTATTATTGGCAGATAGATCGAATATCGGTTTGGGGCTTTTTAGCCTTTTGTCCAACATTGTTCTTACGTTAGTAAAAGGCTTTGCCGGGATTGTTGGTAATTCAAGCGCGCTCATTGCAGATGCTGTCGAATCTTTAATGGATATTTTTTCCTCTTTTTTTATGGTTATCGGAATGAGGTATGCGGCGAAGCCTGCGGATGATAACCATCCCTACGGTCATGGGAAAATCGAACTGCTTATTACGTTTTTTATAGTATTAATGCTATTTATTTCCGCCTCTTGGATAGCCTATGATGCCTTGCTAAATTTCGCTAAACCACAACAAGCGCCCGCAACATGGACTTTGTGGGTAACCATGGGGATTATCGCATGGAAAGAATTGGTTTTTCGGGTAATTATCTATAATGCGCATCAAAAAAACAATGCTATGCTGAGGGCAGAGGCATGGCACCAGCGCAGTGATGCAATTTCCTCTCTCGCAGCGTTGGTAGGAATTGGAATGGCCGTTACCTTGGGTAAAGGATTTGAAATTGCTGACGAATGTGCAGCGATTTTTGCCTCGGGTATTATTCTTTTTAACGCTTGGAAAATTTTTAGATCAGCCCTGGGTGATTTTATGGATGAACAAATTCACGACGATATGATCCAGAAAATTACTGAGGTGAGCAATAGAGTAGAAGGAGTGGAGAACATAGAAAAATGCAGAATTCGAAAGGTTGGTTCAACCTACGTGGTGGACTTACATGCCAGAGTTGATGGTAGCTTAAGCGTTACGGTAGGTCACGATATTTCCCATCGGTTAAAGGATGCGTTGTGTGAAATGATTCCAGAATTACATCTTGTAAACATTCATGTTGAGCCAGTTCTTTGAACTGCCTTTTAGGAAATAAACGATATTTTCAAAGTTTTTTCCCTTTTCGCTTGTAGAATCGTTTTAACCTCGTATCTTTGCACCCCTCAAAGAGCGTTTGAGATTTTAATATATTGTTTAATTAAGAGTATTTTTTATGCCAACTATACAACAATTAGTTCGCAAAGGAAGAACAGCGGTGGCGCACAAAAGTAAGTCTGCTGCACTTGATTCATGTCCTCAACGAAAAGGAGTTTGTGTCCGAGTTTATACGACCACTCCAAAAAAACCAAATTCAGCCATGCGAAAGGTGGCAAGGGTTCGTTTGACCAACGGTCGCGAAGTCAATGCCTACATTGGAGGTGAGGGTCATAACCTTCAGGAGCACTCCCTGGTATTGGTGCGTGGTGGTAGGGTAAAAGATTTACCTGGGGTTCGTTATCACATTGTTCGTGGTGCTGAAGATACCGCTGGAGTACAAGGCCGTTCACAAAGAAGAAGTAAGTACGGAACCAAGCGTCCGAAAGCTGCTAAGAAATAATCTAATTGTCAATTTGCGATAATATAAAGAGCGATGAGAAGAAGAAAAGCTAAAAAAATTGCCATACTCCCGGATCCAAAGTTCCAGGAGCAAGTGGTAACAAAATTCGTCAACAACCTAATGTACTCCGGTAAAAAGAGTCTTGCTTTCAAGATCTTTTACGAGGCAATCGATTTGGTTGAAAAGAAAATCGAAGACAATTCAGGTTTAGACGTTTGGAAAAAAGCCATTGAGAACGTTACACCAAGTGTGGAGGTTCGAAGCCGTCGTGTCGGTGGTGCAACGTTCCAAATTCCTACGCCAGTTCGTGAGGAGCGTAAGTCTTCATTGGCCATGAAGTGGTTAATCGGTTACGCTAGAAAGCGCAACGAAAAGACCATGTCTCAAAAACTAGCTGCTGAAATTATTGCTGCCTCAAAAGAAGAAGGCGCAGCTTTCAAAAAGAAAGAAGATACTATCAGAATGGCTGAAGCAAACAAAGCATTTTCACATTTCAGATTCTAAGACCATGGCAAGAGATTTAAAATATACACGAAACATTGGTATTGCAGCGCACATTGATGCTGGAAAGACGACTACCACGGAACGTATCCTTTTCTACGGTGGTGTAAATCACAAAATTGGTGAAGTACACGACGGAGCAGCAACGATGGACTGGATGGAGCAAGAGCAGGAGCGTGGTATTACCATAACCTCTGCAGCAACTACCTTAACTTGGAATTACCGAGGTACGCCTTACCATGTGAACATCATTGACACCCCAGGACACGTTGATTTTACCGTTGAGGTAAACCGATCGCTTCGTGTATTGGACGGTTTAGTGTTCTTGTTTTCAGCCGTTGATGGTGTTGAGCCGCAATCGGAAACAAACTGGAGATTAGCTAACAACTATAACGTTCCAAGAATTGGGTTTGTTAACAAAATGGATCGTCAAGGAGCAGATTTCTTGAAGGTTTGTAAACAAGTTAAAGACATGCTTGGAAGCCATGCTCTTCCATTGCAAATTAACATTGGTGAAGAGGATAATTTCAAAGGTGTCGTTGACTTAATCAATTTCCGTGGTATCGTGTGGAATGAGGACGATTACGGAATGACCTTCAAGGAGGTTGAAATTCCAGCCGATATCATCGACGAAGCCCGTGAATTAAGAGGAAATTTGTTAGAAGCGGTAGCGGAGTTTGACGAGACTTTGATGGAAAAGTATTTCGAGGATGAGAACTCTTTAACAGAGCGTGAAATCCTGGATGCGTTGCGTCAAGCGACCATTTCTGGAAAAGTGGTTCCAATGATGTGCGGTTCTTCCTTCAAAAATAAAGGGGTTCAGGCGATGTTGGACATGGTAATGGAAATTTTACCTTCTCCGCTTGACATCGAAGCGATTACTGGTATCAATCCTAAAACAGATGAAGAGGTAACGCGTAAGCCTTCGTATGATGAGCCTTTTGCTGCACTAGCGTTTAAAATCGCTACCGATCCATTTGTGGGCAGGTTGTGTTTTACACGCGTTTATTCGGGAATGTTGGAAGGAGGATCTTACATTTTGAACACACGTTCAGATAGCAAAGAGCGTATTTCTCGAATTTTCCAAATGCACGCAAACAAGCAAAATCAAGTTCCACAACTTGGAGCAGGCGATATCGGTGCCATTGTTGGATTTAAGGATATCCGAACCGGTGATACGCTATGTGCTGAGAATGCTCCTATCGTTCTTGAATCCATGGTATTCCCGGATCCAGTAATTGGATTGGCGATTGAGCCTAAAACCCAAGCGGATACAGACCGTTTATCAACTGGTCTATCTAAACTTTCTGAGGAAGATCCAACGTTCCGTGTAAACACGGATCAAGATACAGGTCAAACCATTATTTCAGGAATGGGTGAGTTACACCTTGAGATTATCGTAGACCGATTGAAGCGTGAGTTTAAAGTTGAAGTAAACCAAGGAGCGCCTCAAGTAGCGTACCGTGAGGATATTTCTGGTTCAACGGAACACCGCGAGGTATACAAAAAGCAAACAGGTGGTCGAGGTAAGTTCGCCGATATCTTAGTGAAAATTTCTCCTCAAGACAATGCTGAGAAAAAAGGTCTTGAATTCGTTAACAGCATCAAAGGAGGTAACATTCCACGCGAATTCATTCCTTCTGTGGAGAAAGGATTTAAGGAGTCGATGAAGAATGGAGTTTTGGCAGGGTTCCCGCTAGAAGCCATGAAGGTTGAATTGATTGACGGTTCATTCCACGCGGTTGACTCGGATTCACTTTCTTTTGAATTGTGTGCGAAAATGGCTTACAGAGATGCAGTTAAGAAATGTTCACCTATTCTTTTAGAGCCGATCATGAAAATCGAAATCGTTACACCGGAGGAGTACTTTGGAGACGTTCAGGGAGACCTTAACCGTCGTCGTGGAATGCCTACGGGAATGGACGATCGAAATGGTGCGAAAGTGTTAAAAGCAGATGTTCCACTTTCAGAAATGTTCGGATACGTAACTCAATTACGTACGATTACTTCGGGTCGAGCTACCTCGTCAATGGAATTCTCGCACTACGCACCAGCACCCAAGAACATCGCGGAAGACGTTATTAGTAAAAGTGGAAAAGTTTCAGCGTAATTAGAGAAGATTATGAGCCAAAAAATTAGAATAAAATTAAAGTCTTACGATCACAACTTGGTGGATAAATCCGCGGAGAAAATCGTAAAAACAGTGAAATCTACTGGTGCGGTTGTAAGCGGTCCTATTCCGTTACCAACTCACAAAAGAATTTACACCGTATTGCGTTCCCCGCACGTAAACAAGAAAGCGCGTGAGCAGTTTGAATTGTGTTCTTACAAGCGCCTTTTGGACATTTACAGCAGTTCTTCTAAGACGGTTGATGCTCTTATGAAATTAGAGTTGCCAAGCGGAGTTGATGTTGAGATTAAAGTATAATAATAGAATAAACAAGTTATGTCAGGAATAATTGGACGAAAAATCGGAATGACTAGCATCTACAGTGCCGAGGGTAAAATTTTACCATGCACGATCATTGAAGCTGGTCCCTGCGTTGTTACGCAAGTAAAAACGGTGGACAGAGATGGTTACGACGCAGTTCAGTTGGGTTATGGTAAGCGTAAAGACAAGAATACCCCAAATGCATTGAAAGGCCACTTTAAAAAAGCCAACACGGAACCTAAGGCAAAATTGGTTGAGTTTAAAGACTTCAACGAAGTTTCTTTGGGCGATGAAATTAACGTAAGCGTATTTGAAGAGGGCGAGTTTGTAGATGTTATCGGAACCACTAAAGGTAAAGGTTTTCAAGGGGTTGTTCGTCGTCATAATTTTGGTGGTGTTGGACAATCTACCCACGGTCAGCACAACCGACTTCGTGCTCCAGGTTCCATTGGTGCATGTTCCTACCCTGCGCGTGTATTCAAAGGAATGCGAATGGCAGGTCAAATGGGGAACAAGCGAAGAACTCAGAGCAATCTTGAGATATTGAAGGTGTTGACGGAAAAAAACATGATAATCATCAAAGGATCGATCCCAGGAGCGAAAGGTTCTTTTGTAACAATTGAGAAGTAATGGAGGCGAATTTATACAATGCAAACGGTAAGGTTGCTTCATCTAAAGTGACGCTTTCCGATGAGGTGTTTGGAATCGAACCAAACAATCATGCGATCTATCTAGATGTTAAACAGCATTTGGCGAACCGTCGTCAAGGTACCCATAAGTCAAAAGAACGTAACGAAGTTTCTGGTTCCACTAAGAAATTAAAGAAACAAAAAGGTACAGGGGGTGCTCGTGCGGGAAGTGCTAAGTCAGGTACTCGTGTTGGGGGTGGTCGTATTTTTGGACCAAGACCACGTAACTACCATTTTAAATTGAACGTCAAGTTGAAAAGATTGGCTCGTAAATCAGCTTTCTCTTATCAAATGAAGCAAGATGCCTTGATGGTGTTAGAAGATGTTCAATTTGATGCCATTAAGACAAAAGAGTTTGTTGGATTAGTGAATGCACTTTCCCTTAACAACCAAAAGATTTTGTTGATTTTAGGTGAAAAAACAGATTCTGTTTACTTAGCTTCAAGAAACTTGAAAAAGGTAAAGGTTGTGACTGCAGATTCTTTCAACACCTACGATGTATTGAATGCTAGAAAAGTTTTGGTAACCCAAACTGCGGTAAGCCGTATTGAAGAAATTCTTAATTAATCGAAGATCATGCAAGGAATAATTATCAAACCACTTATCACCGAAAAAGCGACTTTCGCTTCAGAAGGAAATAACGTTTTCACGTTCGAAGTGGATAGAAAAGCTAATAAGATTGAAATCAAAAAGGCCATCGAGAAAACGTACAGTGTTCACGTTACCGATGTTCGTACCATGAATTTCGGTGGTGGAAAATCTTCGAAGAAATATACCAATAAAGGAATTGTTGAACAGCGAAGCAAACAATGGAAAAAAGCCCTTGTGTCTGTCGCTACGGGCGAAACCATTGATTTGTTTAACAACTATTAATTGAGCAATGAGCGTAAGAAAGTTTAAACCAACCACTCCAGGTCAGCGTCACAAGGTAGCCTTGGACATGTCAGGAATCACCGCAGCGAAGCCCGAAAAGAGCTTGGTTAAAGGAGGAACAAAGTCTGGAGGTCGAAACAACGACGGACGCATGACCATGCGTTACATCGGAGGAGGTCACAAGCAAAAATACCGTATGGTGGATTTCAAACGTAACCGTTTTGATATTCCCGCGACTGTAAAATCCATTGAATACGATCCGAACCGTACAGCAAATATTGCTCTAATATATTATGCAGATGGTGTGAAGAGTTATATTCTTGCTCCAAACGGATTGAAAGTGGGTGATACCGTTGTTTCAGGTAAAACGGCAACTCCAAATGTAGGAAATGCCATGTTTTTATCAGACGTTCCATTGGGAACCATGATTCACAACATCGAGCTGATGCCTGGTAAAGGTGGTTCTGTTGCGAGAGGTGCAGGTGTTTATGGCCAGTTGGCGGCACGTGAAGGAAAATTTGCGGTGGTAAAAATGCCTTCCGGAGAAACGCGTATGATTTTGGTAACTTGTTTAGCAACGGTAGGGGTAGTATCCAATGGAGAACATAACCTAGAGCGCTCTGGTAAAGCAGGTAGATCGCGTTGGTTAGGACGTCGTCCACGTGTTCGAGGTGTTGTTATGAACCCGGTGGATCACCCGATGGGAGGTGGTGAAGGTCGTAACGCAGGTGGACACCCAAGATCGCGTAACGGTATGCCAGCTAAGGGATACAAGACCAGATCTAAAACCAAGTATTCGAACAAGTTTATTATTGAAAGAAGAAAAAAATAACGTAGTATGAGTCGTTCCTTAAAAAAACCGCCTTTCGTGCACTACAAGTTAATGAAACGTGTAGATGATGCTCAGGCTTCTAACAGTAAAGCCGTTATTAAGACTTGGTCTAGGGCTTCAACAATCACCCCGGATTTCGTAGGGTTAACGTTCGCGGTGCACAACGGTCACAAGTTTATTCCGGTTTTCGTAACCGAGAACATGGTGGGACATAAGCTAGGTGAATTTTCTCCAACTCGAATGTTCCGTGGTCATGGTGGAAACAAAAAAGATAAAAAACGATAAGATAATTATACAGAGTCATGGGCGCTAGAAAAAGAGTTAAAGCAGAGGAATTGAAAAGCGATAAAAAGCAAATTGCAATCGCTAAATTGAACAATTCAACAATTTCTCCTCGTAAAATGCGAATGGTTGCGGATTTGATCCGTGGTGTTGAAGTCAATAAAGCTTTGAATATCCTTACCCACAATGCGAAGTTTGCATCGGTTGGTTTAGAAAAGCTTTTGCGCTCAGCCATTTCCAACTGGGAACAGAAAAACGAAGGGAAGGATGTTAGCGAGCACGGTCTTGTGGTAAAATCGATTGAGGTTTCCGGAGGTTCCATGCTTAAAAGAATTCAACCTGCTCCTCAAGGTAGAGCTCACAGAATTAGAAAACGATCAAATAATGTTACTATCATCGTTGATGGTGTAAATGCTTAAATAATATGGGACAAAAAACAAATCCAATTGGAAATCGCTTAGGGTACATTCACGGTTGGGAATCTAACTGGTACGGAGGCACAGATTATGGTGATAAAATCGTAGAAGACGATAAAATCCGTAAGTACTTGAGTGCTCGTTTTGTTAAAGCTAGCATTGCGAAGATCATTATTGAACGTACCTTCAAATTGGTGACCGTTACCATCAACACGGCTCGTCCGGGAGTTATCATTGGTAAAGGCGGACAAGAAGTGGATAAACTGAAAGAAGAGTTGAAGAAACTCACTGGAAAAGAAATTCAAATCAACATCTTCGAAGTAAAACGTCCAGAACTCGATGCTCGTTTAGTAGCGGATGCTGTTGCTCGTCAGCTTGAGGCACGTATTTCTTTCCGACGTGCGATTAAAATGGCGATCGGTGGTACGATGCGTTTGGGTGCGGAAGGAATTAAAATAAAAATTTCTGGTCGTTTGAACGGAGCTGAAATGGCACGTTCCGAAATGTATAAAGATGGAAGAACACCGCTTCACACATTCCGTGCAGATATTGATTACGCTGTGGCTGAGGCACACACAACTTATGGTCGACTTGGTATCAAAGTGTGGATTTGTAGAGGGGAAGTTTACGGTAAAAGAGATTTGGCTCCTAACGTGGGACAATCAACCGCAGGACCTTCTTCGAACAACAACGCACCGGCACAGAGAAGAAAGAAAAAATAAGACGGATAAATTCAAAGAGTCATGTTACAACCAAAAAGAACGAAATTTAGAAGGGTACAGAAAGGTAGAAATCGTGGGCTTGCGCACAGAGGTTCTACGCTTGCTTTTGGATCCTTTGCTTTAAAAACCTTGGAGCCAGGTTGGATTACATCCCGGCAAATTGAAGCCTCGAGGATAGCGGTAACGCGTTACATGAAGAGGGAAGGAAAGGTTTGGATTCGAATATTCCCTGATAAACCAGTAACCGCGAAGCCTGCAGAGGTAAGGATGGGTAAAGGTAAAGGAGCTCCAAGCCATTGGGTTGCTGTAGTAAAACCTGGACGTATCATGTTTGAAGCAGACGGCGTACCCTACGAGATAGCCAAAGAGGCAATGCGTTTAGCGGCTCAAAAACTTCCAGTAAAATGTAAGTTCGTGGTTAGAAATGATTTTGAAATTCCAGCATAAAACGGTACAATGAAAAAAATAGACCTATCAAATTTATCCGAGCAAGAACTACAGCAAAAGGTAGTGGAGTTCAAAGGACAAATGGAGAGCTTGAGATTGAGCCATAAAATGTCTCCAATTGAAAACCCCATGAGAATAGCGAAACTTCGTAAGACGATTGCACGTTATTGTACAGAATTAACTAAAAGACAACACGCGGCAGCATAGCCGATAAATTAAATGCTTACTATGGAAAAGCGAAACTTAAGAAAAGAACGAATTGGAACGGTTACTAGCGATAAAATGGACAAATCCATTGTTGTTGCAGTAGAGCGTAAAAAGAAACACCCGAAGTACGGAAAGTTTGTTAAAACGACCACCAAGTTTGTTGCCCACGACGAAAAGAACGAAAGCAATATTGGTGACACCGTGAAAATTATGGAAACTCGCCCCTTAAGTAAAACTAAGAATTGGCGAATGGTAGAAATTGTTGAAAGAGCGAAATAACCTGAGAAATGATACAAGTAGAGTCAAGATTATCTGTTGCAGACAATTCCGGAGCGAAGGAAGTGCTTTGCATTCGTGTCCTAGGTGGCACCAGAAGAAGATATGCGTCCATAGGTGATAAAATCGTGGTAGCTGTGAAAAGCGCCATGCCAACTGGAGCAGTTAAGAAAGGGGCTGTTGCTACAGCCGTAGTGGTGCGCACCAAGAAAGAAATTCGAAGAGCAGATGGATCCTACATTCGTTTTGATGACAATGCTTGTGTTATTTTAAATCAGGCAGGGGAGATGCGAGGCACTCGGATTTTTGGACCAGTTGCTCGTGAGTTACGAGAAAACAATTACATGAAAATTGTTTCACTAGCACCGGAGGTGTTGTAAAATTGACGTTGTATGCAAACGAAATTAAAAATAAAAGTTGGAGACCTCGTTAAGGTAATTAGCGGTGAGTCAAAAGGCCAAGAAGGCAAAATCATTTCCATTAACCGCACCAAAATGCGTGCATCGGTTGAAGGAGTGAACATGGTGAAACGCCATACGAAGCCAAGTGCTTCCAATCCACAAGGTGAAATCGTTGAAAAAGAAGGAACGATTCACGTTTCAAACCTAATGGTAGTGGTTGGTGGTCAAGCTACGCGTGTTGGCCGAAAACCTAACGATGCAGGTAAATTAGTACGTTTTTCAAAGAAATCAGGGGAGGTGATTAAATAATGAGCTATACACCACGACTTAAAGAGAAATACAGCGCCGAAATCATTGGCGGATTAACCGAAAAGTTCGGTTATAAATCATCTATGCGTGTTCCTAAACTCACAAAAATTGTGTTGAGCCAGGGAATGGGGGATGCAGTTGCTGACAAGAAAATGATTGAAAGCGCGGCAGCAGATTTGTCAAGAATTGCTGGCCAAAAAGCAATCACCACCAACTCTAAGAAAGATATCTCGAATTTCAAACTGAGAAAAGGAATGCCTATCGGTACAAAAGTTACGCTTCGTGGCGATCGTATGTACGATTTTCTTGACCGTTTTCTTTCGGTTTCTTTACCGAGAACACGCGATTTTAGAGGAATTAATCCAAAAGGATTCGATGGTAGAGGTAATTTCAATATGGGAATCAAGGAACACATTATCTTCCCAGAGATTGATATCGATAAAGTGAATAAAATCCTCGGAATGGATATCACCTTCGTAACCACAGCAGGGAGCGATGAAGAAGCAAAAGCATTGTTAGACGCATTTGGGTTTCCATTTGCAAAAAAATAAGAGAAATGGCAAAAGAATCAATGAAAGCGCGGGAGCGCAAACGCGAAAGAATGGTAGCTCGCTTTGCTAAAAAGCGTAAAGAACTAACTCAAGTTTTGAAATCTACTTCCAGCGATGAGAATGTAGTGAATCAAAAATGGGATGCGATGATGGCCCTTCAAAAAATGCCGGCTAATTCCTCGAAAATCCGTTTGCATAACCGTTGTGGATTAACCGGAAGACCCCGAGGTTATATGCGTCATTTTGGAATTTCAAGGGTAACGTTTCGTGAAATGGCACTTGCTGGGAAAATCCCAGGAGTGAGAAAAGCGAGTTGGTAATTAACGATAAAGAACTAGAAAAACATGACAACAGATCCAATAGCAGATTTTTTAACCCGTATTCGAAACGCAAGTTCCGTAGGGCTTAAAACCGTGGAAATTCCCGCTTCGAATACAAAACGAGCGATGACTCAAATTTTGTTTGATCAGGGCTATATTTTGAACTATAAAGTGGAGGAGGATAACAAGCAAGGAATCATCAAAATTGCCTTAAAATACAATCTTACTACCCGTGTTCCAGCCATTACAAAACTTGAGCGCATTTCTAAACCAGGACTCCGAAAGTATGCAGGTGGTGATGAGCTTCCACGCGTGTTGAACGGTCTCGGAATTGCGATTGTTTCAACTTCTAAAGGAGTTATTACGGACAAAGAAGCGCGAAAATTGAACGTGGGTGGAGAGGTTTTGTGTTACGTTTATTAAAATTTAAGCAATGTCAAGAATTGGAAAAATGCCTATTACCATTCCTGCCGGTGTCGAATATCGACTCGATGGAAATGTTGTAACCGTTAAAGGCAAGAAAGGAGAATTAAAACAAGAAATCGACTTGACGGGTATTTCGTTGAACTTGGAGGGTAATATTCTTACCGTTTCCCGAGCTTCTGATGCTCCAGATCATCGTTCAAAGCATGGTTTATACCGAGCGTTGATTCAAAACATGATTGTAGGAGTTTCCGAAGGATTTACAAAGGAAATGGAGGTTGTCGGAGTTGGTTACCGAGCAAATGCAACAGGTCAAATGTTGGAATTAGCGCTTGGATTTTCACATCAAATCGTTTTCGAAATTCCCAAAGAAGTACAGTGTACAACGGTTACCGAAAAAGGAAAGGCACCCATCGTGAAGTTAGAATCACATGACAAACAATTATTAGGTGCAGTTGCAGCGAAAATTAGAAGCTTAAGAAAGCCAGAACCATACAAAGGGAAAGGTATTAAGTTCGTGGGAGAAGTATTAAGAAGAAAAGCCGGTAAATCTGCTGGTAAGAAATAAAAGTTAAGGAAATGGCACTAAAGAAAACATTGCGTAGAGCAAAAATTAAGCGAAGAATTCGTAAGAAAGTGTTCGGTACAACCGCCGTTCCACGGTTATCTGTTTTTCGTAGTAACAAACAAATCTACGCGCAGATTATTGACGACACGACAGGTAGAACATTGGCGTCAGCTGGATCTTTAAAGAATGATGCAGCAAGTGGTGTTGCGAAAAAAGACCAAGCAACCGTTGTAGGAAAAATGATTGCTGAGAATGCTGTCAAAGCGGGGATTCAACAAGTCGTATTTGACCGCAATGGATACTTATACCACGGTCGTGTAAAATGTTTGGCAGATTCTGCTCGTGAAGCTGGCCTTAAATTCTAATACCATCAAAGAACATGAATAAAGTTAAAACATCTGAAATTGAATTGAAGGACAAATTGGTTGCCGTTAACCGTGTTACCAAAGTAACCAAAGGTGGTCGAACCTTCAGCTTCTCAGCGATTGTGGTAGTAGGAGACGAAAACGGCGTCGTAGGCCAAGGTCTAGGAAAAGCCAAAGAAGTTACCGAGGCTATAACAAAAGGTATTGATGACGCGAAGAAGAATTTAATTCGAGTACCAATTCGCAAAGGAACTGTTCCGCATACGCAGAAAGGTAAATACGGAGGTGCAGAGGTGTTATTGAAGCCCGCAACTGATGGTACCGGTGTAATTGCAGGTGGTGCTATGCGTGCAGTCTTAGAAAGCGTAGGGGTACACAACGTTCTTGCGAAATCTCAAGGTTCTTCCAACCCTCACAACGTGGTTAAGGCAACAATGGATGCGCTTTCGAAAATGCGGGATGCATCGGCTGTTGCTCGTCAAAGAGGCATTGATTTAGAGAAAGTATTTAACGGATAATATTGCAGCGATGAGCATCATTAAAATTAAACAAGTTAGAAGTGCCATTAAACGGCCAGCGGATCAAAAGGCAACCATTAAGGCCCTTGGTTTTAGAAAACTGAACCATGTTCTTGAAAAGGAAAATACTCCGCAAGTTCAAGGCATGATTAATAAAGTAAAGCATTTAGTTCAAATTATTGACTAATTCAAAATTCGATTAAAATGAGTTTAAGTAAATTATCACCGGCTAAAGGATCGGTACATAGTGAAAAGCGAATCGGACGAGGTCACGGTTCTGGAGGGGGCGGTACTGCTACCCGTGGACACAAAGGAGCTAAGTCCCGTTCTGGATACTCCAAGAAAATTGGTTTTGAAGGAGGTCAAATGCCGTTGCAACGTCGTGTTCCGAAATTTGGATTTAAAAACATTAACCGTATTGAATACAAGGCGATTAACCTTGATTCTCTACAAATGTTGGCCGAAACTAAAGGAATTACCGAATTTAATATGGACACGTTCTTGGCGAATGGCTTAATTTCAGGAACGAAGTTGGTTAAGATATTAGGTCGAGGAGAGCTCAAGGCGAACGTTAAGGTTGAAGCGCATCATTTTTCAGCTAAGGCAGTGAGCGCAATTGAAGCTGCCGGTGGTTCTATCGCTAAAATTTAATTGAAATGAAAAGACTTATTACCAATCTTAAAAATATTTGGAGCGTTGAAGAACTTCGGCAACGTATTCTCTTGACCTTAGGGTTGGTGCTGGCATACAGAATTGGGTCATTCATTATTTTACCAGGGGTGAATTATACCGCCCTGGATGAAGCGGCTCAAGGTAGTTCTGATGCGCAGAAAGGTATTGAAAATTTACTATCACTGTTTTCTGGAGGAGGTTTTTCAAATGCTTCCTTTATGGCTTTAGGAATAATGCCCTACATTTCTGCTTCCATCATCATGCAACTCTTGGGAATGGCTGTTCCGGCTGTTCAGAAGTTACAAAACGAAGGCGAATCCGGTCGTAAAATCATTAACAATTATACCCGTATTTTAACCATCGTAATTTGTGCATTGCAAGCACCGTCGTACCTTAAAATGTACGTCGAACAAAAAGGAGCTTTACCCGCTGATCCTAGCACCATGTGGTGGGCACAAACCATCATCATTTTAGTTGCTGGTTCAATGTTCGCTGTTTGGTTAGGGGAAAGAATTACGGAGAAAGGAATTGGAAATGGTATTTCTCTCCTAATTGCAGTGGGAATTCTATCCCGACTTCCTGGGGCTTTCATTGCCGAGTTAGGTCAATCAATTGAGGCCGGTAACTTAATCAAATTAGTGCTGGAAGTGGTCATTTTTATGCTCATAATTCTTGCAGTGATTTTGATTGTTCAAGGGGTACGAAGAGTTCCTTTAAATACGGCCAAAAGTGTCGTAGGGCGTTCAGTAGTCGCGCAACAAACACGAAATTACTTGCCATTAAAGGTAAATGCAAGCGGCGTAATGCCTATTATATTCGCGCAAGCAATATTGACGATTCCCATGACCATTTTCTTGAGCGCAACGGATCCTAAAAATCAAGGCGGCGCCATCCAGCGTATCTTGAGCGATCCTTATGGTTTGTGGTATAACGTTATCCTCGTGTTAATGATTGTTATTTTCACGTATTTCTATACCGCCATCATGATCAACCCACGGAAAATTGCGGATGATTTGAAACGAAGCGGTGGCTTTATTCCTGGTATTCGTCCGGGGGATGAAACAGCAAATTACATTGATAATTTAATTACACGAATCACTTTTCCGGGTTCACTCTTCCTTGCAGCAATTGCCATTATTCCATCTATCGCAAAAATTTCTGGAGTGAACGATGGATTCGCTATGTTCTTTGGAGGAACTTCCTTGCTGATTATGGTTGGGGTTGTGCTTGACACAGTACAGCAGATTGAAACGTATCTATTGAATCGTCAAATGGATGGACTGATGGAAGGTACGAGGGTACGTGGAAGAAGAGGACCTAACGAAACATCTGGATTTTAATACATGGCAAAGCAAACCTCAATAGAACAAGATGGCGTTATTTTGGAAGCACTTCCAAACGCAATGTTTCGTGTCGAATTGCAAAATGGACATGTAATTACAGCCCATATTTCTGGGAAAATGCGCATGTTCTATATTAAAATATTACCTGGTGATAGAGTAAAAGTGGAAATGTCGCCTTATGACTTAACTAAAGGTAGAATCTCGTTTAGATACAAGTAAAAATAAAACAATGAAAGTTAGAGCATCTGTTAAGAAAAGAACTGAAGATTGCAAAATCGTAAAACGAAAAGGAAAGGTTTATGTAATCAACAAGAAGAATCCGAAATTAAAACAACGACAAGGTTAAAAAATAGAATATGGCACGTATTGCAGGTATAGATCTACCCAAAAATAAGCGAGGAGTAATTGGTTTAACGTACATCTACGGTATTGGTCGTAGTACGTCAAAAAAGATCCTTACTTCAAACGGAATCGATGAGAACGTTAAGGTTCAGGATTGGAACGACGATCAGCTTTCGGCGATTCGAAATTCAGTAAATGAGATTAAGACGGAAGGTCAACTTCGTTCTGAAATTCAGTTAAACATTAAACGCTTAATGGATATTGGTTGCTACCGTGGAATCCGTCATAGATCAGGACTGCCTTTACGAGGTCAGCATACGAAAAATAATTCTAGAACAAGAAAAGGTAAAAGAAAAACAGTTGCCAACAAGAAAAAGGTAACTAAATAATACGTAAGAAAATGGCAAAATCGAATCAAAAAAAGAAGAAGAATGTGAAAGTTGAAGCTGCTGGAGAAGCTCACATCCAGGCAACTTTTAATAACTTAATCATTTCCTTAACGAACAATGCTGGTCAGGTGATTTCATGGTCTTCTGCGGGTAAAATGGGTTTCAAAGGATCAAAGAAAAATACTCCTTACGCTGCTCAATTGGCCGCTGAAGATGCCGCAAAAGAAGCGCATGATTTTGGTTTAAGACGTGTTCGGGTATTTGTTAAAGGACCAGGCGCTGGCCGTGAGTCTGCGATTCGTTCTTTGCACAATGCAGGTATAGAAGTTACCGAAATCATTGACGTGACACCATTGCCACACAATGGTTGTAGACCTCCTAAACGTAGAAGAGTATAATAAGTAATATAAACCAGTCATCGAAGGAATGCCTTAATTCATGACTTAATAAAAATAATAATGGCAAGATACAGAGGACCAAAAACAAAAATTGCGCGTCGCTTCCGAGATCCTATTTTCGGACCGGATAAGGCATTAGAGCGCAGGAATTACGGGCCAGGACAACATGGTCCTGCTAAGCGAAGAGGAGGTAAACAATCCGAATACGCAATTCAGCTAGGAGAAAAGCAAAAAGCGAAGTATACCTACGGAATACTTGAGCGTCAATTCTCAAATATGTTCGAAAAAGCTTCGCGCATGAAAGGCATCACAGGTGAAAATTTACTTCAATTGTGTGAAACACGTTTAGATAACGTAGTATTCCGTTTAGGAATTGCTCCTTCACGTCGTGCTGCACGTCAGTTAGTGACACACCGCCATATTGTAGTCAATGGTGAGGTCGTGAATATCCCTTCGTATCAATTGCGCCCAGGTGATTCAGTAGGTGTTCGAGAAAAATCAAAATCTTTGGAGGCAGTGGTCTTATCGTTAAACGCTGCTCGAAGCCGTGCTGAATGGTTGGATTGGGACAATGCTAGTTTTTCAGGAAAACTGATCAATTTACCTGCTCGTGAATTGATTCCGGAAAACATTAAAGAGCAGTTAATCGTTGAATTGTATTCTAAATAATTTTTTTAAAGCAAAATGGCAATACTTAATTTTCAAAAACCCGATAAAGTGGTTTTGCTCCAGTCGGATGCTTTCCACGGAGAATTTGAATTTCGTCCACTTGAACCTGGTTACGGAATAACGATTGGAAACTCTTTACGTCGAATCCTTCTTTCTTCTCTCGAAGGTTTCGCAATCGCTTCGATTCGAATTGAGGGAGTAGATCATGAGTTCAGTTCAATGAAAGGAGTAGTTGAAGACGTTACGGAAATGATTTTGAATTTAAAACAGGTTCGTTTTAAACAACAAATTGATTCGGTAGATAACGAACGTGTAATGGTAAGTGTTCAAGGTCAAAACACCTTTACCGCCGGTGATATTGGAAAGTTCACCAACGGTTTTCAAGTACTTAACCCGGATCTCGTGATTTGTAACATGGAAACTTCTGTGAAATTGGAAATGGAAGTGAATATTATTAAAGGTCGCGGTTATTATCCATCGGAAGAAAATAAAGTGGAAGACGCTCCTTTTGGAACGATTTTCATTGACTCTATTTTCACACCCATCAAAAACGTTCAATACACCGTTGAAAACTACCGTGTAGAACAAAAAACCGACTTCGAGAAGTTAATTCTGAATATTACCACCGACGGATCGATTTTACCGAAAGACGCGTTGAAAGAATCTGCAAAAATTCTTATCCAGCATTTTGCGCTCTTTTCAGATGAACGAATGACCTTGGATACGGAAGTTAAAACAGAAACAGAGGAGTTTGATGAAAGCTCACTGCATATGCGCCAACTTTTGAAAACCCGATTGGTTGATATGGATTTGTCCGTGAGAGCATTAAATTGTTTGAAAGCGGCAGAAGTAGATACGTTAGGAGAATTGGTTTCTTTCTCTAAATCTGACTTATTGAAATTTAGGAATTTCGGTAAAAAGTCATTGACTGAATTGGAGGATTTAGTCGATAGCAAAAACCTTACCTTCGGGATGAACGTTGCAAAGTATAAATTAGACAAAGATTAGTCGTTAAAAGACTTAAGACATGAGACACGGTAATAAATTAAACCATTTAGGACGGAAATCGGCCCACAGAAAAGCCATGATTTCTAACATGGCATGTTCGCTTATTCAACACAAGCGTATCACTACAACGGTTGCCAAAGCAAAAGCGTTACGCGTTTTTGTTGAACCGTTATTGACCAAATCAAAAACCGATTCTACCCACTCGCGAAGGGTTGTTTTCTCTTATTTGCAGAACAAAGACATCGTTTCAGAATTATTCCGAGATGTTGCTCCAAAGATTGCTGAGCGTAATGGAGGTTACACAAGAATCATCCGTACAGGATATCGTCTGGGAGATAATGCCGAGACGTGCATGATTGAATTAGTGGATTTTAACACCTTGTATTCTAAAGAAGAAAACAAAAAGACGACGCGTCGTTCTCGTAGAGGCGGAAGTGCAAAATCGTCTAATTCGGTGGATTCAACCAAAGATACCGCAGAAGAGGCAGTAGTAGTGGAATCAACTTCAGCAGAAATTGAAACGGCGCCGGTTGTTGAAGAAGCACCCGTAGCCGAAGAATCGCCAATAGTTGAAGAGGCACCAGTAGTTGAAGAGGCTCCTGTAGTAGAAGAAACCCCAGTGGCTGAAGAAACTCCAGCAGCCGATGAGGCGTCAGTCGCCGAAGAAGCTTCTGAGGTTGAAGAGGCCCCAAAAGGGGATGATTCTTCTGAAAACTCTGAGGATAAAGCGGATTCTTCCGATGACGATTCGTCAAAAGAAGCATAATATCATTCATTGTTGATAAAAAAGACGGCCAATGGTCGTCTTTTTTTTGTTTAGTGCAATTATCAAAGGGTGAAGCACTTACTTTTGTGAAAAGTTTTTATGTCCACTTCGAATAAAGCCGTTTTACTTCTTGCCGACGGTACAGTGTTTAAGGGTTCCTCTATTGGTGCAAAAGGAACAATATCTGGTGAAATAGCCTTCAATACGGGTATGACGGGATATCAAGAAGTGTTTACCGACCCATCGTATGTTGGGCAGTTATTAGTAATGACTAACGCGCACATTGGTAATTACGGAGTCCATTCCCGCGAAATTGAGTCCTCCAAGATTATGGTTTCAGGGATTGTTATTAAAAAATTTTCTCAAGGATTTTCCCGTACTTCTGCGCATGAGTCATTACAAGACTTACTAGAACGCGAGAACAAAGTGGGAATCGCTGACGTGGATACTCGAGCATTGGTTCGACATATTCGAAGTAAAGGAGCAATGAATGCGATCATTTCCTCCGAAATCGAGGACTTGGACGCATTAAAAAATTTACTCGCCCAAACGCCGGATATGAACGGATTGGAGCTCTCCTCGCAAGTAGCAACCAAAGAGGTTTATGATGTTTTACCAGAGAATGGCTCAGCCACAAAGCGGGTCGCCCTATTGGATTTTGGAGTAAAACAAAATATCATTCGTTGCTTAACCGACCGTGGGTGTAAAGTACGAGTTTTTCCTTTAGATGCGACATTGGATGAGATAGAGGCCTTTAAACCAGATGGCTACATGCTTTCAAATGGCCCTGGTGATCCTTCGGCTATGCCCTACAGTATTCAATTAGTACGAGACATTGTTAACCTTAACCGTCCAGTGTTTGGTATTTGTCTAGGGCATCAAATCCTGGGATTAAGTCAAGGGCTTACAACGGCCAAGATGTTCAATGGTCATCGAGGAATAAATCATCCAGTAATGAATTTAGTTACCGGAAAAGGAGAAATAACCTCCCAAAATCATGGATTCGTAATAACCCGAGAAAGCATAGATCATCAAGAGGTAGTTGAAATCACCCATGTACATCTTAATGACCAAACAGTTGCCGGCATCGCACTTAAAAATAAACCGGTTTTCTCCGTTCAATATCATCCAGAGGCCTCTGCAGGACCTCACGATTCACGTTATTTATTCGATCAATTTGTTGCATCTTTAAATTAAGACTATGAGTTATATTGCCAGTGTTTATGCCCGTCAAATTCTTGATTCTCGAGGGAACCCAACCATCGAGGTCGATGTTATTACAGGAAGTGGAGTTTTAGGCAGAGCAGCCGTGCCATCCGGCGCATCAACAGGAGCGCATGAAGCCGTAGAATTAAGGGACTTGGACTCCACAAGGTATTTGGGAAAAGGAGTTTTAAATGCAGTGAATCATGTTAATACCGTGATTAACGAAGCACTACAAGGCCAGGATGTCTTTCAACAGAAAGCGATTGATAGGATACTACTTGCCTTGGATGGAACCAATAATAAATCCAAGTTGGGTGCCAATGCAATTTTAGGTACTTCCTTAGCGGTGGCAAAAGCAGCAGCGATTGAAGCAGACTTGAGCCTATACCGCTACGTGGGTGGGGTGGGTGCTGTTACCATGCCCGTACCCATGATGAACATACTCAACGGCGGGTCTCACGCCGACAATAAAATTGATATCCAAGAATTCATGGTTATGCCTTTTGGAGCTTCTTCCTTTTCGGAAGGATTGCGTTGGGGTACCGAAGTATTTCATCATTTAAAAGCAGTGCTTAAGAAAAAAGGAATGTCGACCAACGTCGGCGATGAGGGCGGTTTTGCTCCTAACCTTAATTCCAATGAGGAAGCCCTTCAAGTAGTGGTAGAAGCCATTGAAAAAGCCGGATTTAGACCCGGGGAGGATTTATATATCGCCTTGGACGCCGCTGCAACGGAGTTTTACAATGCTTCGACAGGACGTTATGAATTAGAATCCACTGGGGACTCACTCACCTCCTCGGAAATGGTAAGTTTTTGGGGTGAATGGCGGAAAAATTACCCGATCATATCCATTGAAGACGGTTTGGCAGAAGACGATTGGGCGGGATGGAAATTGGCTACAGAAACCCTGGGTAAAACTACCCAATTGGTGGGAGACGATTTATTTGTAACCAATACTGAACGTCTTAGCCGAGGAATTAACGAGAGAATTGCTAATTCTATTTTGGTAAAAGTAAATCAAATTGGTTCCTTGAGCGAAACTATCGATGCTGTGAAAATGGCAACATCCAATGCCTATACTTCCGTAATGAGCCACCGTTCAGGAGAAACGGAAGACCACACCATAGCGGATTTAGCGGTTGCCCTGAATACAGGACAAATAAAAACAGGATCTGCTTCGCGAAGTGACCGAATGGCTAAATACAACCAACTATTACGAATCGAAGAGGAATTGGGAGAAGAGGCTGTATACCCAGGTAGAAATTTTAAGTTTCTGTGATTCAGATAAGGCGTTTTAACCTTCGGGTATATGCTATAATTCACAATGAAAAGGGTGAGGTGCTTCTTTCTAAGGAGCGAAGAGGTGGATCGGAATTTACCAAATTCCCGGGAGGTGGTGTAGAATTAGGAGAAGGAATTTTAGAGGCATTGCACCGTGAGCTTTTGGAAGAATTGGATGCAGAAATTCATAGCGCTTCCCTATTTTTTGTTAATGATTTTTTTCAGCTTTCTTCGTTTCGTCCAGAAGACCAAATCGTTTCATTTTATTATTTAGTTGAGCTAAAAAATATGGGCAAAATTCAAGAGAAAAGGAGGTTTCCATTAGGTTCACAGGATCCTAGCGATTTTGAACAAGCGCAGTGGGTAAGGAAAAATAGCCAGAATTTCAATGCGTTGACATTTCCCATTGACCAGATGGTGGGTGACAAGTTGTTGCAGGACTAGATATCCTACAATTAAAAAAAAACTATCTTTGCTAACACTCTTTAATTCTAAAAAAAAATGGCACCTAAATCTGATCAAGAATTTCTTTTCGAAGTTGGACAACAAATTCGTAAGTTTCGAAAGAAACAAGGAATGGCGTTAAAAGATCTGGCAAAAGCTGTAGGAATGGAGGCTTCCAACCTTTCGGTTATTGAAAATGGAAAATCCAATCCACAACTATTAACGTATATCAAAATTACCACTGCGTTGGGGCGTTCTGCCAGTGAATTATTTGATTTCCCATTTAATTACGAAGAATATACGCAGGTGTATACACCCAGAAAACACAAGGTTTAATCGATAAAATTAGGGGAAATTACGAGTTCTTTGGTCCCATGGGTCCAGGAATAAAACCCTTCCCCCGATTTTACCCCTTTTTTACCAGCCATTACCATATTCACCAATAAAGGGCAGGGTGCATATTTTGGGTTTCCGAATCCTTCATGTAGTACTTTGAGTATGGCAAGGCAAACATCCAATCCGATGAAATCCGCTAATTGAAGCGGCCCCATAGGATGCGCCATTCCAAGTTTCATCACGGTATCAATTTCACCAACCCCAGCTACTCCTTCGTACAAAGTATAAATGGCTTCATTAATCATGGGCATCAAAATTCGATTGGCCACAAATCCAGGGTAATCATTCACCTCAACAGGAACTTTTCCAAGCTTCTCGGAAGTTTCCATAATTCGAAGCGTTACTTCGTTGGAGGTAGAATATCCTCGAATGATTTCTACCAACTTCATAACCGGTACAGGATTCATGAAGTGCATGCCAATGACTTTATCCGGTCGGTTGGTAACCGCAGCAATCTGAGTAATCGAAATAGAAGAGGTATTCGTAGCAAGGATAACCGATGGATCCGTAAATGCATCTAAATCTCGGAAAATTTTCAATTTAAGCTCAATGTTCTCCGTTGCTGCTTCCACGACTAAATCCACTCCTTGAACACCCGTTTTCATGTCGGTATGAATGCTCAAGTTGGAAAGTGTCGCTGTTTTTTCATCTTCCGTTAAACTTCCTTTAGCGACTTGTCGGTCCAAGTTTTTGCCAATGGTAGCTATCGCTTTTTCCAGTGCCGGTTGAGAGATATCAATGAGTTTTACGGTGTATCCATGTTGCGCAAAAACATGGGCGATGCCATTTCCCATGGTTCCTGCACCTATAACGGCAATGTTTTTCATGATAAGGATTATTAGTGAGGCAAATATAATCATACTATCTTTGCGAGGCATGTTAGGCCACAGAATTAAGCATTTTTTGAAAAGCGATGTCTTCAAGTCGTTTACGGTGCTTTTTTCGGGAACCCTCATAGCTCAGGCAATTGGTTACGCTATTGCCCCCATACTCACAAGGCTATATACCACAGCGGAAATGGGAGAAATGCTCTATTACATGCGCATTGTTTCCTTCATAGCCTCTTTATTAACCCTCAGGTACGAAGCAGCATTACCCTTACCAAAACGTGAGGATCATTCATACCTATTATATCGTTTTATTTACCTACTTTCCTTTTGGCTACTCGTTTTTACGGCATTTACCTTAGCCGTATTAACATGGATTTTTAACATAACCAATTTTGAACCGTGGTTTTATGGTTGTATTATCCTAGGCTCTGCTTCCATGATCGTGATCAATGTGGGCACGAGTTGGGCCGTTCGCACGGGTTCATATGGGTTGATTTCCCGTCAAAAAATCATTAATTCCCTGGTTTCCAATGCGCTGAAATGGGTTTTCTTTTTTTGGGCTTGGAGTTCTTTTGGTTTAATCCTAGCTACGATGCTCGGATTTGTCCTTTCTGCGTTGGAGTTCCTTTGGGATTACCGCAAAACCCATCGATCCTTTGGCCAATTTTTCTCTCGAAAAAAAACCCGGGTTATTTTGAGTGAGCATCGTAAATTCCCCTTACTTAATTTACCCCATGTATTGTTAGATAATGGTCGAGACATGCTCATGGCGACATTGATATTAACTGCTTTTGATACCGGAGTATATGGAGCCTATGGTCATGCATATCAGATGCTGCGCATTCCTTTAATGCTTATTGGTATTTCCATTGGGCAGTTATTTTATAACCGATCTTCCGATGCAATGCATCGAAACAAGCCTTTATACCCAATATTATTAAAAACGGTGCGTACTTTAACCTTCATTTCAGTGGTGCCATTCACAGTTTTGTTTTTCTTTGGAACGGAGATATTTGCGTTAGTTTTTGGTGAGAAATGGGCTATTTCTGGAAGTTATGCAGAAACGATGTCGTTTTGGTTGATGATTAACTTTATCTTTTCACCGATTACTGCCTTGCCCTTGCTGTTAAACCGGCAGAAAGAAGCCTTGATGGTGGGTTTTGTAAGTGCCTTACTTCAAATAATTCCTCTTTGGATTTTACCTCAATGGTACGGAAGCTCGGAGGGGACCTTTATATTCTTCTTACAAGTCATTTCCTATACCCAGGCAGTTTGGCTGATTTTTGTACTATATCTGTACTTCTATTATACTCGGGTCGCAGACCGTAAAATCGCAGTGTAAATTGAGGTGAATTTTTTGGTATTTACGGCTTTTGTAGCTTTTGTTTCGATAATAATTCGGTTCCTAAGAATGACGTCAGATGCCTGAAGTTGTAGTCCCCTTAGAACCGCATTGTTGAGGGTTTCGCCTTTTTGAAGGATTATCCCATTCACGTTGTCTTCTATCCACTCGCGGTTCGAAGGTAGATCGGATACGATTGGAATGCACCCATAAGCCATGGCTTCTAAGAGGGAAATAGACGTTCCGTCGCTTTGAGGAATGGACAGAAAAAAACGGCTACCCAAATAAAATGATTGATTTTGTGACGCATCAATAAAACCAACAAAATGGACACGATTGGCAATTCCAAGCGTATGCACCTTTTCCTGAAGAGCTTTTGTCATGCCGCCCTTTCCCGCGATGATCATTTCACCATCACTAATATGGAGGTATTCTGCCATTCCATCAATGATTTCGTCGATTCGGTAAAGAGGCTCATGCATCCGATTGGAATAGAATACCATAGGCCGATCACTGCTTGGAATTACACTCAAATCCAGGTCAACCCCAAAATTCGCTTGAACAACTTCTGTTTTAATACCCAGCCTACGGATGGCATCCACCATTTCCTTAGAATCCGCCGTCAGTACTTGGGAGCTTTGAAGGCCTTTTTTCACCAACCAACGATGGAAGGGTGATTTATTGGGGAGGATCAAAACATCACTTCCCCATGCGGTGAGTACCAACGGAATCTTGGCTGCATTGGCCTTACCAGCAATAAAAGCATAGCTGTTCGCTTGATGCACATGGATTATGCTCGGTTGATAGTCACGTAGGATGATTTTCAGTTGACGAATTGATTTTAGGACTTGACAAGGGTTTTTCAAGGAAAAGGATACTTGCTCACATGGCGCAAAGTCCACGGCATGGTCACTCACCACAAGTACTTCATCGAAATAATTTCGAACCAAGTTCAAGTAATTCCTTAAATGTGCATTGCCAGCATTACTGCCGATCAAGAGCAGTTTTTTCATGCAGATTCCATTCATGATACGCTAGGGCCACTAAAAATACAAAGAGCATTCCAATAGAACGTTCGGTCAGCGGGTTGTTGGTTAAAGCAGCAAGGAGCATAACCGCTGAAAACACGACATAACGCTGATGTTTTAGCTCCGCAAAATTACGAAGTAGTAACCTTAAAGGGATCAATAGTATCCCCAAGTAGAAAATTATTCCAAATAACCCGTAGCGCCACCACATAAGCAAGTATTCGTTCTCTGCATACAGGTGGTTTTCAGTGAAGAAGGATTTATATGGCCCATAACCAAACCAAGTTTTTTCCTGGATCATTTCCCAAAGAATGCCCCAAGTTTCCCAACGGCTTCTCAGGGAATGCGAGTGCATGGCAGAACCATTAAGAAGACTGTCGCTGTATCCCGTGTATCGGAAAAACGAAGTCGACAACATCAACCCAATACAATAAAACACCGCGGTCAACAGAGGTATTTGCCATAGATGATTTCGGTTTCCTTGCTTGTATTGAACGATAAGGAGGTAGATGATGATGGCAAAGCAACCTAATAAGGAGGTTCGAGATTGACACATAAACACCATCAATAAGGCACTGAAAAACCATGCTTTTGCTTTCCAAGAATTCTCCTGAGGGTTGAAAAATACGGCGAAAAACAAAAACAACAAGGCGTTGCTGTTGGGATTTCCTAAAGTACCAAGCATGCGTTTAACGGCTGGATTTCCTTCAGAGTCCTTGCCAAAAAATTCCCAATGTATACTGCTGCCGTATACTTCTTGCATCCAATGGTTGAAATTTAAAACGTCGAAAAAGTGTAAGAGGTTTATCACCACAAGGCCAATAAAACTTGCTCGAATGAACCCCGTGAAATTCTGCGTTGAGGCAAAGGAGAACAGTAAAAAAAGACCGCCTAATTTTAAGGTTTTATAAATTTCGAACCAATCATTGACTTCACCCAGTCTGCCGTTTAACGCAATAGGAATCACCAGGTAAATGGAGAACAATCCTAGCCATAGCAACCAGAAGTTTATCCTTACTTTTTTCAGGTTAGGCAGGATTAGTAGAATGCCTAAGGGCCACAAAAAATCCGTCAGTTGGAAGGCAGGTAGCCGGGAACTTATGCGCACGTCGGGGAATACGAATGCGTCCATTAATACCAGGATTGCCAAGGTATAGAATAGCTTATTTCGAAGTCCAGGACTCATAATGAAGCTTAAGTTCAGGATGCTGCAAAAGGAATGGCTCGTCGAGTTCCCGTGTATCGCCGATTATTTTTGCCGGATTAC
>Ga0209770_10000269_pt1 | contig 30355 bp, 23 predicted proteins | sample LauGreSu1BDMLBDD_2_FD_187572 | JGI IMG/M metagenome (GOLD analysis project Ga0209770, IMG submission 187572) | Freshwater lake microbial communities from Lake Michigan, USA - Su13.BD.MLB.DD (SPAdes) (version 2) | ecosystem: Environmental > Aquatic > Freshwater > Lake | place: Lake Michigan, USA...
ATAGCATTAATATTGTTACGAGACTGAGAAATAAGAACAAGCAGAGTTGGCTTAACTTTATTGTTTGCATAGTTAAGCATTTTCCATGCGTTACTAAAGTCACGGGATTCTGCTCCAATCTGTTTAGTATTTTCTAATGCCTTCATTTCGTCTGTATCTTTTTCAAAATAGATTGCTGGAAGCATTGATGTAATAGAGTCTACCACGATTAAATCAACTCCAGCATTCATTAAACCAACTCCTACATCTACCATGTCACTGATAGTTCTTGCTTGTGAGTAGATTAATTTTTCTGGATCTACCCCAAGAGTTCTAGCCCAGTCTTCTGAGTATGACATCTCTGAATCAATCCATGCACAAAGTTTGCCTTCGGCTTGTGCTAAAGCAATCATCTGAAGGCACATAGAAGACTTTGCAGAGGACTTTGACCCCCATATGAGTACCTGTCTACCATAAGGCAGTCCACCTCCCAGAGCACGGTTTAAACCAAAACTAGGGGTTGCTTGGTATTCGTAATTAATACCAACTCCGCTACCTAATCTTTTCCTTAACTTGGGGTCAAGTTGTGCTAACGCTTCTTCTATACTAACTGACATGTACATCCTCCAATGTTACGGTTCCGTCTTTTGTCTTTCCAAAATCAAACTTGTAAGATTTTCCTTCTTCAATATGCATATAGGCCTTTGCAAAAGATGTAGGAAAAACTGTAATAGAGTGTAGGTCTCTGCTTGTGTCTGCAAGTGTAAGAGATGCCATCTTCTTTCCAGTCTTTGTAATTCTTGGTTTAAAAGAAACTACGAACATCTCATCATCCTTGTATGGAAGTTGCTTGTAACTTAAAAACTTTACAAGTGCATGAGATGATTCTTTTATCTCATCTGAAGGTATGAAAGAAACAATCCTGTTATCATTACACAAGACCAGATAAGAACGACCTGTCTCAATAGTCGTATTTTCATCATCAAATATACCGACACTGCCAGTTTTGTCCAAAATTTCAACTCGTGACCATCCTGTTCCTCGCTTAATTGATTTTACCATACCCATAAAAATGTATGATCCTTTTTCCTCAAAGTCAACAATATCCTGAATAAAAGCATAGTAGTGAGAAGGTATTGTAATATTAAACTCTGGAAGGTTTAAGTATTCATACAGGTTCTCTTTAATCTCCTGATCATTTCTAGGGTTATCATTAAATGTTGCTGCACCAATTACTCTGAGTGCCTGGAGTGCACGGCTGTTTACTCCGTTACCTTTGGTAAACGTAAATTCTTCAAGTTCTTTGTACGAATTAAATGGTCGTGCTGATATGTATCGTTCACCAATTTTGTCAGATATGAACTTGATAGCACTGAGTCCAAACCTAATACCTTTACCCTCAATTTTAAAATCGATATCCGAATCGTTAATGTGAGGTAACTTAATGCTAATGCCCATTCTTTTTGCTTCAATAAGATATTCAGTTCTTGCATCTTTGTCCTTTTCATTCTTTAACACTGAGTACATAAACTCAAGTGGGTAATAATACTTTAACCATGCTGTCCAATAGGATAGCGTTGAGTATGCTACTGCGTGAGACTTGTTAAATGAGTACCCTGCGTGAGCCTCAAAGTCATGCCATAGATCACGAGCAAGGTTTGGTGCAATAAATTTTGATGCACCCTCTACAAATTTTTCTTTAAACTGATCAAACTCTTTAGCATCTTTTTTCTTTCCAATGATTTTTCTAACTTTATCTGCTTCCGACATGGACATACCGCCAAGGTGTACGCATGCTTGCATAACTTGTTCCTGGTAAAGAATACAGCCATAAGTGTCCTCCGTAAGTTCTTTTAGTACTTGGTGTGTGTAAGATATATTTTGACGACCATGCTTTCGATCAACATAGTCTTTTCCAATAGTATTCATTGCACCTGGACGAACAAGAGCGTTTGATGCTGCCAGTTCATTTAGGTTCTTAACTCCCATCTTAACAAGAAGATTTGTGTATGGTGCTGCTTCGCACTGAAAGACACCCTTTGTATACCCATCTGATAACATCTGATAAACGTTTGAATCATCCATCTTGATCTTAAGAAGGTCAATCTTCTTGCCATCTCGTTCTTTGATTATGTCAATTGTATTCTTAAGAACAGACAAAGTTTTAAGACCTAAAGCATCAATCTTAATTAAACCAATTCTTTCGGCTTCTTCCATGTCAACACCAACAACAGGAATTCTTTCATCAGAACCAGTTGACGATCTTGTTTCAAGTGGTGCATACCTAAAGATTGGTTCTTTGCTTGTTACTACACCTGCTGCGTGAATTCCAGTACCACGAATACGACCACGAAGTTGTTCTCCATATATTTCTACTTCTGGATATTTCTCACGAAATTCGTATGTTGATTTTGATGTACAGAAATCATCCCAAGAGTCTACAGTTTTTAAAACCTTGTTTACATCTGATAGAGGAATGTTTAGTACTCGTGAAACATCTCTAACAATTCCCTTGCCAGTAAACTCAAGGAAGGTAGCAATAGATGCAACATGTCGATACTGTCTAACAAGATAATCCTTTACCTCTTCACGACGAGTGTCCTGAATATCTGTATCAATATCTGGGAAGTCGTTACGCTCTGGATTAATAAAACGGAAGAATAATAGGTTGTGCTCGATAGGATCAATGTCTGTAATATTTAATGCGTAGCAAACAAGAGAGCCAGCAGATGAACCACGACCTGGGCCAACCATGATCTCTTCCTTCTTAGCCCAGTTAATCATATTACTTACAACAAGGAAATACGGAGCAAACTTCTTATCCTTAATAATTTTTAACTCTTCTTCAAGTCTGTCAAGATACTCTTGGTTTTCTGACAAACCTCGTTCTACCAAACCTTCTAGTGCAGCCTTTGCAAGTTCTTTATCAGGACCCTTGTATTGGACTGGTAGCAAGTCTAATCCTTCTTGAATGCCGTAGTCTCCTACTGTCTCTGCTAATAGGATTGTGTTTGAGTAGATGTCTGGTCGATCAATACCCTGCGATTCCATCGCTGTCTTAATCTCTTCATATGAAAGCAGGTGAATGTCAAACTTGTTAAATGTAATCTGACGGTCTTCGCCATAAAGATAGTCAAGGCGTTCCATCATGCTGCCCTTTTTCTTTGACTTCTCATATGTTGCATCTTTTACAAACTTCCCGTGGGTGTTCATAAGCAACTTAAATTCTTGAACTTCTTTTTGTGACGAGTCTACATGGTGACAGTCTGGTGTTACAACAACCTTAATTCCAAACTCATCTGCAAGTTCAATTAAATATTTATTAATATGTGGTTCGTTGTGAGGCATGACTTCAATATAGTAGTCATCTTCAAATCTTTCTTTAAACCACAAAATGTACTTCTTAGCAAGAGCAAACTCTTCTTCTTCTAATGCTTTTACAAGTACGCTACTTGGACAAGCGGAGGTAACAATAATTCCTTCTTTATATTTTTCAAGAATTGTAAAGTCAAATCTTGGCTTCTTAAAGAAACCATCTGTCCAAGATAGTTCACTAATCTTGTTAAGATTTTCCAAACCAATTTGATTCTTGGCTAGAAGGATAATGTGGTTGTAGACAAGATCTTGTTGACCTTCTCTTTCAGACTTATCTCTTGTATCAGATATGTCTGCACACATGTATCCTTCTAGACCTAGAATTGGCTTAATGCCCTTTGCTTTTGCAATACGGTGCAGTTCCCTATGCCCAGATAAAGTACCGTGGTCAGTGATGGCAATTGCTGGCATCCCTAACTCAACTGCACGGTCAACGTATTCTTCTGGAGTAGCAATCCCATCAAATAAACTAAAATGGGTGTGGACATGTAAGCCTACGTAGTTCATATTACCAATCTGCGTTGGTAGATGAAGTTACAGATGGACCGTCAAAGCCCAAATAGTATGCTTCCTGCTCGGCATAAGGAATCTTCTTAAGTGCTGACTCAAGAGGATAAGGCTCAATTGCCTTCCAATCAAATGGTTCCTTGTCTGGTGCTGATGGAATAAGTGTGTAATTAGTTTCAGTACCCTGACCATTACGCTTTAACTTCCATAGTACGTTTGAGATGCTACCTGTTTCTAGTGCATACTCACGAATTGTATTGAATGATGACTGCTTGCTGATACCCATTGACCAGATTGCAACATACGGTGCTTCAATTCCATCGTCAACTAATACGTTGCAATAGAAGCGGAGGCGACCACGCCAACCTGCTTTTGGATCCTTGCGGTGCATTTCTTCTGCCCAGTCACGGCCTTCAGATTCCAATGTGTCTACAGCCTTGCGCTTGTAGTCCTTTGGATTTACGTGCTCCTTAACAACAAGTGCTAGTCCACGCTTTTCATTATAGTTTGCAGAGTCTTCATCGAGTTCTTCGATAAATCTGATCTTTACAGACTGACCATCTGCTAGTTTTAGCCACTTTAACTTTGGCCCGTCGTTTTCATACTTTGGCTTGTCGAGCAGGGCATTGATGTTCTTGAGTCCCTTTACTACGCTCATATATTTCTCCTTTGGTTGTTATCTTAGTTTAGCATAAGAGATATTGATTTGTCAAACTGGAACTCTAAGTTCTTAAGTTCTTCATCTGGCATATCTCCGATGTCTTTATATTTTGTGTTTAGATTAATAACAGAAACACGAGAAGAAAGTTTTTCAACTATTCTGTCTTTCATGTTTCCTCCTGCCTCATCATTATCAGCAATAACAATAATGTTATTGAAATACTTTTGAAGCAATTCTATTTGTGTACTTGATACGTTTGCACCAAGTGTTGCTACTGCTGGGAGTCCAACCTGATCAAGTCTAATTGCATCAAAAGATGACTCCACTACATATACTCTATCAGATTTCTTAACTCTGTGCAAGTTAAAAAGTGTTTTACTTTTTGGAAGACCTGGAGTATTCTTAAAATCTTTTCCTTCAATAGATCTGCCAACAAACCCCAATGGGATTCCATCTGGGCTATGCACTGGAACAGTTACCATATCTTGCTTTTCTGAATACCCTAATGAGAACTTTATGCAAGAAGGCTTTTCAATTTTTCTATATGTGAAATAGTTCCTTGCTCTTTCTGAGGCAACAAGATTGTTGTGCAGTCTTTTAATAATTAGTTCATCAAATGTTTTATAGGTTTCTTCTTTTACAAGAACCTTGTCGATCTCTGTAGTAATATTTGTTAATTTTTCTTTGCTCTTAATAAATCTAGCAGACTCAAAATAAGTTCTACCAGAGGTGTGCATAACAAGTTCTATAAGGTCTGCAGACTTTTGACAAGAAAAACAAAAGAACATTCCGCTACCCTTTTGTACTTCTCCTGCTGGGGTTCTGTGGTTATTGTGGAATGGACAAAAGATCATAAAGTCTGCATCAAGTTCAGACTCTACGGTAACACCCGATCCTGTAAGGACTCGCTTGACTTGTTCTGCGGAATAAAGATGGGATTGGTTCCGTCTATTCCTGCTATCCATGTGCTCTTCCTTTTCCCTGCGTAGACTGCCTGTATTGATAATTCAAATTCAAAAAAGTTCTTAATCTCATTATACCTTATTGTGAAGTCTGGGTCAAGATCAATTCTTGGTACATAGCCACTTAACTTCATTTCTGTTATTAATAATCTAACATACTCTTCTTTGAGCCTGCCGATCATTGAGTCGTCATAGATTACACCATCAAGATAAAACCTTTTAATTGTCTTATGATGGTATGAATCATTAGTGCTGGCACTCTTCTTTGACATACCATATTATAACTACTTATCTTCAAAGTCTTTATATCTGTAATATCCCTTGTCAAAATCGCATTGAACAAGGAAATCTCCCATAAAGCCATTACGGTTCTTTCTAAAAGCACACTCGATAATGTCGCTATTATTACCACGGCCTAGGGCTAGGACCCAGTCAGCATCATAGGCAATCTGTCTTGACCAAGCAGTCTGACCTAGTGTAGGTACTGTCGATAGGTCATTTACATCGTCTGGAGTAGCAGATGAGATAGCAATGATCGGCACCTCTTCACCAATAGCCATTAGTTTAAGTTCTCTTGAAAGGTTCTTCATTCGTACCGTTTCGTTATCTGACTTCTGATTAGGAGCCATTAACTGTAGGTAGTCAACGATTACAAAGTCTGGCTTGTACTGGTCAATCTTTCCACGAAGTACTGAAGGGTTAATCTCTCCACCCTGATCATTTGAAATAATGTGAAACTCTGGCTTTCCCTGAAGATTCTTTTCATGCCATTCTTTTAACATGTCCATCTCAACTTCACCATTACTTAACTTTCTATGTGACCATCGTCCCTCACCCATGATTGTAAATACACGGTTACGGACTTCTGTTTCACTCATTTCAAGACTGATGACTAGTGGGCTACGACCCTGTTTCCAGGCCTGTACAGCGAAATAGAGAGCCAACCATGACTTTCCGATACCTGGGTATGCAAGGAAGACTCCCAACTGCCCTGGCATGATTCCTGAAGGAAGGTAGTTGTCAAATCCTGGAAGTCCAGTCTTGATACCAACATGGCCAAGAAGTTGCTGCTTCTTTAGATTTTCAAAGTAAGCAACGGCAGATTCAAGATCCGTAACATCGATATCTCTAATTGCAGCAGTATTCTTTTTTAGTTCTGAAGTCTTTGTAATTAATTCATTAAGGGCACCAGTTCCATTATTATTTTGGATATCAGATGCTGCAGACCTAATTATATCTTTTAGGCTGTCTGTAAGGTATTCACCCTGTAACTCTTCAAGGTGATGCTTTGTTGCACCAATACCTGCTACTGGCTCAAAGTCTCTAAACTTTTCAGTAACCAATTCTACTGGTGGAAGAACTGAATTGTTCTCAAAATATAGTCTAACAAAGTTCCAAATATCGCCATGGGTTCTAAGAAGGTTGTCAACATTTGCTTGAAGAAGAACATGGATCTGTTTATCTTTTAAAACAGCCGTAAGCAGTTTTGCCTCTGTATTATTCACTTAACCACTCCTTTGCCATTCGTCTGCGCTCTGCTCTTTCGGCATTATCTTTTATCTTATCTCTTTGTGCTTGTAATATTTTTTCTGCGTTATATGCAAAATGATTCCAAGAAGGATTCTCTGCAACTGAAAAGTAATACTCAAGTATATCGTAGCACCCTTGTAATGTATATGATTCTACAAGAGCATCAGATGCCCACTGTTCTACATTTAGGTTAAGGGATGGCTTTGATTCGTACCTTTCGGTATGATACTTGCTGTATCTTGAAAGCAAAGCCATACGGTCTTTGCGTTCGGCCATTACTTCTCTTCAGCCTCGCTCTGTGCTTCCAGAATCTTTGCTGTAAGTTTATCTTCAACAAACTTGTACACACGCTCAAAAGACTGATCTACTGTCTCCCCATTGCGTGAACTGTCAACAACACCAAGGTCAAGTCTTAGTGATTGAAAATTTCCTAGATTAAGTGTGTATCCTAGTGTTACAGATACCTTTGTTGGTTCATTTGTTACTACATAGTTGCTGTCTGACATTTTATACCCTTCGCTAAATAGATTCATTCCAAATTGGAACAAATCGCCCATCTTCAGTTCTTCTATAAGTAAGTATACCATCGCCCATTCTGCGTGTCAACTCTTGCTTGCTAGGCGTGATATCATTTGTAATTAACTTATCTTTCCTTGGTCTGCCAATATGATGTGAAGCAAGTATATCACGAATCTCTCTAACTTGCGATTCAGAGTAATATGATCTTACTTGAAATCCTCTTGCCCCACCCTTTTGAGATCCCGTTGGAAATGGAATGACTCCTCGTTTCATTAGTGATGGCATATATTTTTTATGACGATTAACTAAATCAGCAGTCTGACCTACCGTGTATGCTCGCTCTCTTTTATTTTTAAAGTCACTAATTAAACAACTTTCAATTTGATCTTTGTTTATATTATAAACAGACATTATTCCATTAGAGTGGTTATAGTGGTGTATTCTAACTAGGCTTCCGTTAAGAAACCAAACCTTTTTGTTACCTGGTATTACAGGTGACTCATTGTATTTTTCGCTCTCAATTGTTCCCTTTTTAGTAACCATTGACCCTCCTGAGAATTGCTAGGTGGATGAAAAAACTTTCTCTGTCCGCAAAGAATGCAGTATAATTCTAGGTTGTTTATTTCTGTATATTGCCTATCTATAAACATTCTTCCATTACATTTTTTACATTTAATCATTAATTTGGTATTCCAATAATAATTAAGTTAATACCAATACTTGTGTCTCCTCCAGCATTAAACTTAACAGTTCCTTCGACCTTTGAGGTTGAGATACTTTTTAATGTAACTGTGACATCTTTACCAGCATCTGTATTTCCAACGTTGACTGGTGATGCTGTTACGATTGGAGCAAACTTAAATTCGCTTGGAAAGTCATAAGAAAATGTTAGTGAAGATCCAGCAGTTTGGGTTGTGCTTGTTGTGACCTGAACGTATCCGCCAATGAACCTAGTCTCAGATGCCTTGGCACTTTGCTTTGCTGCATTTGGTGTATCTACAGTTACATACTTATAAACTGATGGAGATACCTGAACAGAAAGATCATTAATAGCCTTAACAATCTGATAGATATACGTTACGTCTAGCGGTTGACCTCGCTCTGGTACGGGTAATATTGCCATACTATAATTATACCAGACTCACGATTTCAGAATCATAAACTTCCAAATCATTTGTAAGAACTGGATTTATTGATGATATCTGAACTACAGCCCTTACTGACTGTGTTCCTGTTTTTAAAAATGAATAATTTTGTGATCCAGTAGTTCCCAAGTAAGAAGGAGTTGCTCCATCAAATCCTACAAATATATCATAAGTAATCTGTATTGAAACTTCCCCTACTGCCCAGTTTAAAAAGACTGTGTTTCCAATAAGGTTTATATCTCCTGGTCCAACTGCAACAGCCTCAGAACCAAGAACAAATATTTTTGAATAGGCTGACTTTCTATTTCTATCTTCTGCAATTATTCTAAATCTTAGAACTCTTGAGTTAGAAGAAGTCACCTTTCCAAGTGATTCCTTTTTAATAATAACATTCTTTATTCCTTTGTCTGCCATTATTAAACACCCAGGGCAAATCTAAATTCAATGTAGTTTGTTGTATTTGCTGACTTGATAATTGGTTTAGCACCTACAGTTTTAATTACAGAGTAACCAGTCAGACCATACAAAGAGTTTGTTGATGTAATGTTTTCTAATCTTAATCCATCTAGGCATACATAGAACTGGTCTGATGGCAAGTTGTTCTCAGTAACACATGCATAAATTTTTGCTACAGCAACCTCACGCCAATCAAAATTATCTGTTTTGTTTAGATCTCTAAGTGCTTTTGTTGCAACAACATATCTATTAGAAGCAAAACTTATTGTCTCTTCTGCTGTTCCTGCTACATAGCCTACATCATCAATGTCTACTTCAAACCTTGCATACTCTTGGCTAGAGTTTAAACCAGTATGAGAAAACTCTAATAATATCTTAACATTGTCTGGAACGGTATTAGAATTAGCAACCTTACTAACAACGGAAAATGCTAATCTTAATTCATCTAGTGGACTATTTTTTGTAAAATCTACAGTCGTTTCGTTAAGTCTTATGTACTTTGATCCAGAGCCTATGTCTAGTTTGCCTGAAACATTTCTTGTAAGTGTAGAATCGTTTCCAACTATAGCAATAATATTATTCAAGAATCTACATCTTTCATTTCTTGCAACTCTATCTTGCTGTGTAAAGACTCTATTGTCTGCGTTTGTTTGAAAAACATTAAGAGTCTGATTTATAATACCATTCTCAGACTGTCCATCTAGTGGTGCATACACTGAGTCAATTTCTATAGCGGGAGAATTAAAAGGTTGGTACAACCAACTGTCCGTTTCTGCAAAAGAATAAATATTTCTACTATCAAAGGAACCAGCAACTGGATTTGATGCAGCAGAGAATATTCCTACCTCTGTTATCTCATATCTTTCTTCTGTTGGAAGTTGTGCTGTTAATACTACCTTATCGATACCGTCCTCATTTACAAAACCCCTAGAGATAATTGGAACACGAAACATTTCAAAATCTAAAGACTTCTTTAGTGCGTAGTCTCCAAAACTACCCCCATCAGAAGCCACTGGGTTGGGTCCACAGCCCACAGCAATGTGAGAGGCATATGATTGTGTCTGCCCTACAAGATACTTGGCTAAAAGATTTTTACCTATATTAGTTATCATTAATTACTCCCATTATGTATTGTATCATCAAAAATTTGCCCACTAGACAATATCTGTATTTCTGCCTGGTCGCTTTCTTTAATATTGATTAAATTAATAACTAAATCACCTGTTAGTGGATCTATGTAGACTGACCTGCAGTTAGGAACCTTTGTCCACTTAGTCTTATCTGGATTTACCTGGCCTGGGGATATATAAACTGGCTCTAGGTCATACCCAGTTCCACAAACTGGTAGGTAGTCAAATATTGATAAAGGCAAAGACTTAAGGTATGAGTCAGATGCCTGGAGTCTTAAAACGTTGTTTGGGTTGTACTGTAAATAAAGATCTGTTAGGTTTTTAATTGGTGCATAGATAACCTTCTGTCCATTTACTAAATCGTGTCTAGATATTGTGGCAAGTTCATATCCGCCAATTTCTTCAAATATAAGATCTGTCATTATTTCAATAGACATCATCTCATCACCTGTAATAATTAAATCTGGTGTAGCAATTTTTACTGATTTATCTTCAGATGCACTTGCTGGGTATGGAAGATCTGCAGTTGCGCCAGTTGCCATTACACTACCTCACTTAAAAATACCGTCATGTCTGGACCTTCTAGGCTTCTAGAAAATTCAATATTGTATACAACAAACCTGCTAGATGGATTTGAAGCCATACTTACACCATTTTCTTGATAGTCTAAACTAACTATGTCTCCAAGTTGAATTGTTGGAATTGAAAATATCTTAACCCCAATAGACTTTCTTGGCTTTGTTGTTTTTTCAATCATCCATTTCATTAGGCTTGATGCCTCATCTTGTGATTGTATGTAGGTAGCATCTAATGCAAAATCTTTTTTACCGTATGTCATTCTGCTTAACTTTATGTCTTGGTAATCTTGCTTAAACTTAAATGGATTTGATATTAATTTATCTGCAACAAACTGAGGGTTTGACTCAAGACTATTCTTGTTAAAGTATTCATCAACTGTCAAATTGTTATCGGACTGCTGTGTAAAAGTAATTCCTTGAATTCTTAAATAGTTTCCGCTTGTCTCATCTAGGCTAAGAGCAGTATCTGTTGCATTAAAAATTAGAAACTCTGCGCCATAAGACCCTGCTCTAAAACCAGAAACCACGTATCCCTTTATTTTATTAAACGTTGGAGAGATTTTTGCAGTTAATGCTGGGTAGGCCTTATCATATTTAAAATTAAATACTGCTGCCTCTCTCATAATGCTTCCAAACTCTTCAAAATATATATCATATTTTGGAGGCTCAGAAGAACCTATTCCAGTAAGGTACGTATTTTGGATTAGCCCACTAATTGCATACTTCCTAAAAGATTCATTTGCATCAACCTCATTGTCTCCAAAAACAGAGTTAACTGGAGCACCCAAAGAAAAAGAAGTGTTCTGAGAATAGTTGTTACATAGAGCGTACACATTTTCAAACATTGCTCGTGTAGATCCTCTTGCGAATAAAGCAATATCAGAGTAAACTGGAAGAGGGTCTTTGTCGTCTACTGTCTTTATTAGGCTTCCATTCATATATAGGTAGAATCTTCTTGTGCTTCCTATGTCTTCGTACTCTACTGCCAAATCATATACCGTTGGATTTTCCTCAGCAAACACTCTTGACTGCCCAGTAAACCTTCCGTCATCAACAGTTATTGTTGCCAGTCCATCCCAAAGACCTACTGGGATTGCCTTGCCATTATCAGATTTTACTTTGTAGAAGAACACATTGCTGACACTTTGTCTTTGTGTTTTAGACAAGTCTCCAAGCCCAAGTGCTGCTATCTCAAAATAATATCCTACATTTGTAGTTGGATTTAGCATTACCGCAATACCAGCAGATCCACCAGCAATGTTAATATTTTTATCTGGAGTAGAACCGTTTACAACATAGTATGTTGATGACCCGTTTGATGTTTGTCCACGATCCTGGTTGCTTTCTATCTTACCAACAATTCTTAGTCTTGTTCCAAAGTGCTTATATTTTTTACCTTGTAAGGACTTGTGAACATATGAAATAAAATTTCTTGGTTTTTCTTTAGTATTAAAGTTTGGACCAGTTAGTGAAAGTGCTGATGATTGAACTGATCCTGGAACCTGCTGAGTGTTTGTAGTTATTTCTCCAACATTGACAGTTGACATAAAGTTTTTAATGATTCCAGTTCTAGAAGATGTTCTTGACAGTGCATCAGAAGATACTCCAGAATCAGTTAACTTACCAGAAGATGCAACCGTTGTTACAAGAGGCAGTTCTTTCTTTTCAAAAAGATGTTCCGAAGACATGTAGCAACCCTTTACATTATCATCAGATTTCCAATAATCAGATATTCCAGCAGAGTGTGCGACCACGGATGTTCCAAATTGTCCACGACCATGCTTTACTACTTCTCCATTTTGAAGTTTAACAACTCCAGACTGCTCAAAATATTTTGGCTCAGAGTAAATTCTTACTAGCCCCGTTGGATATATCTTTCCGTTAAATGGTAGTTTAGAAAAATAGTCTTGATAGTCTTCCGTAGAAGTTATCCATACATTTCCAAAACCAGTAACATTGTATTGAACGGCATCGTATTTTATAATTTCGCCTTGTGAATAAAAGTATCCGTTATATCTTGTAATCCAGTAAGCAGCCTCTCCAAGACTAAATGTATTGTTTATTACAATGTTATTTTTTACAGTTGGAACGTCTGCAGAAAGATCTGAGTTCAAAGGTATTGCGCTAAGAACATACGCTGACTGAGTGTTGACTTCATTGTTGATAGATTTTGTATTTTCTGTTCCAGAAACTTCCCACAAGAGAGCAGGCTTATATGTATAGAATCTTTCATCATCCAAAAGACTGGCTTGTCTTAAAGAGCCAATTGATCTTTGTATGTGCCTTGTCGTATAGTTAATTACTCCGTCGTTGTAAACATTATTTGGCTGAACAGATACAGAAATAACATTTGCAAGTTTAGCAGGGTTAACTGTTTTATTTTTAATCTCTCTGTCTTGAACTAAATCATTTGTTCCTTTAAGTTCAAATGTTGTTGGTCTTTGTGATGTGGTTGGCATTATGTAATCTTTGCTCATCATGACAAAGTTGTTGTATTCATCAAAGAACATTGCGGTTTGAGTTGACACTGCTAGATCTTGAAGTACTTCGGCAACGCTTTTATCTGGCCCAACAAAAAAGTATGGAATTATTATTTCTTTTTCATTTGCAACTCTTTTAAATGTATAATTAGAAAAACCAATATGATCTAGCAAAAGAGATACAGCAGAACTTACAGATACTTCTGTCATTAATATTTGTGGAGCAGTAATGGATTCTAAATACCAATACATATCTCTTAAAGATAGGGAAACTGTTTTGCCCATAAGATCTTGTTTAGGAAATGAGTCTGAGTATAATGTTTTAATTGGAACCCAGTAGTCCCATCCTGCAACGTCAACAATAACCTCATAGAACTTAAACTGTACATGTCTGTTTATATATTTGGATATAATACTTGATGAATTGTTTTCATTAAACGCTTGGTCATAATCAAAAATGTTTATATTTCCATTAGAGGCAATTAACTGTCCAACTGGCAAACCGCTTACGCCAAGATCTGATGCGCTCTTGTTGATTGAGTAATCTAAAGTTTTATCAGAAATATTTAAAACAAGTCTTGGAGATATTTCTATAAGATCAAATGTTGAGTCTTTTACGTTCATTGAGTCTACGACTATCCTAATTCCAGATATGTATTCAAATTCTCTATACTGCAATTTACCATCTAAAGATTTAGTAAATACGTTTGGAGATGTAGCATCTACGACAAAGTTTGTAAGTCTATCTACTGTTTCATCTTGGACATACCAGCCATACTTTGGGGTTATGATTTCATAATCTGTGCCGTTCCAAATATAAAACTTTCCTATATCGCTTTCATTTTCTTTAATAAGATAAGCATATCCAACTACAGACTGTTCGGGAAGCAAAGATATACTTGTGTATACTTCTGCAAATACAAAGTTTGGTCTCCACTCATCTGGAACAATTAAGCCGTATGCTATTTCAACATATCCATCACTTTTAATAATTGGTGTGCCATCTACTCTTGTTATTGCTGGATTAAATGAAATAACATTTTCCCAGTTTCCATCTTTTAAAAACTGTATCTTCCATCTGTTTGGAACTTTTTGATTCAACTCTCCAAAAAATGGATCTGCAAATGCTCCAGTTGGAGATGAGAATGGTCCTAGGTTTTCTGTTCCAGTGTGGGTCTGCATCTTAACGACGACTCTATTTGTGGGAATCTTTTCCTTGTAAACAACAAAAGGACAAGCATCTTCTATTGAGTTCTGAGATCCTCTTATCTTTGATGCAATTCCGTATTCTTGACCAGACTCTGTTCTATATGAAGTCCAGTATTTAAACTTGTCATTTTTATCTGGCATATAATATCTTGGTCTATCAGCCATAACTAGGTTGGGGTGATGTAGTTTGCCATTCTCAAAAAATACCGCCTTGTTAATTCCAGATCTTGGTCTAAATTGATTAAAGCATTCCTCTAAAGAATAAAGAGTTTGTAATTTTTCTTTCTTTGTTAAAAAGGTTGTTGGGATATTATCATTGTCAAATGTGCCATCTACAAGCGTGTCTGCATCAGTTGCTCCTGTATAAAAATTTCCAGCATCATTAATGTCAAAACTTGTGGGAAGTGAAGAATATAGAGAAGAAGCATCTGTTGGTCTGTACCTATAGTTACCAATATGTTTTATATTGGTTGGTATGTTCATATTCCATTCTGCTGTTATTACTGACTTGTTTCGTACCGTCGAAGAAGTCTCTAAAAATGTTTGCAGGTCTTTGTCTTCAAACATTATACTTCTTCCAGGCTTATTGAGACATTCCAGTAATCAAATTTAGTTCCTCTTTTTTCAACAGAATATGAAAAATCACTGATAAACATTTCTATAAGTTGATTATATTGTTGAAGGTGGTCATATGGTTCTGGGGTTCCCTTAAAAATTCCTTTTCTATCATAAGCAAGAAAAACCCAAAAAGATCCCTTGTGTGCATCATACCATTCGAGCATATCTGCTCCACCTGCTCCACCATCTGAGGTATAAGACTTGTGTGGAGACGCTCCAGTTACTGTATCAAATGTTGGAATGTTTTCATGGGACCTAGAGGGAATCATGTCCCAACTTGTGCTCAATGTTATTTTGTCTGCAATATGATATGATCTCATTCGACCATTAATCATTCTTTCACGCTTTTCAATTCTTTCTTCTGAGAACTCAAGAGGCTGTCTGTTATCATCAGTAATAACTAGAAATTGGTCTAGTAAGGTTTGATCTTCAACGTCATCTGGGTCTACACCAATTTCATATCCGTTAGGGACATACAAACCATTTTTAAGAGTACCAGTGTTTTCAGACCAGAGCATTCCACTTGGTCTGTGATATTTTTTACGACCCTGTATATAGGTTACCCTAGGGTCTATCTCTTCATCGACCATTTAATGAAACCCCCCTAATTCTTCTGTCGTCAACTCTCTTTATGGTTGACATTACTGCTTGTGCAATATCGTTTGGATTTGCGTTAGTCTTTGCATTAACTGTTAGTGCATATGTATTATTATACACTGTCCCGCCAGTTGTTTGACCATTATTAATTGCTCTCATTGTGTCTACACCGTGAGAATCGACTGCGTACTTGCTCATGATAAACTCTCCTGGAGTTAACATTGCTGGGACTGTATCAGTACCCTTTGCAAAACCGCCAAGAGCAAACATCTTAGGAACTATTCCACCAGTAGAGAAGTTCCAGTTTCCAAATGCATTTGCTGCTGCTGCATTTCCACCGAACTTCTTAAGATTTTCTTCATCTCTCTTTTTCTTTGCTAGGTCTGCCAAAGACGGTCCAGTTGCTGGAGCAATCACCTTCTTTGCTGCGTTTACAACGGCAGCATCTCTGGCTGCTAAAGAATTTCCAAAGTCACTCGGCGTTAACTTTTTATCTGCAATCTCCTTTACCTGTGCGTCATATGCTTCTTTTTGTCTAAGAAGAGTTAAAGCATCAACAACCTTTCTATCTGCATTTGCTAGTTGATTACCAAAATTGCTTGGAGTTGCTCCAGGAAGTTTAGACTGATCAACCCAGTAATCATATTCTTTCTTTGCGTTATCTACATAAGGTTGGAATCCCTTACTACCATTGTTTCCACCTGAGCCAGGCTCATCTATACAAGTACCGTTTGGACCCATCTTTTGTCCTGGGCCACAGACTATCTTTTTGATTGGTTTTGTACCATCTGATCCTTCTACAGGTCCTGCTCCTGGACAATTTCCTGGGAATCCACTTGTTGCAACTTGACGACCTAATGAAGGACAGTATGTTAAGGCTGGTGCTTCAGTTCCATCCTCAATCTTCTGACACTTTCCTTCTGCATTCGGTACCTGTCCTGGAGGGCATCCTGGATCTCCAGGATTAACACCAACGGGCACACAGTTTCCATTTCCATCATCCTTTGTTCCAGCAGGACAGACAAGAGTTCCTGCAGGAATGATCGGTGCTTTTACTGGCTTCTTTAGTCTTCTATATTCTTCTTTTAATTGTTCTACAATTTTTTTGGCTTCATCCATTAAGTCCATAAACTGTTCATTGCTTGTTCTTTCAATGTCAATCTCATTTTGAAGTTTTTCCCAATCGTATCTTCTTTTGTCAATTGGAATTAAGTCTTTTCTTAATTGAACTTCTTTTTGTCTTCTGTCTTCTTGATCTTTTTCTATAACTTCTTCTTTTGCATAAATCTCATCCTGAAGTCTTGTGATTTCATCTTCAAGGTCTTTTCTGCTTTTGCCGTCTTGTCTTACTTGTGATATCTCATACTCTCTAGACTTTTCTAGCGCTTCCTTTTCTTTTGTAACGGCATCTGCTGCTGCTTGGGCTCTCATGTCCTGAGCAGCCCTTGCTGCTGCTGCAATATCTCCAGATGTTAATGCTTCGGCAAGAGTTAGTTGTCCCTTTTGCTGAGCAGATATAGCAGCATTTGCTTTCTCAACCTGATCTAAGGCTTCAATTCTTTCGTCATATTTATCATTAATCTTTTGCTCTTGCTTTTCAATTCCACGAAGCATTGCTTCTTGGTCATCAACGTTATACTGCAAACCAGCAATCTCATCTTGTGCTAAGTTAATCTTCTCATCAAGGTCTCTTGTTTCTAATTCAAACTTTAACTGAAGTGTTTTTTCATCAACATCTGCTTTATCCATAGCAGCATTAAAACCTTTATCAAACTGCTCTTGTAATCCAGTAAGTCTTAACTGTTTTACAACTACTTCACTTTTTTTAACAACAATGGTTTTGTTAACAACTTTTATAAAAGCATCATAAAGGCTATCTCCAACTTTTATATTTGTTATACCAAGCAACATCCTTTGCAACTCTGCGCTATCACTTATGGTATCTTGCTGCTCTTGATTTAACAAAGATGACAGTTCTGTCATTTTTTTAAGAACTTCTAATCTTTCGTTTAGTTCAGTATCCATTTGCTCAATATCTGTAATTGCAGCATATGTTTTTTTCTTTTTAATTGCCTCATTCCAGGCAGCAACAATTTTTTTAATTTGTTCATCTGATAATTTTTTATTTGCAATTGCTGCAGCAAAAGTTGCATCTGCGACAGCCTCTAGTGCAACAGAACCTTCAACTCCAGCAACCTTGAGTCTTGTTAGCGCTGTGGTCTGATTGCCAATCTGCTTAGACATTCTTTCTTGATCACTTACAAACTCTCCAAGACTAATAGATGCTATGGCATCTTGTATGCTTCTTGCATTGTCTTTTAGACCTACAATGTTTCCCTTGTCAAACTTAAATAAAGACTTCTTCTTTGCTTCATACTCTTTTGGATCCATACCGACTATAAGTTCAATTAGGTCTTCTCCTGCTCCTATTGCTCTTAGGTCATTTTCAATACCGCTAAATATTTTAATTGTCTTGCTTCCACCAAACAACTTGTTAAGAGCCTTTTGTGAGGAGCCCCATCCTTCTGTAACAAGAATCTGATTCTTTCTCACATCTCTTAGTTTCTTTAACAGTTCGTCAAGAGGTGAAGAATCTATTTTTGTTTTTTCTTCTCTGTTTGTTGGTCCCTCAAAAGTTTTTGCTGGTGGAGTTACAAATCCTTTTGCAATATATTTTGCAACTCCTGTACTTTGAGGAAGACCTTTTCCTGCAAACTCATTGTTTGCTGCAGCAATAACATTTGGATCTCCCTTACCGACCAAATAGTTTACAACTAGGTTTTTATTTATTGTGTCTTTGCCTTCAGAAAGCGCTGCCCAATCTGCTTGCACTCCAGCAAATACTGCTGGATTTTCTCCTGCAAGTTTTGTTATAAGTGCAAAATCTAATTTATCTGGTAATGGAGCAATAGCAGTTAAAGCATTTGATGCTATGGCCAGTTGACCTACACCATTTGTTTTTAAATCTAAAGTAATGTTATATTGCTCTTTAAATCTACCTAGTATTTGTAAAGCACTTAGGTCTTTATCAAATGACTCTTCATTTGTATTTGCATAATTTAGCATCAATTCCATTGTTTTTGTGCTGCCACCTGTTTTTGAAAATTGCTGTATAAAAGAGTTTGTGGCTGCAAAACCTTCTTCTTTTATTAAAAGACCAATCTGACCTTCTAGATTTTTATTTTCGCCAACGGCTTTTAAAATCTTTGTAACTGAGTTTGCAGTTAGATCCTTAGACGCAAATCCTAACTGTATTTCTTTTTTAAATGGTGTGTCTTTAAAAACTGACAGTTCATCTTTTGCTGCTTGAACTGCAGTTTTTATATTTTCTGAAGCATCTTTGTATGCTGCATCTAAGGATGTATTGATTGCAGCATTAAACTCTTTGTTAGAAAGTTTAGAAGATAAAGTTTTTACTGTAGCAAGAGTTGTAGCATTTGCAGCATTTAATGCATCGATCTTTCTTTTTCTTTCATCTTCAAATGCTAACGCTTCTTTGTCTGTTTTTGCACTTTGTATTTTTATTGCATACGATTTTTCTATTGAGTCTGCACTTGCTTGATTTTGTTGAAGAGCCAAGGCTGCTGATTGTACTGCTGCTGCATCTAATTTTGCATTTCTTGCATTTACTTCATTTTTAGCAAATGGCATAAATCCTGGATCAACAATTCCTACGACTCCATCAAACGCCTTTTTCCACCATGGCATTGACTTATAAACTGCATCAGCATTGGCTCCAGTAATCGCCTGGTCAAAAGCCTCTTGAACATTTTGCATTGTATTTGCTTTTATACTTAGGGCTACTGAAAGAGGATCAGTGTACAGGTTTTCTCCGTTTGGTCCTAGAAGTTCTACAAGATTTCCAGTAACTGTTGCTGGAATTGAGTAGTCTCCAAGTTGTTCTCCTAGTGCAGAAGCAATACTTTTTGCTTGATCTGTTGTTATTACACCCTGCATAATTGCTTCAGCAAGATTTGAAGAAATATTTTTGCCAATTGCTTCTGGATTAATTCCAGCCTTTGCCTGCTTATCAATATCTCCTAATAGCGTTTTGCCAAAACCACTTTGTAAAATAGTTTGACCAGACCTTCTTTGTTGCTCTGATCCTCCAGAAAGATCGTTTTCTCTTTTTCTTTGTGCCGATTCACTTGCTGAAACTTTTCCAGTAACCATTGACAATGCTTTTATTTTATCAGTTCCCATAGACATTGCATTTGCAAGAGCAACTCCTTCTTCTCTTGCCTTCTTTATGTTTTGATTAAAATAATATAGACCTGCTGCAACAGCACCAACTGCTACAACAGCAATTCCCATTGCACTTGATAACATTGGAAGAATCATTGAGATACCCATAAGTGGCATCATTATCTTTTGTGCCATTTCTCCAATTTGTCCAGGTATCATGGAAGCCATCATTGCTATACCAGATGCAGCCATTGCTCCACCAGTCATGCCAATTCCTCTTCTAACACCCTTTTTAGGATTGTTTGGGTCTGCCTTTGCAGCATTTGCTGCTTGCTTTGCTTTAAACTTTTCAAGTGCTCTTGATGCTACGGTGTTTTTCTCAACACTCTTTGTTGCTTTTTCTAATACCCTTGAAAAAACTGATACTGGGGCTGCAATTTCTTTAGTCAAACCAATCAGTGGCTTACCCTGTCTTTGAAGTTTATCCTGTTGTCTTCTAATTGATCTTTGAGTGGCAGTTGGAGCATCTGTTCCATACATGTTCCTTTTATTTTCTAGTCTGGCTTCTGCAGCATTCATTTCTTTTGCTGCTTTTAGTGCTGCAGCACGTTCTCTTACTTCTGCTCTTACATTATCAACTGGGGCTGCTGGCTCTTGACGTACACCGACTAGTGGAAGTCCTTGTCTTGCATTTGCGTCATTCTTTCTTCTTATAGATTTTTGAATTGCATTTGGACTTGTTGTTCCAAACTGATCCATATACTTTGCATCTTGTATGGCTCTGTATTTTGCTAATTTTACTATTCTTTGTTTTTCAACTCGATCTGCTAATGATGGGTCTAGTATGGTAGCAGCATCTGCTTTTCCTGGAACTCTTGTAACATTACGAATTGCAGACGATTGATCTTTTGGAACTGTTCTTGTATCTTTAGAACTTCCAGTTTTTACATTGCTGCGTTTTCTTTCTGACTTTGGCTTCTTTGTTTTTCCATCTTCTTCAAGTTTTACTTCGTTAGGCTTTATAGCAATTGAGCGATGCTTATGGAATAGAGGTCTCCAGTCTTTTACTGCTGCTCCTTCATTTATTCTAAGCAAAATCTTTTCATATTCTCCTCTTAGCGGATCATCTGCTGGCATTGCCCTGACAAATGCTTCTGCATTTGCTTGAATTCTTTTAATTTCTTCTTTCATATCATTATGATATTTATCTGCTGTATAATTTTTTTGGTTTATTTTTTTCTGAGTTTCATTAGCAAACCAGTTTGGAGAATTTTTTGCTTGTGCTCCAGTTACACCCTGAAGATTTCTTTCTGCCATTTCGTACATTGATGGCATATTTTTTGCTAATTCTCTTATTCCTTGTTTGCCAGTAGATGTAGCCCTATCAAATACTCCAGCAGTTCCAACATCTGTTAATACATTTCCTCCAAGATTTCCCATCTTAAGATCTTTATCGCCACGGACTGCTGAGGCAACAAGTTGTTTAAAGTATTGCTCTCTAGTAAATGTCTTTGACATTTTCTTTTCATCAAATCTTTCGTCATATGGAGACTCCAATACAATAATCTTTCTTTTTCCTTCTGGATCTGAAGGATCAATTATTGTGCTTATTTTTTGCTCTGGTGTATCAAGGCCATGTACTTGTCTTGCAAAATCAGTTGCTCTTTTTTCTGCTATAGCATCGAGTTCGCTCATCATTGGCTTTACAAATACTTTACCATTTGGACCATCATATAGTCCACCCACGCCAGGAACATCAAAACTAAATCCAGTTGTTGGAGCAATTAGTCTTCCAAAATTAGTTGGTGCTAACTTTCCAGACTGTGTCGTTGCTGTGCGTTCTGATATTTCTTTTAGTTTTCTTTGGTCTGTCTGACTAAATCTATTTCTTGGATCTTCCTCTGCAGTTCTTTCAAGAATAACCTTTTTATCATTTGTATTAAGATCTGCAAAAGACTTTAGTCCTCCTTCCTTGTAGCCCCCTATTCCTTCTTTAGCCCTATGCTCTAAACCAGCATCAACTAGGTGTGCTTGATAAATCTTTTCTTTTTTGACTTTTCTTTTTTCATCTAACGCTATGTCGTATTTTGCTATATTCCTAAATGTATCTAGTTGCTTTGCATCTCTTGGATGACTTCCATTAACAAAACCTTTTAGATGATCTCTATCAATTCCTAACTTTGTTAGATCGGAATCTGACATTTTTAGTAAATCTTTTCCAAGATTTCCTTCTACAGTGTTCATGTATTGATTTATGTATCCTGCGTCTGGTGCAACATTTACGACTCTCCATCGCTTAACACCATCGACTACATCTTTTTCAAGGTGTGCTTTTTTGGTTGTAAAAGCGTCGTTTGCCTGTTCTGCAGTAAGTGGTGGTAAACCACGATCCTTTAAGGCTTTTTCTAATACTTCTCTTTCGGTAGCCAATGCTTTTGAGTTTTTTTCCTCAAATTCGTCAGTCAATCTCTGAATAAGTGGAGATCTATTAGACAGATTTTTTCTTTGAATAGATCTTCTAATTTGACTTGGAGTAAGTTCTTTACCGTCTTGACTTCTATAGTTAAGGACTTCAGACAATCGTTCCCGTGTAAATGTTTTCCCTGTGTGGGTGTCTGTAAGAGTTCCATCTGGATTTATTACAAGTTCTTTTAGGTAATCGCTTACCTCTCTTGCTCTTCTTGCAGTCTTGGCATTATATTCTTTACCGTCAAATGTAACCTTAGTAGTTCCAGTGTTAAATCTCTGAACTCTTTGCCCTGCAACCATTCTTGCAATTAATGGCTTATTTGCTGGATCTTGTGCAGCCCCTGCTGGAATAACTGCTTCTCCAGGAGTAAGCATTGCTGGAACAGTGTCTTGATTTCCCGTTCCTGGAACCCGTGTAACTCCTGTTGAATACTTTTTGCTTTGTGGTGGACCCTTCATTCCTCCGCCACGAACAGGTCCAGTGAAACCTGCTTGTGCTGAGATTGCATTTCTATAAGCAAGTGCTAGGGCATTTACTGCTGATGCTTCTGAGGTAAATGTTTGTCTAAGTCTTTGATGAACCTGATCAAGAGATGCTGCAACTGCAGATGCTTCTAGTTGTTCTTGGGTTAAGTACGATGTTTGCTGTCCTAATATTTGTGTTGATGATCCTGCTCTATTAAATACAGACTTTAAACCTGCAAACAGTTTAATAATATTTGCAATACCATTAGCAAGCAAACCAAATGACATAAGAGCAAGTGGTCCTACCGCTCCTAGAGCAACTGTTAGAATAGTTATAAACTTTTTGCTTCCATCCCCTAGACCATTAAACTTTTCTAAAATCTTTCCAGCAAACTCAACAATTGGTGTTAATGCTTTTAAGAACTGCTCTCCAACTGGAGCAAGTGTAACCTTTAGGTCTTCAATTGCCTTCTTAAATTTGTATGTTGTTGTTTCTTCAATCTTGCCTAATTCTCTTTCAGATAAGATTGCTAACTCTTCTGTTGTTGCTTTTGTAAGTTCTAAGACTCTTGATGCTTGTGTGCCCTCGGCTGTTACGTTTTGGAACAATGTAGATAGGCGAGAAAACTGAAACTTTCCAAACAATTGCTCAATGGCTCTTGCACGATTAAGTGGATCAAGGGTATCTAATGCCTTTGAAAAATCAACAACTGTTGACTTAACATCGCCTTTGTTTGCTTCTACAATTCCCTTTATATTAATGCCAAGACCTGCAAGCATTTTAGATGCTTTGTCAGATGGATTGATTAATGATGCAAGACCTGACTTAAGTGCGTTAGCACCTTCTGATGCATTGATTCCGCCTTCTTTCATGGCGGTAAGGAAGAATGCTAAATCTTCTACATCTCCACCAAGTTGTTGAACAACTGGTCCAGCCTTTGGAATTGCAATAGTTAAATCTTCAATAGATACTACAGTCTGGTTTTCGACTGCGTTAAGGAAGTCAATTTTTTTAGTTAAGTCTTCTGCTGCAACGCCAAATGCATTTGTAATTGATATTGTTGTTTCAAGTGCTTGTGATTGTTCAACTCCGCCAAGAACTGCTAAACGAGTTGCTTGTGCAACCTGAGCAGTTAGTTCTGCTCCCATCTTACCCATTGCTGCAGCATCTGCTGCCATTTTCATGGTTTCTTCTACCGCAACACCATACTTTGTATACTCTCTTGCAAGTGTTTGAATCTGGCTAACCATTTCATCTGTTTGCTCTTTTGTTGTAAACATGTCTCCATAAACACGCTTAAATCTAATTGCTTGCTCTTCCATTGCCATAAATGTTTTTGCTGCAGCAGTTCCAAGCATTACAAGTGGTACTGTAAAACCAACCATTAACTGACGACCAGCCCACTGAGTGTTCTTACCAAAGTTTAGAAGGTTAGTTGATCCTTGTTTTAGCAGTTGATTTAGAAGTTGCTGCTTCTGGGCTGCCATTGCTGTTTGAGTCCCAAGATTTTTCATGTCTAGGGTTAGAGGTCTTACAGCAATCGCCTGTAGAGCGCCATTGGCTCCTCTGCCCATTTTGATATACTGGGTCTGAAGATCCTTTACACGCTCTCTTGCTACTTTGTTTATTGTTTCAAACTCAGACCTAAAAAGTCTACCAAAAGTCTTTGTGGCTGCGCCAGTATATCTAAAATATTCTCTAGAGGTTAACTTATTTTTTTCTAGTGCATTAGTAAAAGACTCTGTACTTGATGTTACTGTTCGCATTGATGCTTGGAATTGTCCAGTAGCATTTATGCTGTTCATCAAGTTCTGTGCTTGATTTGCTGCTACCGCTGCTGCTGCGGTACCAGACTTTGCCATTTGTGTATGGAAGGCTGATATTTGACGTTGTAGAAGTTTTAGACTTGCTAAAGCATCGGACGTATCAATATTTACATGAATATTGGATTGTACATCAGCCATCCATTAACACCTCTTATTTAGTTATTTACAAGGTTGCCAAGTAGTGAAGCGTCTGAAAGTCTAATTCCAGATGCCTCTTCGACAATCTTGTATACTGTAGGAAGGTCTAGGTTTTCTTCTAGTGCTTCCTTGTCTTCTGCCAACTCTGGCTTGTATTGTTGCATTGCAATTTGAACACAGTCAATAAGTAAATCCATTGACTTTTCGTTATCATCTGCTACCTTTGCAATATCTTCAAACTTCTTCATAAATGGACGAAGTAGAGATATCTTTAGTGGTCTTACCTTGATCTTTGTTCCATCGATCAGAGTTACTGTTTTTTCTTCAGTGGCGGTTGCCATTTATTCCTCCTTATAAGGTTTAGTCAATTATACCATAAAGCAGGCTTATTTTTAACTAATCGTAAACTTCGTAAGTAAGACCGTTTCCTATTCCAAACCCAGCCTTTTCAGCAGTTGGACCCTGTAAAGCCAGGATATCATTGCCATCTGTTACAGCACCTTTGCTAAAAACTCTAGCCTTCATGTCTTCCCATTCGTTTCCACTGCCAGAATTTTTATCTAAATCTACTCCTTGCATGGCAGCAGCAAACTTCTTGTCGCTATAATCTAACTCTCTTTTTATTTTAATTGTTGCAGTTAGTTCTGCCATAGATAAAGATTCTTCTAGTTCGTTATAGTCTTTCCATATACCGATTAAAAATGCTTCTGACTCTAATTTAGCCAAGTCTAATGTATCCCAAGATGATCCGCTATCAACTGCCTGCTCTTTAACGGGGTCTTCTGATTTTTGATTAATTTTAATTCCTGCTGCAATATCAATAACATCATAAATGGTTGGTAAGTCTAGGCTATCTTCTAAATCATCAATAGTTTTAATTGATGGACAATACTGTTTCATTGCAATCAGAGCACAGTGTGCTAGTACAGAGATTGATTCATCATCACTTTTTGCTTCTTTAATTCCTTCAAAGGTTTCTAGAAACTCTCTTAAATATTTTATTTTTAATGGGGCAGCAACAATAACCCTATCATCTACTAGAGATATATTTTTAGTATCATATATTTTTGTTGCATTATATAAGTATACCAAACAGAAAGGCCCAACCCCGAAGGATTGAGCCTCTCATATTAAGTTGTATTATGCTGATAGGTTGCGGTCTACGATCTTACCGTAAGACGCATTATCATTTGGAAGAAGACGGAATGAAACTTCAAACATTGTTGCTTCATCACGCTTTGCTGATACTGTAACATTCTCAATTGAGAGTGCACGGTATGCAACGTAAATTCTTTCCTTTGGATCTAGAGAAGAACCAGAACCTGGTCCTACTGCTACCAGACCACGCTCTAGTGGAACGTCTCCGATATCTCCAGCAGACATCTTGAGTTGTGAAACTCCTGATGCTGATGTTAGATCTGTGTCATTTCCTGCAACTGCTACTAGAAGATTTTCTAGTGTTGCTTCTGCAAAAGATGTATTTAGATTAACTGTCATACCTTGCTTGAATAAACGAGCAACGTCGAGAAGTTGATCTACTGCTACATCACCAAAGTCTGGCTGGAACGCTAGTTCTAGACCATTAGATGTGTATCCGATATTTGTGTAGTCAGCGTTTGCTGGACTTGTAGACAAAGTATCCTTGTATGATGTTGCGGATGCTGTGAAGGCTGGAAGGTCTGTTGCTGCTTGAGCATCAGTGATCTTACCGTCAGAGTCATATCCGATTGGGCCTGCATCATGCGTAAATAGTGCTGCTGCACCTACGATGATGTTACTACTTGAACCACGGCTGTATGCCATATATCTCACCTCTTTCATTTTATTAAAAGGGGGTTGTTTCCTCACCTCAATTATAACACCTTTTTATGATTGGTTATTTTGGTCTGGATATACAGCATGCCAGTCATAATCTATGATCATCTTGTTCCCCGCATAAGTACGGGCTGTGCCAAAGTCAACAATGTCTCTTGTCTCTTCCAACTGGTATATTTTAAAGTTATGGAAATAAGGAACATAGAATGTTCCATTTCCAGGGATAGTTGCAACTGGCCTTAAAGTTTCAGGATCTGTAGAAACCTCTAGCGTTGACAATATCCAAGAATTAAGGTCTTCTGCTGACTCATCGCCACGGTCTAGCAGATCCTGAATTTTTTGAGTTATTCTTATAAGGTTAGGAACTGCATTTTCTTCTAGTGCATTAAAATAATATAATAGTTGTTCGCATTTTATGTGTGGAAAAGGAAGTCTCCTCATCTTGAACATTCTGTCATATATTGCAGCATTGCCATTAAAAGAAAACTTTGTGCCTTCTGTTAATTCGTCTATAGTAAATCCTTGAGCAAAACCTGCCATGTCTGTAGGGACTGTTGGAAACATTGGAATAGCCCCAAATTCTGGGCCAAGTTTTTGTTGTAAAAATACATTAACAAATGATGGAGGATGATCAATAATAATTGACATTATGCACCAACTCCTGCATTAGCAATCCATCGATAGCCAGTTGAGAGGCCCTTTGTTCTGCCCATCTTTTTACCTGCTTGCATATCTTTCTTATAAAGAATAGGGTTTTCAAGATACTGGGCCACACCGCTTACTCTCAAAAATGCTTGAGAAAAATATCTATTAAAAAACATATCAAACACTTTTTCAAAACCACCTTGAACTTCTGTTCCTCCAGGATTATCAACCTTTACTTCATTTTTTGTAAAAACCATTTCTCCATTTTCTTCAAACGCTAAGGCTTGAGCAACTCTTGGCCTAATGGTTACTGGAATACCTTCTTCCATAATTCTGGCTTTATCATAGAACGGAGTTCTTGAGCCATTTTTAATAGATGTAGATTGGCTAAACGATGATCTAAATGATAAACCAAGATTGCTTGTTGTGTAGGAAATGTCATAAAGTCTTGCACTTGGACTACCAGTTTGATTCCACTCATATATGTGATGAAGCATATCTGGATTAACTCTTGCATTTGAGTCGATGAACTGCTTCATTACTTCAACAGTTTCCATTCCTACTGTTTTTAAGAATACTGTTTTTCCTTTTTGTACTCCTTCTAGAAAGCCAACAGAATAATCTATGATGTTGTTCATTTCTTTCTTAAATTGATTAGAACTAAATACTGCTCTCATACATCACCTGTTTGATTTTCTGATCTTCTAATTATTACCTTGTATGACTCAACTACTCCAAAGGGGCCTATAAAAGGCTCGTATGTCGCTATCTCAAACAGAGTGCCCTTACCAGACCTTGGACCTGAAGTTTCCATATAAACAAGATTTCCTTCTTGGTCTCTGATATCTGTTATTAATATATTTGTTAGTGAGTTTTTGTTGTCACGAGAAGATATTCTGAGGTCTGACTTTGTTCTTCCTACAAGGATTGAATTCTGAGTTATATTTACGTTTGGCTTTACTTCTTCTTTAAATGCAGAACCACCTGAAGAAAATGTACAAGCAAATGTTCTATCCAAAATCCATTGCTTTTTAATAGCACCAAAGTCTCCTTGCTCTACAATTGGATGATAAACCGATGCCTGTAATGGGAACATAAAGTCTGGTGTTTCGCAAACTGTCATTATAACACCCCAAGTTTTGTAATAGACTTAGTATACTTTGAAAGTATCTTGTCTACAATGATGTTTCCTGTTCCTTCTAACATGCTCTTGTCAAACTGAATTCTAAATTGATCTGTATTGTAAGAAGAAATAAATCTCTTGTAATAATCTAATTTTCCACACTCTATATCATGAACAAGCATTTCTGTTGCTCTAACAATATCTGATGGAACTGCTGTATATCCATGCTCAACAGTTACTAAGTAATCCCATGTCTTTCCAAACCCTCTGTACACAAACTGTGGGTCCAAAGAATCTGATGCTGCTGCTGGTAAAACTAGTGGAGAAGATTCTGCACGATTAATGTTGTCAGATGACTTTTCAATAATCGCTGTCTTGTCTGATGATACTTCGTATTGTCTATCTTCTACTAACTTGTTGTTTTCATATACCGCTAAAACTTTCTTTACGTCATCCCAGATTGGCAAATAGTCTGCTCCAGTTCCCGTAAAATGAAGGACCTTCTTCTTGTAGTAAAATCCTTCTATCACTATTGAGTCGATCACTGCTCTTGCAATTTCTTCATTTAAAGCATATGCTGCTATGTCTGATGCTGTTGTTGCCTTTGTTGATGGTTCTACATAAGGTCTTACGACTTCATATGTTTCATCTTTAAGAATTGTTTCTCCGACTGCCCCAAAATTTTTAATAATTTCAACTCTATAGGATGAATCGTAATTTCCTGGCAAAGTTATATCAAGAATGTTTCCTGCTACTTTATTTAAAAAGGTTAATGTTGATACTGAAAGATCCGCCATATCGGTTATGTTAGCAGTTATTGTTGATGAGGTAGTTCCCGCAGGGACTACAAAATTAACAGATATATCTGCATATGGCGAAACTCTCAATATCTCCATTTTTAATTATCCAAAAGCCTTCTGAACTTCTTCTGGTGAAGCAATGCGAACATGCCCACGAGTTAGCCACTTATCTGCTTGTGCTTTTGTAACAATATTGTATCCCTTAGAAAGTGAACCAACCTCTTCCCAACGAATGCTCTTTGTTGAGTGAAGTGCTACCTTTTCTGAAAGATCTACTGACTGTGTTATTACAGCCTTTGGACCGTCTGCTGCCATTGATCCGATAGCGCCTGTTTCTGTAAATCCTAGTGCTTGAACTGGCTCTTCTGCTGCAGGTGCTTCGACTACTGCCTCGACAACTGGTGCTTCTACAACTGGCTCTGCTACTGGCTCTGCTACTGGCTCTGCTGGGGCCTCTACCACTGGGGCTTCGACATGGTCATGCTCTTCTGCTGAAAACGGATTGTTATAATCATTATTTTCCATTGTATCCTCCTTGTTTGTATTATATCATTAAAGTATTAAGGGGGACAGGAGAGTGAACTCCCGCCCCCCATTAAAGGTACTGTTTACAGATTATGCATCTGCAGCAGCGTCAGCGAATGCGATTGCATCCTCTTCTTCCCAGTTGATACCGAAGCGAACGAATACAGTGTATTCAATTGTATCCTTCTTCGCTACGTACTCACGGTTTACAGTGATGTCTCTCTGGAATCCCCATACACGGTTTGCAGGGAATGTCAAATCGATATAGCCTGCTGGGTAGTAAGGAACTTCCTGAACTTCAATTCCGAGAACACGAGTTGTACGTGCTCCACCGAATGTCTGTCCGATACCATCAAGGTATGACTGGCGGTTTGCCTGGGTTGATCCTGGCATCTGGCCTGAGAATGCTTCTGCAACTGCATCGGCAAGTGTTCCGTTATTCTTAACGATTCCGCCGAATGCATCTGTACCTGCGTAGAACTTAAGATTGTTCTTAAGTGCACGGTACTTACGTGGCATTGCATTGATGATGCCCTGCATTACATCAGGTGTCCAAGCATTATCTGCTACGGTTACTACTGACTCATGTGCATCTCCGTTTGTCTTTACCTTGTTGA